>JACCDR012650227.1_pt1 | contig 12405 bp, 15 predicted proteins | sample 7446431 | NCBI WGS metagenome assembly JACCDR01 (sample SAMN15323443, study PRJNA562643) | freshwater metagenome | isolation source: river surface water | place: USA:Blue River Watershed | collected 2017-08-17
AACGAAGACATCACCAAAGTGATCGAGGTCTATTCAAAGAATACCGGACAAAAATTTATCATCGACCCGTCCGTCCGGGGCAAAATTTCCATCCTTTTGCCCGATGCTGTGTCAAAGGAAGAGGCCTTCAACCAGCTCTCCACAGCACTCGCTGTGAATGGGTTTGCCATCAGCACCCAGGGCGATACCATGGTCGTTCGATCTTCCCGAACGGTAACCCGTGATCACATCGAAGTCGTTAACGAACTTCCCCCTCTGAAGCCAGAGCGCCTCGTCACATGGGTGTATCAGGCTAAAGCGATATCTGCCGATGTCATCAACCGAGAAGTTCGCAATCTGCTCTCACGGGACGGAGAAATGAATATTGTTTCTGCGAACAATCAAGTGATCTTCACTGATTGGATTTCTACACTGACCCGAGTGGAACAAATTCTGAAAAAAATCGATCAACCGGTCTCTGAGGAGACAAAAAAGCTCGTGGAAAGATCAAAAACTGAATCTCAAAAAAAACACTGCGAGAAAGGCTGTTCGAAGGAATAAGGCCCATGGGCCATTCAAAGGATGAATGGCCTCTTTAACTAGTGTTTTTACTTTGTGTCTTTCTCTTTTTTGATAAATTCGATCTCAGCTGAAATCTTAAATTTATGGTTTTCGGCAAAACGACCAATTTCTTTGGCGAAATCGATTTTTTGAATCATCGCAATCATCTCTTTTGAGACTCTCTGGGTAATCTCATCTTTTGATTTTTGCGCGCTTTGCAAAATGAGGTTTAAAAGCTCCTTCGGAAGCTTGAGATCACTGAGATAACCACGCAACGCCTCTTCGGTCATGAATGCACCAGTCACCCCTGAGGTAATGACTTTCTTAATTGTGTCACCGAACAAACTCTTCACGTCAGAAAGTGGGTCTGTCTTTGGGTCTTTTTTTTGATCATGATCCATCCTGATGTCCCTTCTGGAAACAATACAGTCAGTATGAGTTCTCTTTACTTATTGTAAAGCTTCTTAATCCTCTGATGGTAGGACTTGACCATATTTGGTAAATTCACACTCACCAAAGCCTTTGAGATCGGACCTGGCACAAACAAATTGAAGGTGGCATCAACAGTATAGGTGGCCTTGGTTTTATCACCATTTGCAGGTTCTAAAACCCAGGAGCCCGTAGATGTTTTAAAAATATCACCCGAATCAAAGGTCCAATGAATCGATGTCGGTGCTGTTTCCGTCATCCAAAGACGGTACTTGAATGTTTTCACCATGGCCACATTGTATTCAACGAGCTTTCGGTTCCCATCCGTTTTGATCACTTCGCATTTCTTCACTTCAGCTAAAAACTCATGGTATTTGCTATAGTCGGAAATGATCTTAAAAAACTCTTCATTAGTGCAATTAAAGACTTCTGTGGTTGATGCTGATGCCATGAATTATTGTGTGGATTAAAGTCAGCAAATGTCAATTCTTCTTAAAAAGAGCTTCGGCGGCAGCTCGTAAAGCGGCAGCCTGGTCCTGCCCCTTCCCGCCCGCTCGTGGCGAAAAATAGTCGCAGAAATTTGCCCGCTCTTTTTCCACAACCCGGTCAGCTTGGGGTTCTTTGCATTCATTGTAACTTTGAGGATCATAGAAATCGCAGTTTTTGCAAACATGGAGGTCCGCTCCACATTTGCTACAATCTTCTCGTCGACCCACAACACCAATGACTGGAATTGAATGGCCGCACTGAAAACAAACAAGGTTCTTTTGGGACATTGGACGCCTAAACTCCCACCATCGGTTTGATGGAGAGATTATGAAGTGCTTCAACATGCCGAACAGTTCCCGTGCTTGATCTCATGACGATGGATTTTGTTTTGGCACGATGACCCGGCAGCGTTTTCACACCACTTAAAAAGGGCCCATCAGTGACCCCAGTGGCACAAAACATCACAGAGCCTTTGGCCAGATCCAGGAGTGTAAATTTTCGATGTAAATCTGAAATTCCCATCTTTTTTGCACGCTCTTTTTCTTCTTCATTTCGATATTCAAGTCTTCCTTGAAAATCTCCGCCTAAACACTTGAGTGCAGCGGCGGAAATAACTCCCTCTGGCGCTCCGCCAATTCCCATCAACAAATCAATCCCACTCTCTGGAACAGCAGTGGAAACAGCGGCTGAAACATCACCGTCACCGATCAATTGAATTCGAGCGCCCGTTGTTCGAACTCTAGCAATGAGGTCCGCATGCCTGGGTCGATCCAAAATGACAACAGTCACATCGGTGATCGGTTTCCTGAGAGCCTCAGCCACCCGAGCAACATTTTCCTCAGGTGATAAATCAAGATCGATTCGGCCACGTGCTTCGGGTCCGCAAGCAATTTTATTCATATAAGTATCTGGTGCGTGCAAAAAACCACCTTTTTCTGCAACTGCTATCACGGCAATAGAACCAACTCCGCCCCGGGCGCAAATCGTGGTTCCTTCCAAAGGATCTAAAGCAATATCAACTTGTGGACTTTGCGGCGAATTTTTACCAACTCGCTCTCCAATGTAGAGCATCGGAGCTTCATCACGCTCGCCTTCACCAATCACTACAGTCCCATCAATATGCACAGAATCGAAGGCTTTTCTCATTGCATCCACGGCAGCTTGATCGGCTGCCTTTTCATTCCCTCGCCCCATCCACGCTGCCGAAGCCAGAGCTGCCGCCTCGGTGATTCGAACAAATTCTAAAGCCAGGTTTCTGTCCATAATTGCCTTTCTATGACACTGATAAAGTCTGCTGGTAATCGTTTCAATTTTAAATCTAACCCCAAAGGAACATGAATAGTCTCACCAAGGGCAACAACGACTTGGTGTTGATTTTCAATCTTATACTGGAACACAACCCTAGCGCCTCGCCGTTGCACTTGAATAAAGGTCTTGAGAACATCGCCAAAAAAAGAGGGTTTGACATGCTTTACCCGCGTCTCGACCACAGCAAAATGTGATGCCGATTCGATTTTCTGATAGTCGATAAGTCCATGCTGATGAGCCCACGCAACCCGTGCTTCCTCCATAAATCGGAGGTAGTTGCTATGATGAACGATAGTCATCTGATCAGTTTCATAGAATTGAACCAAATGTGTGCATGCAAGTTGAGACATTCATCCAAATACCTACTTTTGAAAAAAAGGTTTGTCGAATGATTTGTCCTCTTCTAGATTGGAATGAGATGCCAGAAATCAGTTCTTTGAAGAAAAATCTTCCGATGTGGATCACTTACTCGCGAATCGTGATCACAGTGCCTATTTTATTTGCGATGCTGCAAGACTCCCTGGAATGGCAGCTCTTTTGTGTCGTTGGATTTATCCTGGCCTCGATTTCTGATTACTACGACGGTTACTTTGCCAGAAAATGGAATTCCGTCAGCAACATGGGAAAGTTTATGGACCCCGTTGCTGATAAAATTTTGGTCACAAGCGTTTTAACAATTCTGACCTATCAGCAAAAGATTGATCCGTGGATGGCTATTTTGATCTTTGGCCGAGACAATTACATTTCGGGCCTTCGGTCAGTGGCTGCTTCGGACCAGATGGTGATCGCAGCTGGTCAATCGGGGAAACTAAAGACCACCGTTCAAATGATCGGAATCCCCATGATGATCCTCGGGAATCAGCTCTATACCATCTTGGGGGACTGGCTCAGGCTTCAATCACCGGCCCTTGACTACCTCCGATTGACCGTCAATATTGAAAAAATTGGATACTGGATGCTCTGGTTTGGAGTAATCCTTTCTATTTGGAGCGGATTTCAGTATTATTGGGCCTTCCATAAAGCCTCGAAAAAATAACTGAAAGCGCCTCGGATCAAAAATGACGAAGCTCAAAGACGACGAACAAGACTGCCTTTTCTACTTTTCCCCGAGGAACTGGTTCTTTATTATTCTGGCCTTAATGATTTGCGCTGCGATCTATTCAAACCATAGAAAAAATGTTGATCGATACACCACACCTGCATCGATTCTCCATGGGATCTTCAGACTATTTTAGATTTTTCGCACGAGCTCTTGAAGACTTTGCTTTGAGAGGTAGAGTTTCACCGAATTTTCAACACCACTGACCAAAGACTCCATAATCTTTCCCATGGAGCAACTCACAGGACAGTCCTTTTTGGGTGGCTTTTCATTCATTGAAATCAACTGTCTTGATTCAACACAATCATACACATCGCTGAGCTTGATCAATGCTGGTTTCTTTGCCAATCGAACCCCGCCATGCTTGCCTCGCTGGGTTTGGACAATTCCGCCCACAGTCAATTTTTTCAGAATTCGCCGGACCACGACTGGATTTGTATTAATTGAACGAGCCAGAATATCTGAATTCAAGGGCGCCTGATGATCATGGTAAGCAAGAGCGGAGAGGATATGAATGGCTGTCGCAAATCTTTTATTGACCAAAAAAGCCCCATCTTTCGTCAGCCGAAAGAGTAACAAAACTTTCACTTAATCTCAACTTTTGCGTGATTTTTTCAGATCAGCTGACCATAATCAACAACGCATGAATGAACCAACACCGCTGACCATTCCTCGAGGCAACACACAGCCCGGGGTGATTCAAAAAATCTATGATTTTCTTGAGCCTCTCCATCTCAAACCAAAACTGATCTTGGATATTCCCTGTGGAAAGGGAGAGTTTCTTGCATTTTTGCAAAAGATTTTTCCAGAATCCCAGACAGTTGGCGTTGATCTTTTCGAGACACCATTGCCAGAAATCAAAAACAGTTTCATTCAATCTGATATGCGCAACTGGAGCTTTGCCGCAGACAAGAAATTTGATCTTATTTTTTCTGTTTCAGGGATCATGCAATGTGATGATCTCTTCGGTTTTTTTGAAAAATCACATCAACACCTCACTCAAGGCGGAAGGCTCTTCGTGACCAATGATAATGTGATGACTCTCCGAGATCGTTTTTCATTTTTCTTTTTCGGAGAAGTGAAAAGATTTCGAAAGTATTTTTCAAAGAATGAAGGGAATTGGAATTTGGTTTTGATCCCAGCCCTGTTTAAACATTTTGAAAGCCAAGGCTTCAAGAACATTGAAATCCATTATTGCTCGATCAAACCTGAAGACATCCTTTTTGCTCCCCTAGTTCCCCTCTTTATGTCTTTTGACCTCTTCCACCTCCTCGTCACTAAATCTGATTGGCCCCTCAGCAAGAGATTCCGAGTCTACAACTGGAAACACTATCTCTACCGGCACTATTTTATCACCGGCACGAAAGAGTCATCGAACTAGACACATCTCGATAAAATTGATTTACCATGGACTGAGCCGACATTATGTTTCAAAATCAAACATTTATCGTCTTGTTTTGATACTGTTAAAATATCTCCACTGTGCTTCAGTTTGAAATCTGATAACCTTAAGATTGTGGGACGTCGATTGGTTTGAAAGGCGCATATGGACCGGCTGATTCGTTTTCATAGCATGATGCTTGTGATTTATTTCTTCACAATTTTGTGTCTTGTTGGTTATATTTCTATTTCTCCGATCAAGGGAAAGCATACTGATCCACGCTATCTTTTTATGATTGCACCACTTGGCCTGTGTTTTATTGTCACTCTCATCAGCGTCATGAAAAACTGGGTTTCTCCGGTTCGAATTGGATTTATCACAGCCATTGTCATGACTTTAAGCTACATGTTGGTGGTCTATGTGACGAACCCTGATTTCGCATCTAAAACCCCATTCACGATTAACAAAGAAACACAAAACTATCTGCTTCTTGGATTCTGGCTCTACGGAATGCTCTACGGAGCAGGAGTGCTCGTTTCCGCCATGTTTATTCCAAAGAAACATCTCGGGCACTAGATCCCGCCGGTGAGTATTTCTGATGCTGCCTTTTGATATTGCTGACGAACGAATAACTCTGCCTGCTGTAAATTCACTTGGTCAAGATCACCTACGACGTTTCCAAGGAGGTTTTGGAAAAACTGATTTTGAAGCTCTCCAATCTTTTTGACTTTTGCATAGGGAATCAAGGAATAGGTCACCAGACCATATCGTGATTTAAAAATATCAGGTAAACGATCTTCAAGGACAGCTTCAACTTTTTTTCGCAATAAAAATTTTGGATCGGCGACCCTTTCACTCATTTCAAACCAATTTTCAACGGCCATATCAGCAATGGCATCTGCATTGATCTTGCGTTCTTTTTGATACATATCTAGGCGCTCTGACCACGACATCTCTTGATCTAAAAGCTGCATCATTGCGCTACAGTCTTCAAATCCACAATTCATCCCTTGTCCAAAGAATGGAACAATTCCATGTGCTGCATCCCCCATAAGGGCGACAGATTCTCCATAAACCCACTGATTCAAGCGAACTGTCCCCAAAGGGGCATGAGGATTTTCATGAAAATCTTTGATTAAAACAGACTCTTCAATCCGGCGATCACTCACGCCGCCCTCGATCAACGGAACGGCATCCGGAAACTGTTCACGAAAAAACCCCATGACTTGATCATCTGACTTCAGTGAATCAAAACTTGGATCATTCAAGGACTTTCCCTGCTGGCTAAGATACAGAGTCACTGTGAGACTGTGATCCAAATTTGCTAGGGCCATCATCATAAATTTTCCACGGGGCCAGATGTGCAGAGCATCCGTTCTGATGGGACCTTTGCCGTCCTTTGTCGCAGGAATCATTAATTCCTTGTACGAGACACCCAGCCACTCCTTACGCTCAGAATACACTTGGGGAAATTTGGCGATGAGCTCTGAGCGAACGATGCTGCCAACTCCATCTGTGCCAAAGAGAATTTCATAATTTTCAATTTCTGACTTGCCGTCCCTCTTCAGGGAGATTTGTTTTTCTTGAAAATCAATCGACTGAATTTGTTGCTGAAACAGGATTTGGGCTCCAGCTTTTTCAGCCTGATTGATCAGATACTCGTTTAAACGGGATCTTGAAATGGCATAATTGCACTCATTTTTTTGACCATAAGGCTGGTAAACTGTCCGAGATTTTTGATCATGAATCTCTCGCCCAAAGACCTTCACTGAAATCTGTTTCACTTGTTCCTCAAGTCCAGCCAGCGAAAGCGCATGAAATCCTCGTGAAGTCACAATGAGATTGATTGATCGACCTTCTCCACCTCGATTTTGATTTCGAGGATCAGCTCTTTTTTCGAGGACTCTGACCTGATATCCGCGTTTTCTCATCAAGAGGGCAAAGAGACTCCCAACGAGGCCGGCTCCAATAATCGTGATGGACTGAGTTTGCTGATCTGTCTTCATTTTTCTCCTAAAACTTGACTCAGGACTTCTGAGAACAAAAACACGTCTTCAAAAGAATTATACAAAGGCGCAGGAGTGGCTCGAATAATATCTGGCTCGCGAAAATCAACAATCACGCCATGGTTTCGAAAAAGCTTTCCAATCTGAGCCTGACCAGTCTTAAAGCGCAAACAGAGCATTGATCCACGAGAAACCTCTCTGTTCACAATCTCGACTTTTCCATCAAATTTTGATTCGATGATCCAGGCCAGATAACCTGTGAGCTCGTCCCCTTTTTTTCGAAGAGCCCCGATGGACGCTTCATCAAAGAGCTCCATGGACGAGCGAAGAGCCGCGAGCTGAAAAATTGGAGGATTGCTGAGCTGCCAGGCCTCAACTGTTGGAATGGGATCAAACTGGGGTCCCATTTTAAACCGCGTTTGTTTATTCTGCCCCCACCAACCTTCAAATCTCGGCAAATCCTTCATGCCATGATGACGTTCATGAATAAAACAACCAGCAATACCACCGGGACCTGAGTTTAAATATTTATAACTGCACCAAACTGCAAAATCGACGTTCCAATCATGCAGCTTCATCTCAAGATTTCCTGCACCATGAGCGAGATTCACGCCGACCATGATTCCATGTTGGTGAGCAAACTCCGTGATTTTTCGAAGATCAAATTGCTGCCCAGAGAGATAATTGCAATTCCCAAGCATGACCAAGGCTGTTTCATCTTTCAGCCGATCAATTTGCTCGATCATGTCGTCTTCGGAAAAAATAAGCCCGGGTTGCTGTGGCTTAAGTTCCACAACCGCTTCACGGTGATCATAACCATGAAATCGAGCTTGAGAATCGACGGCATACTTATCTGACGGAAATGCATGCTGCTCGATGAAAATTTTATACTTCTTTTTCGTTGGCCGATAAAAACTCACCATGGCCAAATGCAAATTCACGGTGAGCGTATTCATTGCAACAACTTCAGATGATTTTGCGCCGACGAGCCGAGCAAAACTCTGCGTGATATTTTCATGATAAGGAAGCCAGGGATGAGGGCCTTCAAAATGCCCTTCGACCCCATATTTTTTCCAAGAATCGAGTTCAATTTGAATATATTCTTCGGTCTTTTTTGGCATCAGCCCCAAGGAGTGTCCTGCAAAATAAATTTGCTTTTGGCCACTCCCTTGCATGGGAAAATGAAACTTTTTACGAAAGGATCGAAGTGGATCCTGCTGATCCTTTTGTTTTGCCCAGTTTAAAGACGCTGATTCCCGATCAAATGAGTTTTTCATTCTCCTCCCACTTTCAACACCGCCGATTTGAGTCCCTGAACATCCAATTGAATATTCATCCGAGGCTCTAACGCAACCGCCTGAGTTGCTGCACCTGCAAGAACAATTTGCCCTGGCAAAATGGATCGCCCCTGAGTCGATAGCAGAGCACTCAGCTGAACTATGGAAATCACAGGATCCCCTGAAATGTCTTTCGACGTTCCAGCCTGCGCCAGTTCATTGTTGACCATCATTTTCATCGAAAGATGTGCAAGATCCAATGCCGAAAAATCTTCGCACGGTGGCCCAAGGACAAAGAATGAAGAGGATGAATTATCTGCAATCACGTCCTCCATCGAGAAATATTTAAACTGCTTGTAACGAGAATCTAGAATTTCCAACGCTGCACACACAGATCCAATGGCAAGAAAGGCTTGCTCCCGACTGACTTGACCTGAGAGTTCTTTTTTCATGATAAATGCGATTTCTGGCTCGATTTTTGGGTGAATCTGTCCACGAAGCTCGAACAATTTACGCTCTCCGATTTGCATGCGATCGGTTAGATGACCATACAAGGGTGAATCCAAATTCATTTGCTTGCGTTTTGCTTCGGAGGTGAGTCCCATCTTCCAGCCAATAAGTTGCTCACTAGAATCTTCCCGCAGCTTGAGCTGATGATCCTGAATTGCATAGGCAAGCCGGCGTTTCTCAGGTGAGGAGAAAAGAGCCGTGGACTGACTGAATTGTTCGACCGGGGCTCCTTGAAGTCTGGCCTGATGCAACATCTGCGCAGTTCGAATTGCTTCTTCCTTCATCTGTTTTGACCTCCACATCGATTGGCGAAAAACGTTTGTCTTGAGACAATGATTCGCTGATAATCTGCAATCAACACTATGGAAAAAATCCTGAATTTTATCAACGGTGAATTTACTCAAACGACGCATCACCTTGAGAACATGAACCCCGCCTATGGCAAAGTCTATTCGACTTTGCCTCGAACGGACTCGGAGCAAGTTCAACGAACCGTAGAGCACGCCCATCAAGCCTATCAATCCTGGTCAAAAACTGACGTTCAAGAGCGCAGCCGCCTCCTGAGGAAGCTCGGTCAGCTTATTCTTGAAAATGTCGATGATCTTGCCAAAGCCGAATCCGTGGATTCCGGAAAACCATTTTCACTAGCAAAATCCATTGAGATTCCACGCTCTGCCCAGAACTTCTTCTATTTTGCAGATGCCCTGATTTCTTTTCATGGCGAGAGTTTTCAAACAAATGCCCAGACAATCAACTACACCCAGTATCAGCCTCTGGGTGTCGTCGCTGCAATCTCACCCTGGAATCTCCCTCTTTATCTGCTCACTTGGAAAATTGCACCAGCCCTTGCTGCAGGGAATACAGTTGTTGCAAAGCCTTCGGAGCTGACTCCGATGACAGCTTATCTCCTCTCAAAACTTGTCAAGGAGGCAGGATTTCCGCCTGGAGTTCTGAATATCATTCATGGACTCGGTTCAGAAACAGGACATGCCCTGGTTTCACATCCCCTCATCAAAGCTGTGACATTTACTGGCAGCACAGCCACTGGAAGACTGATTGGGCAGATTTGCGCTCAGCAATTTAAAAAAGTCGCCCTGGAGATGGGCGGAAAAAATGCCAATATCATCTTTGCAGACTGTGACTTTGAAAATGCCCTCGAGACCACACTCCGTTCGAGTTTTCAGAACCAAGGTCAGATCTGCTTATGCGGGTCACGCATTTTCATCGAAGAAAAAATATACGACCGCTTCGTTCAAGCCTTTGTCGAAAGAACTAAAAAATTACAAAGCGGAAACCCATTGGATGAACGGACGCAGCAGGGAGCTGTTGTTTCCAAAGAGCATTTACAAAAAATCGTGGGCTATATCGAACTTGCTCAAAAAGAAAATGGAAAAATTCTGTGTGGCGGCACAAGACCCGATTTGAGTGCAGATTTTATCGACGGATATTTTTTAAGACCAACAATCATTGAAAACATTTCCCCGACGTCTGCAGTCAATCAGGAAGAAATTTTCGGCCCAGTGGTCACCGTCACTCCATTTACGAAAGAGCAAGAGCTGCTTCAAATGGTGAATTCAACAAGATACGGCTTGGCCACCTCTGTTTGGACCAATGACCTTTCGCGCGCATCAAGGATGGCAAATTCAATTGAGAGTGGAATCGTCTGGATCAATACCTGGATGAACCGCGACTTACGAACACCGTTTGGCGGAGTCAAAGAATCTGGATACGGACGCGAAGGCGGGATGGAAGCTTTAAAATTTTTTAGCGAGGTTAAAAATGTCTGCATCCAACACAAACTCTCCTAGCCAACTTCACTCCAATCGTGCTCCTGAACCTGTCGGCAAATATCCTCATGCTCGAAGAGTCGGATCACTTCTCTTTCTTTCAGGAGTTGGACCGCGCGAACGTGGCACAAGCAAAATTCCAGGGGTCGAACTTTCCCAATCTGGAGACATCCTTTCTTATGATATTGAAACTCAATGTCATAGTGTTTTTAAAAATGTTCGAGCAATTCTTGAAGATGCCGGAAGCTCCTGGGAAAACCTTGTTGATGTGACAGTTTATCTGACAAACATGAAAAATGATTTCCCAATCTACAACCGCCTTTGGGCCGAGTATTTTAAGGAAAATCCTCCGTGCCGCACAACTTTAGAAATCAATGCACTTCCAACACCCATTGCCATCGAATTGAAATGTATCGCAACCATCGGCAACAATCCGTAGAAAGTAATATCCATGCAAGCCTTTAATTTTAAAAAATGGATTGATGAGAATCGGCATCTGCTTAAACCTCCAGTTGGTAACAAGGTGGTATGGAAAGATCGTGAGTTTATTGTGATGGTTGTTGGCGGCCCCAATGAGCGAACAGATTACCATGTCAATCAGAGCGAAGAGTTTTTTTATCAACTTGAGGGAAACATGGTCCTTAAAGTGATCGACGAAAGTGGCAAGCGAAAAGACATTCCTCTTCAAGCCGGGGATATTTTTCTTTTGCCTCCGAATACTCCTCACTCCCCACAACGTGAAGCTCAGTCTATTGGACTTGTCATCGAACGGCGCAGGCGAGAATCAGAAGTCGATGGACTTCAGTGGTATTGTGAACAGTGTAACCACAAACTCTACGAAGAGTTTTTCAAACTCATCAATATTGAAACCCAGTTTCCAGAGGTGTTTGAAAGGTATTACCAAAGCTCATTCACCAAGTGCCCAAAGTGTTCTTTTCAAAATGGTCGAAAGTGGACCCTTCGTCAGCCATGATTCATAAGATAGACATTCATACTCATATTCTTCCGCCAAAAATTCCTCGATTTCAGGATCTCTTTGGCTATGGCGGTTTTACAACTCTTCGTGAATGTCCAGGCTGTCCCAATGAAGTCGATATGTATGACGACACAGGGAAATTTTTTCGGCGAATTCAACAGAACTGCATCACCCCCCAAGTCCGATTGGATGAATGCGACGAGCATGGGGTCCATGTTCAAGCTTTGTCCACACTTCCTGTGATGTTTTGCTACTGGGCAAAACCTCGTGATGGCCAATATGTTTCACAGTTCTTGAATGATCACCTCATTGAAATCACTCAAAATCATCCTCACCGATTTGTAGGACTAGGAACAGTCCCACTCCAAGATCCCATACTAGCCGTGGAGGAAATTCGGCGATGCTCTCAACATCTTGATGGGCTGCAGATTGGTTCACACATTCAAGATATGAATCTTTCGGACGAGCGGCTATATCCGTTTTATGAGGCCTGTGAGGATTTACAAATTCCTCTTTTTATCCACCCGTGGGACATGATGGGACAGGACCGAATGCAAAAATACTGGCTTCCGTGGCTTGTTGGCATGCCGGCAGAAACAAGTC
>JACCDR012703165.1_pt1 | contig 12398 bp, 4 predicted proteins | sample 7446431 | NCBI WGS metagenome assembly JACCDR01 (sample SAMN15323443, study PRJNA562643) | freshwater metagenome | isolation source: river surface water | place: USA:Blue River Watershed | collected 2017-08-17
CACATCAACTTTGGTACCAGCCGGCACATCAAGCTGTACAGGCTTACCATCAGGTTTTGCCATAACTTTACGAGTCACAGAGCCATTTGATGATGTCAAAGTAATAATGATTTGCTGCATGAGAGGCTCCTTATAATCCTTGAAAATTACTTTCAATGTATTCAAATTTATCCATAAATATATAAATAGATATCTTATTTCCAGAAGAAAGTTCCGGTTTTTTTTGAGAGAGAGGGGGGGGGGTAATCTGCATCTATGAAAAAACCATAGGCAATAGCTATGTAATTCACATGGGGAGTCCCTTTAGATTTCAGAGATGGTTTGGGATTTCTTTTTCACAATGGCCCAAAAACCACTACCCATAACTTGATGTATTTGCATTTGCAAAATCTCGAAATGCAAACATAAATTAGGCAACCACCATGATGTAGGTTTTTGAATCAAATGTGCATTACGTCCATCTTCCAAAAATTTCCCAGCTGGCCCCATATGGATAGAAAAAAAACCTAACTTGGGCATGACACTCGCCAGATCGAACAAAACGTTCTGCAGCAGCTCGGGCTCAATGTGTTCCAAGACATCAATACAACACACCAAATCAGCCGACTGAGGTGGGCCATACTCCGGAAAAACAGGATCGTAAGGAAGGTAGTCAGTCAACTCGACCCCTTCTTTACGCAATGCATTCAACAATCGTTGCTTACCCGCTCCGTAGTCGCACAATGTTTGAACATGGGCCCTGCGAACTATGTCTGCAACAATCGGTCCAAATGCAATTGAGGCGACTCCGTAGTTAACATCACGATGCAGAATTTTTTGCTGTCGTAGATAGTCAGCACTGATCGTTTCTTTCATAGTTCTTCTCGTTGCTGGCAATAATTGACACGTGCCTGCATTACTCGCCATTCTTCTGAAAAATCAGCATTACGGTACTCCTCGAAATAAGGTCCGCCCACTGTCCAATGTACATTCTTGACATCAGATGGCGGCAAGTCGTATTCCCCCACCAACCAATTCCATCGAACATCCAAGATACCGATATCTTCATCACCCAACCAATTGAACCGATGTAAATCGACCGGATTTGCTGTGTTCACGTAATCCGTCGTCAGGATTCGATTTGCGGAATGCGAGCAATTCCACAAAACCACTGATGACCAGTTTTTTCGGGGATATGCATACTGTCGCCGCCCCAAATATTTGACCTGATCGCGCGGCTCATAATCATGCTGAACCACATACACAGCCTTATTGGGATCGGCATCTGGTACCTTCAGCATTTCGGCCAAGTCTCCGCGCAGCAACATATCGCAGTCAAAAAATACACCATAGCCAGAATACCCACAGAGCCATGGCACCAAGAAACGCGATATAGAGAATTCATTAGACTGATGCGGGTGCCGATCACGCGTATAAATCCCGCCCAAATTGGCCAAATTAATAGGTACCAAAGCCACGGGTCGACTAGATTGGCTCAAAACAGAATGGGCCATCACATGCCACGCAACAGTCTCAGCGGGGTCGTAACCAATAAAAACTTTTAAAACAGCGTCATTCATGCAAACTTAATTGAATCAAGTTGAGTAAAAACACTGCGCCAGTCGCCAAGGGACTTTTGGCGTAGAGGTTGTGCACATGGATACCAAGGGTTATCGCCCCCTCTAAGTTGCCATCTCCAATCAGGAACATACATCAGCAAAGGCCAAACAGGCACGCCCAAAGCACCTGCCAGGTGAACCGTCGAGTTCTGCACAGAAACAACCCCATCACATACAGCAATCAGCGCCGCAAAATCGTCCAACTGGTTGTAATTATTCACCTCATCACACACCACCACACACAAGCCAGTCTTGGCCTTGAGCTCGGAAATTTCTTCAGTCACCTCGCCGTACTGCAAAGACAACAACATGGCTTGCGGATGGTTTTGAGTCAAATTCTGCGCCAATTCAGCCAAAGCGAGAGAACGAATTTTTCCTGTTTGTGGATTGTCACTTCGCCAAGAAATTCCTAGAGTAGAAGTGCATCCCAATCTATGTTGCTGTGCTTTCAACCATTTGCGAAGCTTTTGAACCTTCGAACCATCTGCGAATATATAAGGGCTTTTCACCTGGCAGAAATCATCTGCCGAGCGACGGAACAACGCCCCCAAACTACCAATCGGCAAATGCGCATCGTAGGACTCAGGAATCAATGGCGTCGTTTTGGATATGAAATGGATACTCTTAAAAGAACGTCTATATAAAAGTAGCAAACGCTCATCCACGCTGACCGTCACTTGACCAACTGCACGCGCTGCCTCTTCAAACATTGAAGCAAAAAATACTTCATCCCCCACGCCTTGCTCAGACCACAAAAAAAGGCGATTGACCCATTGCCCTTGCCAGCAAGGTTTTGTCGTATTTAAGGTCGTTGAGAGCTGAGCACCTTGTTTACGCCAACGCCATTCATGAAATGGCCATGCTTCAGCATAACGCCCTTGAAGCAGCAAACACAAGCCCGTATTCCAGTGTGCCTCCACATGTTGCGGTGCTAATTGGCGAACATGAGCGTAGCAAGTTATCGCTTCATCCAAACGCCCCATCGCTTGTAAAACCAAGCCCTTGTTGTAATGTTGTTCAGGATTTCGTGAATCCAGAACACACCCCCGCAACATATCAGCCAGGGCCTCTTCGTAACGCCCCAAGGACTTCAACGAACCCCCACGATTGGTGTAGACCGAGGCGGCATTGGGTTGCAACGATAGCGATTGGTCGTAATCTTTTACGGCATCCTCGAAACGCCCCAAGGCATCCAATGCCACTCCTCGGTTTGAATAAAAGTCAGCACATCTTGGACGAAGTGCAATCGCCCGATCAATACAAACAATCGCTTTGTCATGCTCGCCCAATTGATGGTGAAATACCCCAAGCAAATGCCAAGCATTCACATGGTTCTCTTCTGCTTGCAAGACCTTTTCGCACAACTCAATGGCTTCTTTCCATCGTCGCTCCTGATGCAATTTCAATGCATTATGCAAAAGTTGATTAAAGTTAGCACTCATAAATTCAGGCAGATGCGAGGGGAAACCCGTTCAGCATTTCCCCTCGCCATGCTAGGATCAAAGCACCACTTTGGTAATGGAGGTATCAATTAACAACGACACCAACTGACTGTTGTAGTTGTATTGGTACACATCGTAAGTACGACCACCAATGACAACATCGTTTGCACTGGCATTATTTTGCGCACCCACACCCGTGCTGGCAGCCACCACGTAGGTTGAACCGTCGACATCCGTTACAGAATCATCTACGTTAGGCGTGTTTAACGTACGGCCCAGCGTCTGCAAGTTCAATGTGGCGGTTCCTGAGTTTTCAAAACGCAATGTATTGGTCACCGAGTTACCACTGGTTAAAGCCAGTACATCTTCCAACCCCAACTGAATCGTACTGTTTGTGTTGCCGAAATTAATACGTTCGAATCCACGCAAAACCGTGTCCGCAAGAGTTTGGAAATTTAAAGTAAGTGAACTTGTGATATTAAACAAATCCACTCCACTGCCGCCATCAAACACAACACCGTTGGTCACCGGATTGGGGCTGTTCAATGTAAAGATATCGTCCCCGCTGCCTGCCTGCACTTGGGCATAAGCAAGCGCCGTTATACCCAAAACAATGGTGTCGGCTCCATCACTGGCATCAATGAAAGTACCCGTATTGGCTGCTACAGAGGTTCCCAGCGTGAAACTAGTACTAGCCCCTAAGGTATCCGTAATCCAGTCTGTATCCACGATGGTCACGGTGGACGTTGCTGTGCCAATAGTCCCTGCAGACGGAGCAGCGATAGTGGCAATGACAGTCTCGCTTCCCTCCCAAACGCTGTCATTCGTCATAGAAATACTGAAAGTTTTAGTTACTTCACCGGGCGCAAACGTCAGCGTGCCACTACCTGTGACAAAGTCACTGCCCGCGGTTGCCGTTCCCCCCGTGATCGACCAGTTCACCGTTTGTGTTCCCGTGAATTCATTGCTACGCGTGACGGTGTACTGAATAAGGCCAGCGGATTCAAAAATGGTGGCTTGCCCAGTACCAATCGCAAATGCAGGTGCGGTTGCACTGCCATCGTATCCCGTTGTCCCTCCATCGTCATCAAATACAGTCACGTTTGCTGTTGAAGTCCCCAGCACAGCTCCACCAGTCGGTCCGCTGATAACAGCCTGAATGGTTTCGTTGGCCTCTGCGGTGACATCCCCTATGAGGGCGACTCTCACCACTTTGACAGACTCACCTGGCACGAAGGTATACGTTGTAGCACTCACTGCAGTGAAATCGGTCCCTGCCGTTGCCGTGCCCGCCACGTTGGTGGCGAAATTCACGGTTTGCGTTTGCGTTACGTCATTGCTGCGCGTAATTTGGTAATACGCATAACCATCACTTTCCCACACACTGCTCTGCAGAGCTGTTACTGCAAACGATGGCGTTGATGGGTTACCTGCCAAAGTGGCATCGTCATCCAAAATTGTGATGTTCGTCGTCGCCGTTCCAATTGAAGCTCCACCGGTCGCGTTTGTCAAAACACCTTGAATCGTTTCGTTAGCCTCAACACTGCTATCGGTAGCGATAGCGACCTTTACCACTTTGACTGTCTCGCCCGGAGCGAAGGTGTACGTCGTCGCGGTCACCGCAGTGAAGTCTGTACCCGCCGTAGCAGTTCCCACTGCGTTGGTCGCAAAGTCGACCGTATGCGTTCCAGTCATATCGCCATTACGCGTGATGGTGAAAAGCGCATAACCCGCCCCTTCCCAAGTGTTGGCTTGCACAGCACCCACAGCAAAAGAAGGCGCTGAAGCATTACCATCGTAACCAGTCAAACCACCATCGTCGTCCCAAATAGTAGCCGTAACGGTGGCAGTAGTTATGCTGCCCGAAGAAACGCCACCGATACGACCTTGAATAGTTTCATTGGCCTCGGCAGTGACATCTTGGGTAACCGCTACTTTGACCACCTTCACTGTTTCGCCTGGCGCAAAGGTATAAATCGTCGACGTCACTGCAGAGAAATCCGAGCCAGAAGTTGCAGTACCAGCTGTGGTGGTGTCAAAAACAATCGTTTGTGTGCCAAGTACATCACCACTGCGCGTAATGCTAAATAAGGCATAGCCAGCCCCCTCCCAAGCTCCCCCCTGCAGGGCAGCAATGGCAAAAGTAGAAACACCCTGCTCATTGTCCGAGATGTTGACAGTTGCCGTAGAAGCTGCACTGCTTGCAATCGAGCCGGTAGACGCATTGGCCAAGACCAACCCGACAGTCTCGGTTGACTCAGCAATGGTGTCGTCTAACAAATTAACAAAAACCGTCTTCGTTTGCTCACCGGCAGCAAAACTCAATGTGCCAGAAATGGCAGAGTAATCTAAGCCTGGAACACCTGTTCCACCTGCCGTGCTGTAGTCAATGGTGGCCGCCACTTGTAAATTGCCGCTGCGAGAGACGACAAAACTCAAATATCCAAGATTTTCGACGTTAGAGGATGCGGCTGTGGCCACACTCCATGTCGTTAAATCGTTGTCCGTAATGGCATTACTGGCCGACCCTGTGGTGATGGAACCTGTGGATGCATTTGCAATCGCCATCGTTACCGTTTCACTGGCCTCACCTAAGGTGTCATTGGTAATATCAACAACCACCGTCTTGACCTGCTCGCCAGCAGAAAACGTCAAGGTTCCGAAAATAGCACTGAAATCTTTGCCTGCAATGGCTGTGGAACTCGAAGCACCTCCACCGGTCGTGCCGTAATCGATGGTGGCTGCTTGCTGCAAGTTGCCACTACGGGTGATGGTAAAGGCCATTTTGCCCATACCTTCATCTACAGCACCTTGCCCCGTGATGGTCCAAGTGACTAAGTCGTTATCCGCAATCGTATTGCTGGCACTGGTCGTACTGATGGTTCCAGTAGAGGCGTTGCTGATACCCAAGAAAACGGTTTCTGAGTTCTCACCAATTACATCGTCTGTGATAGAAACCAACACCGTTTTGGTTTGCTCGCCTGCGGCAAAAGTTAAAGTGCCAAAAACAGCCGCGTAATCCACACCTGCAATTGCATTGCCTGTCGAGCCACCTTGACCTGTGGTGCTGTAATCAATCGTGGCCACTTGTTGCAAATTACCGCTGCGGGTGATGGTGAAGGCCATCTTGCCCGTGCTTTCATCAGAAGTCAGCCCCCCTGAGACGGCCCAAGTGACCAAATCATTGTCTGTAATTTGGGCGTTGGCAAGCGATGTGGTAATCGTCCCAATGGATGCATTGGAAATACCCAAAATAAGGTTTTCTGAAGCTTCCCCTAGAGTATCGGCGCTCACATCCACGTACACCAATTTGGTTTGTTCACCTGCGGCAAAGCTCAAAATACCCGTGGCTGCGGTGTTATCTTTGCCCGAAATCACAATACCCGAAGGAGCACCGACTCCAGTGGTGCTGTATTCAATCGTGGCGGCCTGTGACAAATTGCCTGTGCGGGTGATGGTAAAGGCCACCCTTCCGGCTTCCTCATCCGCCAGACTCCCACCACCAACTGTCCATGACACCAAATCGTTGTCGACGATGTTCGCTGAACTTGTTGATGTACTGATATTGGCCACAACCCCAACTGGCGCAACCGCATTGGACAACGCAACAGTGATTGATTCACTCTGCTCCGAAAGGCTATCGTCAATGACATTGATCGTGATGAGCTTGGTCGTTTCGCCGGCAGCAAAACTCACGGTACCACTGAACGCACCCGACACATCGGCTGATGTGACGGTCGTGCCTACCACGGCCCAATCCACGGTTCCTGCCCCTGCGGTATTACCACTACGCGTCACGCTGAAGACCAACGCGGTGGTGCCTTCTGTCACGCTAGAGTTGACCGCTGCTACCGCATAATCCATACGGTCATCATCCACAATGGTGTTGGTCGCAGAAGGGGTGATGGTGGTATTTGGGCTGGGCGCCACAATGGCTGCATTTGCCCCACTGGCCGAGGGGTTGAGCAACGTCACCGTCACGGTTTCATTGGCCTCAAACAAACTGTCGTTGACCACATTGAGCGTAATGACCTTGGTGCGTTCGCCTGCAGCAAAACTCAAGGTACCGCTGGTACTTCCCGACAAATCTGCGGCTTGCGCAGTGCCACCGGCCAAGGCCCAATCGATGCTGGCAGCCACATCCACATTGCCACTACGCACCACAGAGTAGCGAATCACACCTTGCGATTCGCTGATGCTCTGACCTTCGTTATAAATGGCGAAGTTGACTCGGTCGGTATCGCTCAGACGTTTGTTGTAGGTTGCGGTGTCCACCACCGCCACGCCTGACGAAGCCGTCGCTCCCGTGAGTATCAAGCTCACGGTTTCGTCTACCTCAGCCAAACCATCCGTGATAGGGGTGAGGGTGATGAATTTGGCGTTTTCGCCTGCAGCAAAGGTTACCGTACCAAAAGTTTGCGCAAAGTCTGCCGTACCGGCTACGCCGTAATTCAAACCGTAGTTTGTACCCACCATCGCCCAGTCCACCGTGGCCGAGGTGGTCAAGTTGCCTGTGCGCTGCACAATGACCGTGAAAGCCCCTAAGTTTTCAAAACCAGAGCTGGTGTTGTTTGGAATACCGCCCGTGGTAGGACTGCCGCTCATGGTGAAGCGCGTAATTTCTTCGTCCAAAATAGTGCCTGTTGCATTCGCGGTGGTCACTACCCCGCTGCTTGGGTTGCTGATGCCCAACAGCAGGGTTTCATTGATTTCTCCCAAGTTTTCGTTCAACAGGGCGACCTTCACCACCTTGCTGGATTCACCTGCAACAAAGCTCAGGGTTTGACTGAGTGCCGTGTAGTCCACCCCTTGGCTGGCTGTGCCGGCAAACGTGGCCACATCAATCGTTGCGGAGTTTGACAAATCACCGCTTCGTGTCACTGAGAAAAATAAATACCCGTCAGCCTCGTATGAGACTCCTCCAGCTATTTGACCAACAGCCCAAGTCGCCAAATCGTTGTCCAGTAAATTAGCAGTCGCGTTGGCTGTGGTGATACTACCCAGACTGGCGTTGCTGATGGTGGCAATAATGGTTTCCGTTTGCTCTTGCACGCCATCATTTGCAATGGCTACGCGCACAGTTTTGACCGTTTCACCTGCGGCGAAACTCAGCAATTGGCTGGTGGCACTGTAGTCCGCTCCCTGGGTGGCGGTGCCACCCGTGGTGTTGAACTCAATCGTTGCAGCCGCAGTGGTGTTGCCTGAGCGAGACACGGTAAACACTGTGTATCCTGCCCCTTCATCGCTATTGTTCGAGCTGCTGGTCACTGTCCACAGTGCTTGATTCAATTCCAAAATCGTGATGCCGGCGGGATTCCCTTGGAATGGGTTGTTCACCCCATCGACTGGGTTGAACAGTGCAATTTGCACTGTTTCGTTCCCCTCTAACAAAGCATCGTTGTATATCGGTATCAGGATGGTTTTGAACGATTCACCAGGCTGGAAGGTCAAAATACCGCTCACAGGCTCGTAATCTAAGCCCGGTGTGGCAGTACCCCCTATCACGGTGGTGTACTGAACCGTCGACGCGTGGGTGAGCGAAGAGTAACCAGCGATGACATACACCGTCAGATACCCGCCGCTTTCGGAAATTTGCAAATTGCCTTGACTAGCGGTGTATTTGGGCAGATTAGAGTTATCTCCTGTATTGCCCGTAAAGGGGGTAGCAATAATGCCATCCGCGCTAGCATTGCTAAGAACTAAGCCAAGGTACTGCGCCATATTGGCAAAACCTGCATAGTTTGTAGGATCTAAATCGACCACCACATTGGTCGACGTTTGTCCAGCAGCAAACGTGAGCGTAGTGTGTATTGGCGTGTAGTTGTAGTTTGCCGCAGAGCCTTGAACTCCATTTACGATCGTTGTGTCTACATCAATCGTGGCTTGCGTGGCAATATTGCCCGAACGGGTGACCGAGAAGCTCACTTGGGTAGACCCCGAAGCGTAACCATTGGATGTGTTCGCAACAGCCCAAATGCTCACATCGTTGTCCGTCACACTGACGCTTGAAGTCCCTGTGACAATGCTACCCAAGCTGGCATTGCTGATGGAGGCTCCGACAGTTTCGCTGCCCTCGCCCAAGCCATCATCGGTGACTGCCACCATCACTGTTTTGGTAATTTCGCCTGCCGCAAAGGTCAAGGTCTGAGCCAAAGCGGTGTAGTCTGCACCAGCCGTAGCGGTGCCGCCTCCAGTGGAAAAGTCGATGGTTTGCTGGCTGCTGATGTCACCGCTACGTGTGACTGTGAACACCACATAGCCCGCCCCTTCACCAATCGTCCCCGTATTGGCCAAGCTCCACTGCATGAGGTCGTTGTCGATGATGTTGGAGGGCTGACGGTTGGTCAGACCTCGGCTAACCGTGCCCAAACTTGGGTCGGTCAGCACGACAAATAACGACTCATTGCCTTCTGCCAAGGCATCATCTGCAATGGCAATGGTCACCATTTTGCTCATTTCTCCCGCAGCAAAACTCAGAATTTGATCCATGGCTGTGAAGTCACTGCCCGCGGTCGCTGTACCGGGCAAGGCTTGAAAGCGAATGGTGGCTGCATCGGAGGCCCCTGTGCGACTGACCAAATACACCACCGAACCAGCGCCCTCGTCAACATCACCACCGTTGGAGTAATACCAAAACGAGGCATCGTCATCGACCACCAACGTCGTTGCAACGCCCGAGCCCGTGATGAGGCCTTGGCTTTGTTGATCGACCCCTACCAAAATAGTACGGTTGCCATCGACGGTGTTGGGTAACAGGTCAACATACACCGTTTTGGTGACCTCACCCACCGCAAAAGTCAGCACTTGGTCGAGGGCGGTGTAATCGAGCCCCAAAATGGCCTCGTTGCTATTCATGGTGGCCACACGGATAGTTTCTTGTGTGCCACCCAAATTGCGTGACACAACAAAAGCCACCTTGCCTGCGGACTCTGAAGCTTCGCTGGTGCTGGAGACGGTCCAAGCCATCAGATCGTTGTCCAACACCGTGGCATTGATGTTGGCCGTGACGATGCTGCCTTCACTGGCATTGCTGATGACTGCACCGATGGTTTCATCGCTTTCAGGCAAGCCATCATCGGTCACCGCTACCAACACGGTCTTGCTCATCTCGCCCACCGCAAAACTCAAAGTTTGCGCTAGCGCCGTGTAGTCAATGCCTGCTGTGGCTGTGCCACCGGCTGTGTTGAATTGGATGGTTGCCGCAGCCCCTGCGCCTGTACGACTAACGGTATAGGAAATAAACCCTGCGCCTTCATCGGCTGAGGCGGTCGAAGCGGCGACGCTCCACAACGATTGGTCGTTGTCAATGATGGTGACGTTGGCCACGCGTACCGTTGTTTGACCCAACGAATTGCCGGTTCCGCTGGTTCCGCTGGGCGTAATGATGGTGCCCGAGCTGGCATTGGTAATGACCGCTGCCAAAGTTTCGTTGGCCTCTGCCAACGAGTCATCGGTAATGCTGACGAACACCGTTTTGAGCATTTCGCCAGCTGCAAAACTCAAGGTTTGCGTGCCGGCTGTGTAATCACTACCGCCAGTGGCTGTGCCGCTGGCCGTGCTAAAGTCGATCGTTGCAGCCGCTGTTGACCCAGTACGTGTAACCGTGTAGGCAATGAAACCCGCACTTTCATTGACCGTTGATGTGGATGTAGCCAGACTCCAAATCGATTGTTCGTTATCTCGAATCGTTGTACTGACGCTACCAACGTCAATCGAGCCGACGCTCGCACCGACAATAGACCCTAAGACAGTTTCATTGGGCTCTGCCAAGTTGTCATCGGTAATGGCCACCAGCACGGTCTTGCTCATCTCGCCTGCCGCAAAACTCAAGGTTTGCGTCACCGCGGTGTAGTCACTGCCGGCCGTGGCTGTGCCACCTGCGGTGTTGAAGTTAATCGTCGCAGCAGCACCCGCACCCGTGCGGCTCACGGTGTAGGTGATGAACCCTGCACCTTCATCGACCGCAGTGGTCGCAGCAGCCACGCTCCACACCGATTGTTCGTTGTCATTGATCGTGGCCGAGGCCGTGCTGACAGCTATGGTCCCTGCACTCGCGGCACTGATAGAACCAACAACAGTTTGATTGACTTCCAACACACTGTCATCGGTAATGGCCACCTGCACGGTCTTGCTCATCTCGCCTGCCGCAAAACTCAAGGTTTGCGTGAGCGCGGTGTAGTCGCTGCCCGCCGTGGCTGTGCCACCTGCGGTGTTGAAGTTAATCGTCGCAGCAGCACCTGCACCCGTGCGGCTCACGGTGTAGGTGATGAACCCTGCACCTTCATCAACCACTGCCGTCGCTGCAGCAACGCTCCACACCGATTGATCGTTGTCGTTGATGGTCACTGTTGCAAAATGGTTGCTCCCCACAAGCAATGCACCTGTACTGGGGTTGGCAATCGCAGCCACCACTGTTTCGTTGCCTTCAGCAACGCCATCATCGGCAATACTGACTCGCACAATCTTGCTGGTCTCTCCTGCCGCAAAGCTCAGAATTTGAGTCACCGCGGTGTAGTCACTGCCTGCGGTGGCGGTGCCTCCTGCTGTGTTGAACTCAATCGTCGCAGCGGCAGTCGAACCCGTGCGACTCACCTCGTATGTGACAAAAGCAGCCCCTTCATCCACCTCTGAGGTTGCTTCTGCAATACTCCATAAAGACTCATCATTAGACCTTATGGTGGCATTAGCACTGGCTGTATCGATCGTACCCACGCTGGCAGCCTCAATAACACCCACCACTGTTTCACCCAGCTCGACTTCGCTATCTTGCAAAACTGGAACAAACACAGATTTGCTCATCTCGCCTGCCGCAAAACTCAAGGTTTGCGCCACCGCGGTGTAGTCACTGCCCGCCGTGGCTGTGCCACCTGCAGTCTTGAAGTTAATCGTCGCAGCAGCACCCGCACCCGTGCGGCTCACGGTGTAAATTAAAAATCCTCCGTATTCATCGACCACAGTGGTCGCAGCAGCAACGCTCCACACCGATTGTTCGTTGTCATTGATCGTGGCTGAGGCCGTGCTGACAGCTATCGTCCCTGCACTCGCGGCACTGATAGAACCGACAACGGTTTCATTGACTTCTAACACACTGTCATCGGCAATGGCCACCTGCACGGTCTTGCTCATCTCGCCTGCCGCAAAACTCAAGGTTTGCGTCACCGCGGTGTAGTCACTGCCCGCCGTGGCTGTGCCACCTGCGGTGTTGAAGTTAATCGTCGCAGCAGCACCTGCCCCCGTACGGCTCACGGTGTAGGTGATGAACCCTGCACCTTCATCGACCACTTCCGTCGCAGCAGCAACGCTCCACACCGATTGTTCGTTGTCGTTGATCGATACGCTAACAGTAGCGGTCGCTATC
>JACCDR011169470.1_pt1 | contig 12396 bp, 10 predicted proteins | sample 7446431 | NCBI WGS metagenome assembly JACCDR01 (sample SAMN15323443, study PRJNA562643) | freshwater metagenome | isolation source: river surface water | place: USA:Blue River Watershed | collected 2017-08-17
CCTCAAGAAATCCAATTCCCTCACCGTGATGCTCTCGGCGCTGAAATAATTCATCCCCTTGGAGTTCAGGATCATAGAGGATTTCTTGTATTCTTTCGGCACAAAACAACATTTCAATCAATCGAGCCCAGTGGACATGAAGTCCTTTTTGTGAATAACGCCCGTTTGCTGTTCGAAATTTCTCCAATTCAAGCTGAGCCTTTGGCGTTGGAATATAATCACAGTTATTCACTCGAGCGAGCGGTCCTACTCTGACCCAACCTGTTCGTGGGCCGAGTGATTTGATGTAAGGGAATTTCATGTAGGTCCATTCTTTAACCTCTTCTGCATAATAATTTAAGTAATCATGATAATCGACATCGTCTAAAATAGGGCGCCCATCAAATGACAAACATCGAAGGACACCATGATAGAGATCCATTTCGCCATGAGGTCCGACAAGAGAGAGGGTGTTCGCCGGTGAATCAAGAAACGAGTCAATCCAATCACTATTTTTCTTGTGGTATTCCTTATAGTGTTCAATAACGTCTTCGCACCAAGAGATCACTTGATGGATTGACGGGATTTCACCACCAGACAAAAATACATTACGCTCTGCAATTGAAAGATTTTTATGGATGCCTCCAGGAACCGCCGAGATTCCATGAATTTTTTTTCCAGCAGTTGCTTTGATGATTTCTTGCCCGAATTTACGAATGAGAATTCCTCGTGTGGCAAGTTCCCTATCAAGATCAGCAAGTCCTATCACATTTCGATTTGCGGGATCGCTGGATACCCCGAGCAGCAAGTCCGGAGCAGCTAAATAAAAATAGTGTAATGCGTGAGATTGCAAAACTTGGCCATAATGCATGAGACGTCGCATTTTTTGAGCCGTTCTTGGAATGGTCGCATCACGCATACCCACAATTTCATCGATTGCCTTTGCTGCACACAAATGATGGCTCACAGGGCAAATTCCGCAAAGTCGCTGAACTAGAACAGGAGCTTCCCAATAAGGCCTTCCTTGAACAAAACGCTCAAATCCGCGAAACTCAACAACATGAAGTCGGGCATCTTGAACTTGATTGTTTTCATCGACATTGATTGTTACTCGGCCATGACCTTCGACTCGGGTTACTGGATCAATGATGATTTTACGAGTTTCAGTCATAACGTATAAACTCCGGCCCGAGGGCTTCTCCCTGACCAAAAAGAATCGCAGTCACTGCTTTCCAGATGGCATCGGCTGATGGAGCACAGCCTGGTATAAAATAGTCTATTTTAACAATCTCATGACATGGATAAACACGGTCCAGAATTTTCGGTAAATCAACGTGATGAGGGATTAACCGTGCACCCGGCTCAGACGTTGGGACATTTAAATAGGCCTCTTCCAGACATTCCTTTAGCGGAATGTCGTTTCGCAAAGCTGGCAAACCTCCCATAATTGCGCACTCGCCGAGTGAAACCAAAATGTCGCAATGTTCACGAAAAGCTCTAAGCACATGGACATTTTCATCATTGCAAACACCACCCTCGATCAACCCAAGATCGATTCGCTGAGAAATGTTTTTAATATCGGTCAGCGGCGATCGATCGAACTGCACAACATCAATCAAATCCAATAGCCGCAAATCAATATCGAGCAAAGACATATGACATCCAAAACAACCCGCCAATGAAGTGGTGGCAATGGTCTTTTTTTTTGCCGAAGATTTTATCGTCATTTTTCTTCCTCTTTTTCAGGGTCTTGAGTGGCTCCTCTTGGTGTATCCACATGATCAAACATTCGCGAACCAATTGGCCGATCAAAACCCTGGCCCTTGTATATAATCGCACCGACGGGACAAAGCTTCACTGCTTCTTGGCACTTGTGTTCAGGCAGCGCAGCTTCAAGGTCAAGATCAATCATGACCCGCGTCTCATGCCCTTTCCCGACAAAACTAAACACTTTTTGATTGTTGTCATCGACAAAAAGATCTGTGCATCTTTTGCAATGGATACAACGATTTCGTTCTAGCAGTAATTTTTTGCCACGATAGTCTAAATCGTAATGTGAAAACTGATATGGGAACCGCGAATGAGTCATGGCCATCTGGTAGGCAGCCCCTTGCAGCTCACAATCCCCTGATTTTTCGCAACCCGGGCAGAAATGGTTTCCTTCCGAAAAGAGCATTTCCACCAAACCAGCACGAAGGTCTCTGAGCTCAGGGGTCTCCACCTCGACAACCATTCCAGCCTCTGCGATTCGGGTGCAAGCAGCTCCTTCTCGGCCATTGATTTTTACTGTACATACTCGGCAGGTTCCCAAACAGGGCTCGATCTCTGGGGACCAACATAACGTTGGGACCTGAACCCCACAAAATCGCAAGGCATCAACCAGGTTGGCACCCGATGTGACCTCAACTTGTTTCTGATCAACAGTGATTGATATTTTTTTATTCTTACTCATGGCTTTGCACTTTCCGCCCGGAGAGCTTGAATGGTGCTATCATATGCTGCGGTCGCTTTGGACAAATCAAAATAATGATGTCTTTCACGTTGATTTATTCCGGACTGATACAAGTCAGGAAAAGCCTTCAAGGAAGAGGTTAAAACATTTGGTGAGGTTGCACCCAACCCGCACCGTGAAGTTTTTGAAACAAGATTCGACCATTGCTTTAACTTATCAATATCTTCCTTTTGGGCATAACCCAATTTAAATTTTAGCAGCAGATCTCGAAGAATCACGTTGCCGGCCCGGCAGGGCGTACAATTCCCGCAAGATTCAGCAACAAAAAAATTCATAAAATTCAGCAAGATTTCAAATTTGTCCCGACTCTGAGAAAAAACCATCAATGATCCCCCAGTTGGCAAGTCTTCAAAAGAAATTCTTCGATCAATTTCATCGAGCGAAATACAAACTCCGCTTGGCCCTCCAATTTGAATCAATGCAGGATCCTGTGCCTGCACCAGCAAAAGCACATCGGCCACAGAAATGCCCCAAGGCACCTCATATATTCCGGGAAGCCCAACGTCTCCAGAAACACTCAGTAAGCGCACCCCGGGAGACTTTAAAGTTCCGTGAGAGCGAAATTCATCGACACTTTTTCGCATCACCTCTGCAGCCAGAACGAAAGTCTCAACATTGTTCACGATGGTGGGATAACCGTGGTATCCCTTTTCAACTGGGAAAGGCGGTTTAATCCGGGGCTCCCCGCGTTTTCCCTCCAATGATTCAAGCAAGGCTGATTCTTCGCCGCAAACATAGGCCCCTGCTCCCAATTGAATTCGAAAATTCATCTGATGAATCGGAGATCTAAATTTCTGAATTGCCACCTGAAGAGATTTTAGCAAATAACGATATTCAGCCCTGAGATAAATAATTCCTTCACTCGAACCAATACATTTGCCAGCAATTGCCATCCCTTCAAGAAGTTGATCCGGAAGTTCATCGAGAAGAACACGATCCTTGAATGTGCCCGGCTCGCCTTCATCAGCATTGCAGATGACATACTTTTTTGGTGACTCATAGCTCTTGCAAATTTCCCATTTCTTACCGGTCGAAAAACCTGCTCCCCCGCAACCTCGCAAACCACTCGCTTTGATTTCATTTAATATTTCACTTGCGGAGAGTGAGACTGCTCTGGAATCTGTTTGAGGAAGAGACTTCGACCAATTAATAAATAGTCCAACACTGCGCAGATAATTTGAAACATGGCTTTGAACCGGAAGACCCGATTTTAATTCTTTGCAAATTTCTCGAACGCGCTGAACTGTTAATTGTGTGACTGGAAGAAAATCAATCAGGGCAGCTGGAGACTGATCACTCATTCCAATGCACGAGGTTTCAAACAATCCAATTTGGCCATCTTCGGTGACCCCACCAACTTTGATTCCCAACTCGGTTTCAAAAGCTTTTTTGATTTCTGACATTCCGGCATGCTGAGCAATGATGGAATTATCAAGATAGATTGTTCGGCGTCCCGAGGGAACTTGTCGGAAAAAATGATAAAAACTAAGAACCTCTTGAATATGAGCGACAGAGACTCCCATGCCAGCAGAGAGCTGAGTTAAATCACTCTTTGAAACATACCCTGCCCCCTCATGGCATGCCCAAAGAATATCCATCAACCGCGAAGGATCATTTTGAAATTTACTTAGAATTGATTCAATCTCGGATTCGCGCCTGATCATTGACCCACCCTTACCTGACTCCTATGATGCACACAGTGATTGAGAATCATCAAACAACTTGTGTTGTTCTTAACTATATTGGCCAAGTGCAAGGTGTGGGCATGCGCCCATTTCTCTTTCGAATTGCCGATGAGCTGAATTTAAAGGGCAGAATATTTAATCATTCACGAGGCGTAAGTGCCGAACTCGAAGGAGATAAATCCAAGCTTGATCTTTTTCACAAACGTGTCATCGAATTGGCCCCAAAACCCATTGAGATCACTCGTTGGTCTGTGGATTGGCAAAGCCCCCGCGGATTTGTTCAACTCGAAATTGTGACATCGCAAGATCCTCCGACACCCTCAAGACATTCGATCCAGCCGGATACTGCGACCTGCAAGAAATGCTGGACAGATTTTTTTAATCCTGAAAGTCGTTTTTTTAACTATTGCTTTGTTTCTTGCTGTGAATGTGGTCCACGATGGACAATCCTTCATCGCTTTCCGTTTGAACGATGCAACACGTCTTATCACTCATTTAAGCTCTGCCACGATTGTCAAACCGAGTACGAAAATCCACAAAGCCGGCGTTTCCATGCACAGACACTGAGCTGTAAAAAATGCGGCCCAAAGATTTCAATTTCAACCAAGACCGCGCCTCTCATCCACTCAGAACTGGATCAAGTTCACAGATCTCTTGTCCACGGTGGAGTTGGACTTATCAAAGGTCTCGGAGGTTTCCAGTTGATCGGCAACGCCAAAGATCCTGGTGCGATCGAAAAAATTCGTCTCCTTAAACAGCGCCCATCACAAGCTCTTGCGATCATGGTTCGGGATCAGGAATCGTTTTTGAATATGGGCGGAAAATTATCTGATTGGGAAAAAATGATTCTTCCTGCTGCCCCGATCGTTTCAATACAGCATTTTCAGCACCCTCTCTCTGCTCTGTTAGCTCCCGACCTACAGGAACTTGGTGTGATGGCTCCAACGACCCCATTTCATCTCATGCTCTTTGGTCCTGGAATTGATTCAATCGTTGTCACCTCAGGAAATCCAAAGGCTTTTCCTATCCCAAAATCAAAAACAGAAATTGAATTTTCATTGGACTCTGAAATTGATTTTATCATTGATCATGATCGTGAAGTGGTCCACGCCATTGATGATTCTGTTTTGCGAGGTGATCTCATTCTAAGAAAAGCTCGTGGCCTAACCCCTGCAATTTATTCCTGCCAGTCTAAACAGTCGCGCATTGCTTTTGGCGCAGATTTGAAAAATGCAATTGCAATACAAATTGATAATGACATCATTGAATTTCCCTACTGTGGTGACCTTAGTGAAGGCGGGATGCTCCAAACACAATCGCGCAACACCAATGAACACCTCAAACTTTTTGATTTGGCTTTACAGGAAATGGATTCCTCAGCCGTCGATTTAAACCCCGAGACGATCACAAAGGACATTGCTCATCGCTCACATACTCAGGTGCCGCATCATCTTGCTCACGCATGCTCTGCCTACATGAGTTGCCCGAGTGATTTGGTTTTAACTTTTGATGGCACTGGCTTTGATGACCACTCAGATTTGGGTGGCGGTGATGGTTTTGTTTTAAAGAAAAAAAAGTGGCACCTGGTCATGCGCTTAAAGCCGGTGAAATGGGTTGGTGGAAACTCAAGTGTCCTTGAGCCATGGAAGTCTTTGGTGCTCCACTTTGCGGCTGCCCGTTTAAAACCGGATATCCTTTACAATTGTCTTCCAGATCTCTCAACAGAAATGATTGATGTTTTTTACACATATGCTTGCACCGAAGATGGCCCGATGACAACTTCGATGGGGCGCTGGTTCGACGCTGCGGCTGCTCTTATAGAATTTGGCACTCAAAAACAAAATTATGAAGCCCAAGCACCAATTCGGCTTGAGCATCTTGCAAAACCATTTCAGTCCAATTTGAAAGGAGATCGGTTTTTGTGTGAATTGAGCAATGGTTCAGGTTCAATTTTGGAAATCGATGGTGCTGCAATCCTCATTGAAATACTAAAACTTAAAACTTTAAATCAACATTCAAAAGAACAAATTGCCTATTTCGCTCATGATTTGATGGCATCTTCCGTTGCTCATGCATGTTCCCGTCTACAGGTGAAGAGTGTCACTGGAACGGGCGGTGTTTTTCAAAATAAAGTTTTTTCAGATTTGCTTTCTCGTTATCTCGGCGCACTGGGGATCCAGTTTAAACTTCCTCAGGAATTTCCAGTCAACGACCAGTGTATTGCGATTGGCCAACTCTATTATTTGGAGAACCTATATGCATGAGGTCAGCCTCGTTCTTGATTTGATTGATCGGGTCAATGAGATTGCCAACCGAGAATCCCGTGTTAATGTCGTAGCAATTGATGTTTGCATCGGAGAGAAATCCGGAGTGGACAGCGAAGCCTTTCGATTTGCTTTTCTTGCGGCAACTTTAGATACAAGGCTTGCAAAAACAAAACTTCAGATTCGGCAAACTGCCGGATTTGATTTTCAACTGGAGAGTTTGGAGATTCAAGATGTGTAAAGATTGCGGATGCCTCACTGCGACTCACCCAATTTTTTCTGATCACAACCACAAACACACTCGGCAGCTTCGTGTGGAAGAGACACTTTTCATGCAAAACCAGCGGTTTGCCGAGGAGAATCGGAAAGCTTTTCAATCACTTCATCTGACCGTTTTCAATGTGATGAGCTCTCCAGGATCTGGAAAGACAACCCTGCTTGCTAAAATTTTGCCAAACCTTTCAAATAAACATCCCCTTGGCGTGATCGTTGGTGATCAGGAGACTGATATTGATTCTTCCCGCTTAAGTGCCGCAGGACTTATAAGCTATCAAATCAATACTCATTCAGCTTGCCACCTGGATGCCCATCGCGTTGGACATGCGGTTGAACATCTTCCACTTTCTGGGCTTCAATGGATTGTGATTGAAAACGTCGGCAATCTTGTTTGTCCTGCAGTTTTTGATTTGGGAGAATCAGTTAAAGTTGCTCTTCTTTCAACACCAGAAGGTGAAGAAAAGCCACTGAAATATCCAGTGCTCTTTCATGATGCCAACCTCATTGTCATTACAAAAAGTGATCTCATTCCTCATTTGGAATTCAATACAGCTTTATTGATGAAAAATATTCGATCGTTGAATTCCTCGGCCCCAGTCATTTTTTGTTCGGTTAAAACAGGAGAAGGCCTTCCCGAGTTAGCCCTGGCTTTTGAAACTCTCGCTCAAACTTTAGGAGAAGTGAATCGTGTGCCTCGCAATCCCAGCAAAGATCCTGAGCCGCAGTGCTGAAAAAGCCCTCGTCGATTCCGGTGGCCTTGAACTTGAAATTGATGTGTCTTTGGTTCCAGAAGCAAAAGTCGGCGACTTTGTTATTGTCCATGTCGGCATTGCGCTTTCAATGATGAATTCCATTGAGGCTCTTGAGATATTAAAAACCCATCAAGAATTTACAAGCCTCAACGAATCCGGGACCCGAGAATGAATTCAAAAATACCAATGACAACTGGTCACTCCTCAGAAGAAATTCGAATCATGGAGTTTTGCGGAGGCCACACGCACGCCCTTGTCAACGCCGGTATTCTGCAGATTCTTCCTAAGCACATCAAAATGATTCACGGCCCAGGCTGCCCTGTTTGCGTTCTACCAGCAAATCATATTCAAGCTCTTATTGACTTAGTAGAGAATTTTCCCAGTTTAACAATTGCGACCTATGGCGACCTGCTTCGAATTCCTACACTGAAGGGAGACTCACTTCTTAAAGCCCAGAGTCGAGGAAAATCAATCCGAATGTTGTATTCCCCTCTGGAACTGCTTGCATGGGCCAAAGCAGATCCTCAACAGGAATTTATTTTTATGGCTGTCGGATTTGAAACAACCGCACCCGCAACCGCACTTTTAGTCAAAAAACTTCAGGCGGAAAATATTCAAAACGTTTCTATTCTGTGTCTTCATGTGCTGACGCCCCCTGCAATCGAAGCGGTTTTGACAGAACTTAGCCCCGCAGAAAGACCTCATGCGATCATTGGACCAGGACATGTCTCTTTAGTCATGGGCCTTGATCCCTATCTTCCTCTTTCTAAGAAGTATCATCTGCCCATTGTCGTCAGTGGTTTTGAACCTTCGGACATGATGGAATCGATCAAGATCGCCTGTGATATGTTGGGCGCGAATAACAATTCCGTCCACAATCAGTACGTACGGGCCTTGCAACCATCGGGAAATTTAGAAGCGCAAAAACTGATGAAAGAAGTTTTTGAATTAAGATCTCAATTTACATGGAGAGGTCTTGGAAATCTGAATGATTCGGCACTGAAATTAAAACCTCATTTTGATTCTTGGAATGTTGAAAAAAAGTTCCCACTTCAATACCAAGATGTTCCAGAACACCCTCAGTGTAAATGTGGTGATATTTTGCGAGGTAAAAAATCCCCAAAAGACTGTCGGCTTTTTTTAAAAGCATGCACTCCCAATCTACCCTTAGGTGCCTGTATGGTTTCGAGTGAAGGTGCCTGCCATGCCTATTATCAATCAGGTGGCTTGCCGTGAGTCAGAATATCTTGCGAGCTCACGGCACCGGCGGAAAGAGCACCCACGAGCTGATTAATAAGTTATTTTTGCCTTATTTAAAGAATGACCAACTTTCCCCTCATGATGCAGCTCAAGTGGACTGGCCGGAGGGAAATTTACTTGTGACCACAGACACCACTGTCGTTGATCCTTTGATTTTCCCTGGTGGAGATGCCGGAAAATTGTCGATGACCGGGGGGATTAATGATCTTCTCACCCGAGGTGCCAAACCCAAATTTGCTTCTATGGGCTTTGTGCTCAGCGAAGACCTTCCCTTTGGGATCATTAACCAAATACTTAAGAGCATTTCTCAAGAACTTGCAACTCACGAGATCAAAGTCATTTGTGCGGACACAAAAGTGATTACTTCAAAAGAAAAATCCACCCTGATGATCAATACCACGCTCATTGGATCGATGATCAATCCTCACTTTCAATTGCGAGGAATCCAAAAGGGCGATGCCCTTATCGTTACGGGATCTCTTGGAACCCACGGTCTTGCAATTTTGCAGGCAAGACAAAAGTTACCCTTTAAAACGGTCTTTGAGTCAGACTGTGCCTCGCTATTTTCTTTATTGGAGCCTGAAATTCAACGTGAGACTCCAATTTCTTACATGAGAGATGTCACCCGAGGTGGCCTTGCCGGAATCTTACATGAACTGGCAGGTCAGTTTAATATCGGTTTCGAATTGAGTGAAACAAGTCTTCCCATTCAGCCGGCCGTCAGATCTGGCCTTTCACTTCTTGGCATAGATCCTCTTGAGGTGGCCAACGAAGGAGTCATGCTTGTGACGATTCCACAAGATCATGCCAAAGAACTTCTCACAAGCCTCAAACGTCATCCTCTTGGAAAGTTCGCTGCACAAGTTGGCATTGCGGTTGAATCATCTCGCACACCGGTCGTGATGACAACGGCCATTGGCGGAAAGCGAATCATCACATGGCCAGAGGCTCTCAACTTACCGAGAATTTGCTAAGTTCAGCGCACATGAGCCAGGGGATCAGTCCATCAAAGCGTGCAAATCGCTGAATTGTCAGGACACCCCGCGTCCGTTGTCAAAAATGTCTACTTAATAAGGGAAGTTCGGAGGATCATTATAAGCCCAATAAATAGCCAAATTTAAAATTGGCTGGGAAAAATGTGAATGGTCATGAATGATTTTTTAAAGCAGTCCTGGAGAATTATTGCGGCCCAAGGCCTCTCTCAAGTCTGTGATCGAATGATGTTGTTGGGAGTGATCTGGGTGATTACAACTTCCAATCGCGCAGAATGGTCCGCTTGGTTTCTCGCCTTTGGAGCCTTGCCTCATTTACTGATGTACTTTTGGACACCACGATTGATTCAAAAATGGGATGCGCTGAGATTGATTTTGTTTTCAGATCTTGCCCGGGGAATCATTTTGATTTTTTCCTCCGTCTTGTTCTTAGGTCCATGGGAAGACTGGTGGTTGGTCGTTCTATTTATTCTGTCCTTTGGCATCAATACATTTGCAGCGTTGTTTAATCCTGCGATTCTCGTTTTGCCGACGCGCATCTCGAGCAATTCAGAAATCACCAAACGGATGACCGCCGCTGTCGAGTCATGTTTTGCATTTTCAGGAGTCGTGGCCCCATTAATTTCAATTGCGGTTTATCATGCCATTGGCTTAGCTGGATTAATCCTCGTGAACGGACTGAGTTATCTTTTGGCGTGGTGGATAGAAAAAGGAATCTCTCCATTCAAAACTCAAGATTCACCTAGCCAAGAATCCCAAAAAGAGATTGTGACTATCCGCTCGATCAACCAAAGGGCGCCTGTGATTGTCGCGATGCTCGCGGGTTTTTTGCTTCTCAATTTATGCTTAGGTCCATTGTTGGTCCTGATCCCACTGTATGCCGTTAATATCTATCATGGAACACTCAAAACAGTCGGCAGTCTAGAAATGGCTTTGGCGCTGGGAACTTTGGCCGGAGGAATTTTTCTATCAGTATTCCAAAAGGGGTCCGTGACCTTAAAAAAAATATTCTTCTGTTTAATTTTGAACTCAATTTTTTATTTTTTATTTACTTTGATGCCACAACATCAGCTTGGTTTGCTGTCCTTGTTTTTACTAGGTTTTGCTTTAGCAACCGCCAATGTTTTTATCATTCAGTTTTTTCAAAGCCTTTCCCTTCCCAGCGAGCTTCCCGTCGTGATGAACGCCGTAAATGTTATTGGCGTTGCCACATTACCTCTTTCACTTGCAGTCTTTGGATTTGTCATACAGTCTTATCCAGAAAGTCTCATGAGGATTGCCAACGTCGCTTCGGGACTAAGTTTGATCTTGGTTATCTCTTTAGGGGCAATTTTGCTGCTGAGAAAGGCGCGGTATCATTTGCAACATGAAATGATTGATTCAGGCTCTTCAACAAAATTCGAGGTCAACAAAGCTCGCATTTCAGATGTCACGGATCTGATGCATTTGTATCATGTTGTCTATGGTGATAGCTATCCTGTGATCTATGGCACAAACCCCCAAGCTGCCAAAGAATTGATTTCATCTGAAAGTGGATTTTGGTTTGTCATTCGAGATCCTTCGAGTGGTTCACCGATCGCTTCAGTGATCGTGATCGTTGACGAAGAGGTTCAAGTTGGTGAAGTCATCGGTTTAGTGGTTCATCCTCAATGGGCAAACAAGGGATTTGCCACAACACTTGTCGAACAAGCTGTCGATGATGTCTTTCATTCAGCGATTGCACCAAATTCGATTTACGCAACAACTCGCACCGTTTCATTGGGCCCACAAAAGGTGTTTATAAAAAATCAGTTCTGTGCCTTAGGAATTTTTCCTAACTCGCATATGTTGAAAAAAATTGAAACTTTGTCTTTTTTTGTCAGATACCGACCCGGAGTCTTGTCAAAGCGACAAGTCTTGCCGCGCTTACACAAAGATTTGGAAGAACTTTTCAATCTAGCAGAAAAAAACATCAATCATCATTTAGTTGAGAAACCTTTGTTTACAAACTTTTTTGCGACGGATGAAATCCTAGAAATTTCTGGCCGAGTAGAGGTCAAGTTTGAAATGATTGACGATCCAGAATTTGTCTATGATCAATTCTCGGAGGTTATTCCCAATTCCTATGACCGATACTATCCTTTTCATAAGCCAAACTTTTTGGCTCGCTCAACGGACGGCAAAATCATGGTTTTTATGCATGTGAATCATAAGGATAGATATTGCGCTGTCATTGCAGCAAATGTTTCTTGGTATCAAATGAAACAGCAGTTGTCGGATTTGTTCTTGAATTTAAAATGGAATGGAATTTCATATGTTGAATGTATGATTCGCTTGGACTCCTTTGAGTCTGTGCAGGCAATGCTTGATTTTCGATTTATTCCGTCGGCTCTCTATCCAGCCATGCTTTCTTCGGAAGACGGTACCATGTTAGACTATGTTTTATTGTCGCAGTCTCTGGAACCCTTGACTTTTGAAGGGGTGAATTTAACTGACGATTTTAAGCCCTATCTAGATCAGTATTTGCATCTCTTGAATAATCAATCTCTTTCAAAATCAGAGGTCTTTCATGCCAATTCATAGCGAAAGATTTGCCCACTCATTTCTTGTTGAGGAACCTCTCCTCCCGTCGCCCGAGCTTTCATCGATCCAAGAGCTTTGCAAATTGGAAGATCCGTATACAAAAAATGCTTTGAC
>JACCDR011332884.1_pt1 | contig 12396 bp, 13 predicted proteins | sample 7446431 | NCBI WGS metagenome assembly JACCDR01 (sample SAMN15323443, study PRJNA562643) | freshwater metagenome | isolation source: river surface water | place: USA:Blue River Watershed | collected 2017-08-17
ATTCGAACTCCCGAGGAGCTTTCGCCCCTGCCAGTTTTCGAAACTGGTGCATTCGACCACTCTGCCACCTCTCCTTTGGTCTTAAGCGTGCTAAATCCTAGCATTTTTTGCCATTTTCGCAAAAAATGCTATATTCTTGGAGTTAAAGACGGCCCTATCGTCTAATGGTCAGGACACGGCCTTTTCAAGGCTGTAATCAGGGTTCGATTCCCTGTAGGGTCACAGATTTTTTAAAGACTTAGAATATGGGTTTTTAAATCTACACGTATAGTGTGGCTAGGTATCTTGAGTTATATATAAAGTATGCGAATAAACTATTTTAAAAATAAGAAACTAATGAGCGTTGCAGGTTTATTGCTCATGGCCGTTGTTCTTCTAATTGTCTGCCTTCTAGAAGACAATAGGTATGATGTCAAAATAAATAGACGTTTTGTCGATAGTATGAACCAGGCCACAACTACTCTCACATGTAATTTTTTGGGATGGTCCTATTTTAGCTATACCGACGTAGAAGGATATGACTATATTAGACATAGTGCAGGTAAAGATAAGAATGGTACTTCAGTTGTTGTTACATTTACCAATATTGATTCTAATAAACCACAATTAGTTTTGCGTGCATTTGATGCGGATAATGGGTCGCTAGGTGATGCTGAACAGATAAATGTGCTTCCCCCAAAGAGGTTGTCCAATTCCGTTCTTTTGATAGATGAAGGTTACGATAGTCCGACATTTTACTTCGTATATCCTAGCCAAAAGATTGCGGTAATGCAGCAGAGTGCAAGTTTGGGACCAAAAGGGGAAATTTTATCAGCATTTAGTTCAATGGGTTATTGTCATTAGGGTAAGCTCTTGAAAGCTGGTTTTGATTGAATTCTTCAGCAAAGTCAGTTCTGAAAGTCACTCTAATGGGTCACAAGTGTTATAGTTGGGGACATGCCACGATATACTCGTATAGCTCATTTTTTTCATTATTATTTTTTTCAATTACTTTGGCTATTTTTGATGTGGGTATCTTTTCGCATACTCACATCAGATGTCTCAGTAGGTTTTGAAAATATAATAGCAGGGTCTATTTTCTTTGGTTTTGCGATGTCAGGGTTTTCATTTTCAGTCGCATATCTTATTACATTCGAAATTTTGGGGAGATTATTCAGAGAAAGTTTAGGGTCTCTTCTTTTTTTTAAGCCCCTTCAACGTATGTATAAGTGCTCACTATCAGGGTCCTCTCGCTATCAAACCATAAGGGCAAAGTATAGCGAATGGATCAGAAACGAGAATGTTCAAGATAGGATTATTCCTGTAAGAAATGAAATAAATAGATTTATGCTCAGTGTTCTATGTATGAGTCTGATTTTTTATGTCTGTGGACTTATGTTGATATAATTCCTATTTTCCAAAGGTTCTGAAAGCTACGCAATTGAGTCACGTAAAACAAAGCACCTGGCGGAAAGCCGGGTGCTTTGTTTTGCCTAAGGAATTTTTTGATTACTTGTATAATACTTGCATGGAAAACATTCCTACATTGGATACTGATAAATCAGAGCAGGAGGTACGAGAAGAGCAATATAAGTTGCTTGAGAGCCTTTCCGGTTTTTCTCATCTTTCAGAAAATCAACAAAGATATATAAAGGCGACGCTTTATATACAGCAACGTGCGGAGCGAGAGAGTGATCCTGTGAGCGCATCACGAATAAAATCTATGCCGGAGGTATTTGAGGGTAATGCACCTGGTCGATCATATATAGATCACCCTTCGCTTTCTACACAGGTATCGTCTGATAAAGGGGGATACTTTGAAAGCCAGCTTTATATCATGAATCAGTATTGTCATGCTGCGGTAGCGAAGCTTGAAGACTATAGGGAGAATAAACAGTCGGTGAAAAACTGGTACGAAGCTGGACCGATTCATTCTTTTCTGGAACTTGTTGAGCTTATAGAGCTTACTCGGGCAGAACATGATTTTCCTTTCGTTGTCGAAGTTCGTAGTCTGCCTCTAGGGGAATATCATTCCGCACTGGAACACTCGACTGTGCTTTTGGGGCAGAACTTTGAAGGAGAATTTATGGTCTGGGAAAAATCCGGTTACCATATACCATTTCAACTTGTCACATTGAAGCAAGTGTTTGATGCCTACAAAGGCTCAACGGGTTGGCGAATACGACCGGTTTTGGTTTAAACTAAGCCACATGGAAACTCCCTCTGAAGAATCATTCTTCCGCATCGAACAAGCAAACAAACTCATAGAATTTTTAAAGAGAAGTGGTGCTCCTGAGTTTTTTCATTCTCTTTCAGGGGATTTAGAAAGATCAAAAGATATTCCCTTTGATGATTTCATGGATTTCGTTGAGAGGCTAAATGGTATTGCAAGAGACATCCCAATTAAAGATCGTGGGGCAGATGGGGAAAATGTATTGCTTTCGAGTCCAATCGCTGGTGATAGTACTGTTCCGAGACATGAAGATAAAAAGGTGCTGCTTGAAGAGGCTTATAATGCCCGTCTTGAACTTGCGAACAAGGAAGATGTTCAATATATGATCCCATTGGTAGTTAACGCTGTGCATCTATTCGAGGATGGAAATGGTAGAACGAGTAGGGTTTTGAATGTTCTGCTTTCTCCTCATAATTCGACTAAGGATATGGAGATGGCGCTCACTGCCGCACTTGGACTCCATGGTCGGTTTGATTCGCTCGATTTAAGTCCTTCTTATATAAGTTTGTATGTCGAGAGGGAGGTTTTGCAGAAGCATGGTTTCAAGTATGAGAGTGAGAACTATTTTACTATGCAAGTGCCCGAAGGTATGACTCGAGGATTCACGCCTGAAGACCCCAAACAAGAAAAAGCTAAAGAATTTAAGCTGAAACGAAAGGTGGATTTCGAGCTCACTTTCGCCGCCACATATTTATATCTCAAATCTAAGAATATTCTTGAAAGTATATACGTGCGACGACAGGAGCTGCCCGAATTCGATCTTGAAGATGATTATCGCGCTTTATCTATAAAGAAAATGGAAGACGTCCTTACTGATGAAGATTGGCAGAATATCATCGACGGATACTATACACTCAAAAAGGAACAGGTTGAGGTTATGATTGATTGCTTTGTACACCCAGAAAATCATAAAACAGAAGAAGGTGTAACATTGCGAGAAGCCTTCATCAAAAAAGCAATTTCAGAAATGGAAAGCCACAAGTAAGTGCTGGTTGCATTCCTCCTCTCAAAAAGTACTATTACCTGGGATCAATCTCGGTCTCATCTCAATTCCAACCTAGTTCTTTATGAGTCATCAAAGTGCGGCCCAGGCAGATGTATCTTGTGATTTTCCTCTTTGCGAGGGAGATTATGACAAAACTGAAGGGAGGTCCGTTGCAAAAATTTATCGAGGTTGTTGCGTTGCTTTCTGTGAGCAACATAGCAAGGTGCTCGTCGATGCGGGCATTGAGCTTCGGCCAATTGGCGATGTTCAAGCAGATCTTCGTGATCTCAACGAGCTCCCACGGCAAGAGCGAATCGCAAAAGCCAGAATGGCTCGAGAGGCAGCGTTTATTCAAGAGCTTCGACTCTCTTGAAACTATCGCCGGTTATGAAAGCATAGCCGGCTTTTTATTTATCCAAGTTTTGCGACCCAAGAATCTACTTCTTTTTGATTACGCAGTATCACAACTTTTTTATCAGGATAACCCTCGAGCATTTTTAAAAGGGGTTTAATAGTTGTTTTTCGTTGGTTTACAATATACAAAAGCAATTCCATTCTCGGAAAGAAATCTTCTTTGCATCCCTCGTTCATATCACGACGATGCGTTCCTTTATGCGCAAAGCTTCTTTTACAAACACGATAGAGGCAATTTAACATTCCAAAATCAAGCACGATAATCGTGTCGGATGCTTTAATGCGCGCTTCGAGAGCAGATTTTTTATAGTTTCCTTCGATAACCCATGAATCATTTGTTGCCAGTATCTTTTGGACATCCATAGCGTGCTCGGGTTTTGTTTTCGCTACCCAACCTGGCATCCAAAAGTATTTATCGAGATGAAACACTGGAAGATCTAATTTAGATCCAAGCCTGTAAGCGAGTGAAGATTTGCCCGCACCAGATCTACCAAAAATGAGTACATTTTTCATGTGGTAATACTAGCAAAAAGTGAAGTTAAAAACTGCCCCTACTGGGGCAGTGCTTGTGCGGGAATAAATGTGGCGCCGCATTTAGATGAAATCTTGATGAGGAGTCTTTTGTATTCAGGTTCAGCTGCATCAATAATCACTCTGCGAACCTCTTGTGGGGTGAAGCTCTCTTGAATCACTGCGACTCCAATGTCTCTACGGTAGCGACCTTTTGCTTGGTCGGTTTTAAAGACCGAGGCTTTTCTGGGGTGGCTTTTTATCTGGACGAAGACGTCACCTGCGTCGGTTTTTAGGACGACATCAATACCTGCGCGGTCGAGCTTCGGGGAAGCGTTTTCGATCGAAACAAACCAATCGGGGACATCGTCCGTTCTTTCTTCGAATGCAGCTACGGCACGTAGCTCATTGCGTCTGCCTTTAGAGTCTGTTTGCCAAATGATGGCAAAGAGATGAAGGACATACTTCGCAGAACTCATAGGTTGTGGTTAGGTGCTGGGTTGAGGGAGTTCTCTGTAATTGTCGGATGGATTGATAGGGAGCGCAAGGGATAAATGATTTTTCTGGTTACGAATCATATTTCACCATAGTGATATAATTTACAGATGTGGCACACAAAAGAAATTTCTTCGATTCTAAGCGAACTTGCAACAACAGAACGGGGGCTTACGGCGAGTGAGGCATTGATGTATCTTAAAAATAATGGAGAAAATGCCTTGCCTGAGGCTAAAAAGGTTACGATCTTTCAGATATTTCTCAAACAGTTCGAAGGGGCGATCATCTATATATTGCTCATTGCTGCGCTTATCGTCTTTTTGATGGGCGATTTCGCCGATGGGTTTATTATCCTTGCTGTACTTATCTTAAACGCAGTCATTGGTACGATTCAAGAAGGAAAGTCACAAGACACCCTAAGCGCTCTGCGAAATTTTGTCACTACAAATGCTACCGTATTTCGTGATGGTGTTGAGGTCATTGTTCCTGATAAAGAACTGGTGGTAGGTGACGTTATAACGTTAAAAGAAGGAGATAAAGTTCCGGCTGATGCGAGGATTATTTCAGTCAGCACGCTTAAAGTCGACGAATCTGCGCTTACTGGAGAATCTGAACCTGTGCTTAAGAATCCTGAGGTCATTTCACGTGCGGAAACCGCCGTCGCTGATCAAAAAAACATGCTTTTCAAGGCGACGTATGTTGTCGGTGGTACGGCAAAGGCAGTTGTCGTGGCGATAGGTATTCAAACGGTCATTGGGCGTATTTCAGAAAAAATAAAGACCGTTGATACTGAAGTGCCACTCAAGGCAAATATCCGCAAGCTTTCAAAATTTATAATCATCGGAGTTCTTGCTATAAGTGTGGGCATATTCGTGCTTGGTATTACATATGGAAATTCTGTACGAGAAATGTTTTCAACGGTTGTCGCCATCGCTGTCTCTGCTATTCCTGAGGGTCTTCCTCTTGTGGTTACTCTCATACTAGCCACTGGAGTCGCTCGAATGAGTAAGCGAAATGCACTCGTAAAGAGGCTGCAGGCGGTGGAGGCGCTTGGTCAGGCAAAGATCCTTGCCGTAGATAAGACGGGCACAATCACGCTCAATCAGATGATGGTAAGTAAACTATACGTCGACGATTCGTTCTATGACGTGTCAGGGAACGGGTATGAGCCAAAGGGAAGTGTTTTGCGAGAGGGTTCTGAAATCGAGCACATGAATCATCCTGACATTCTTATGCTAGGTAAAATCTCTGCATTTACATCTCTTGCTGCAACTGCATTTTCAAAAGCGGAGGAAAGGTGGGTGAGAATTTCAGGTGATCCGACCGAGGCCGCCCTTCTCGTGTTTTCTCAAAAAATGGGTTTTTCAAAAGAGGCTTTGGAGAAAGAAAATCCACAGATTTTCGAAATTCCTTTTAGTTCGGCGCTTAAATATCATGCGACTATAAATTCGTTAGAGGACGGTCCTGTTTTTTCTATTTCTGGCGCTCCTGAAATTATACTTTCGCATTCGAAGCATTTTTTGAGAAACGGCAAGCATGTCGAGATGACAAAAGAAGATCGACTTCGATTCGAGTCTACGCTTCTCGAAATGTCTCGAGAAGGGTTGCGTGTGTTGGGATGCGCGCTGAAAGCTAATGTTTCAAATGTAATCGATACCCATGCGCTACCAAACCTTTGTTTTGTTGGGTTTGTAGGTATTAGTGATGCAATTCGTCCCGAGACACGCCAGGCCGTAGAAGATGCACAAAAGGCAGGAATAAAAGTGGTCATGATTACGGGAGATTTCGAGGAAACTGCTCGGGCTTTGGGCAAAAAGGCTCATATATATAAAGATGGCGATGAAGTAATAACTGGTGTGGAGCTCGATACGATGAGTAACGATCAACTTATCCCAAAGCTTTTGAAAGCGACCGTATTCGCTCGAGTTTCGCCTGATCATAAGCTTAAAATAATCGAGTTGTATCGAAGTCAGGGGATCGTAATCGCTATGACTGGCGACGGCGTTAATGACGCTCTCTCGCTTGCGGCTGCGGACCTCGGTATTGCCATGGGAAAAGTGGGCACAGAAGTTGCCAAAGAAGCAGCGGACATCGTACTTCTCGACGACAATTTTGGAAGTGTTATCGCAGCTGTTGAAGAGGGGAGAAACATATATCACACTATTAAGAAAGTAATCTTTTATCTTTTCTCGACAAGTCTCGGTACAATAATTGTCATCATTACATCTATTTTGTTGGGTTACCCGTTGCCTATACTTGCAGGTCAGATAATTTGGCTTAACTTTGTGACGGATGGATTCCTTGTGGCAGCGCTTGCCCTTGAACCAAAAGAAGAAGGGGCTCTGAGGGGCAGGTTTAAGCAGGATATCCGAGCATTTATCGACGGACCTATGATTCGCAGAATGTGTCTTGTTTCAGGAATGATGGCTTTCGGGACGCTGTATTTATTTAAAGATTATGTGGGAGGTGATTATGCAAAAGCGACCACCATTGCCCTTACTGTTCTTGTTGTCTTTCAATGGTTTAATGCCTGGAACTGTCGATCCGAGATGAAGTCTGTCTTTACGATGAACATTTTTGAAAATAAATTTCTCGTGTGGGCTACCGGCATTGTTGTAGGGCTTCAGATGTTTGCTCTCTACTTGCCATTCATGCAAAACATACTCCACACTGTTCCGCTTTCATTCGGTGAATGGATTGTTGTTATCGGTATATCGCTCTCGATAATTCTTGTCGATGAGACACGAAAAGCTATTCTGCGATGGAGGGGAAAAGGGGCGGTTGTGGCGCGAGAGCCTCGTAGAGTATAGGGATCGGTCCGTAGTTTGAAATCGTAATAATTATATGAATATAAAAAGCCGAAGATGGATTCAGGGTGCGGTTGTGGCGGGGATATTCCTGTTCCCGCAGATTATTTTCGGCGCCACTGTATCGATTTTGCCCGAACGGCCGCTCCAAGGTGAGCCTCTTATGATTACTGTATTGGCCACAACGAGTGTGCAAAGCATACATTTTGATTCAAAAAAGCTTTCTCCTTTTACCTATAAAGGAAATCTAACAGCTCTGTACGGTATCGATTTGTATAAGAAATCAGGAACCTCAACGGTTAAAGTCACTTTTGCTGATGGTCGCACCATAACCAAAGAAGTTTTCATTGCTGCTCGAAAAAAAGAAGAAGCACCTCTCGGTATCCCTCAGAAGCTTGGTGGCAATACAGCTGCGAGCGCCACCAAACTTGTTGACACTCTGGCGCAGGAAAACGCAGGTTTATTAAATCTACGAACAGGAACAAAAGCCTTTTGGACGGAAAAGTTTGACTATCCACTGGCAAATCCGATCGTAACCGATCATTACGGATATCAAAGACAGACCGGACAGTATTCAATTGCGCATAAAGGAACCGATTTTAGAGCAAAAGAGGGCGTAGAGATATTGGCAATGAATCGTGGTGTTGTTCGTATGGCAAAAGAGGGTCGAAACTACGGCAAAACAATCGTCGTTGATCATGGTCTAGGGCTGCAAACTTTCTACATGCATCTCTCAAAAATTAATGTAAACGTAGGTGAGCTTGTTCAGAAGGGGCAACTTATCGGGCTTTCTGGTAGTACAGGATATGCAGATCAACCTCATTTGCATCTCACTGTTCGTATTCATGATGTTTCGATTGACCCGATCAAGTTCTTGGAACTTTTTATGGTAAAATAACATTCTAACAACATCTTACGCCATGCTTTCATTCATAAAACGTAGAAAAATAGCTCTTATTATTGTACTTGTAGTCGTGGTCATGCTTTTTATCGGGTTTAATGCTGGAGGCAATGGAGACAAAGAAACAGCTATTGTTTCTCGCGGAGAACTTGTTCGTAATGTAGAGCTTGCGGGTAAAGTTGTGCCAGTAAAAGAAGCTGATCTATCGTTTGAGGTCGGTGGCATAGTTGCTCGCGTATATAAAGAAGTGGGCGACTCAGTTCTAGCGGGAGAAACTGTGGTTTCGCTCGATATCGCAGCTACTCAGGCAGATCTTATGAAAGCAGAAGCAGATTTGGCTGCAGCTCGAGCAGAACTTGCAAAGCTTCAGGGAGGTAACAATCCTATTGCTTTGATCACGAATTCTAAAACTGACGTTATTCAAGCCATTATCTATGCCTATACTCAGGCGGATGATGCGGTATATAACAAAGTAGATCAATTTTTTGATGACCCTCGCTCTTTGGCCCCTGAAATTCTCTTTGCTTTTGATGATGTGGTTCTTCGTGATCGTATAAACAAAGCCCGTTTTCTGACGGGAGACATGCTTGTAAAATGGAAGGCTTCAACCTCCAAACTTACGCCTGCAACCTATACAGATATGGATTTAAAGGCGGCTAAGGAGAATCTTCGCATGGTCACATCATTCCTCAACGACGTGTCTGCTGCGGTAAATGATTTCGAGACAAATTCATACCTTACCCAGACAATGATTGATGGATATAAGGCGGCTGTAAGTGCAGCACGACAGAATGTAAACACAGTTTCTACCGCTATTATTCAAGCAGAACAAGGCTTTCTTGCTGATCTTTCTGATGCTCCGGTGCAGGCGGCTCGAGTGTTGGCAGCAGAGGCGACCGTGGCAAACTATGAAGCGCGTATTTCAAAGATGGTCCTAAAATCTCCAATATCGGGTATCGTATCTAAACAAGACGCAAAAGTTGGTGAGGTTCTTTCTGCAAATTCTCAGGTTGTTTCGATTATTAGTGCTGATCGAAAAATTGAAGCGTATGTGCCAGAAGTAAGTGTTGCAGGAGTTTCAGTTGGTGCTCCGGCTGTAGTTACGCTTGATGCATATGGAGACGATGTTCGATTCGATGCCACAATTTCTCGTATCGATCCAAGAGAGACTGTTCGCGACGGAGTTTCTACCTATAAAGTCGAGCTTGTGTTCAACACTCCAGACGCAAGGGCTAAGTCAGGTATGACCACTAATATTTCTATCGAAAGCATGAGAAAAGCGGATGTCCTTATGATTCCTGAGAGGGCGGTATCTCGAGATGGAAATACCCGGAAAGTGCTCGTAAAGGGCTCAGATGAACAGGTTAAAGAGATTGAAATTAAAACAGGTGTCTCTGATACCGAGGGAAATATCGAGATAGTAAGCGGTCTTGAAGAAGGTGACGTTGTCCTCATAAATCCAGTTAAATAATGCCTCAATTCATACGCATAGGATTCTTCCTTGCGCTCAGGCAGGTGCGCAGGGCGTCAAAATGGACGACAGGACTCATTATCTTCGTCATGACATTAACGTTCCTAAACCTCGTAGTGGTTTCGGGTATTCTTGTTGGTCTTATCGAGGGTGCTGTCGAGGCAAACAAGGAATATTACACCTCTGACATCATTATTTCGAAACTAGAAAAGAAAGATTACATCGAGCAGAGCCCCGTGGTGCTCAACATAATTAGGTCGTTACCCGAGGCTCAGGAGGTTTCAGCAAGATATATCGAATCTGGTCGTATTGAAGCGAATTATAAAAGCGCCGCAAAAGAAGAGGAGATTGATTCTGCTGGCGGAACTTTTGCAGGTATCGATCCCGAGGCTGAAGATAGCCTTACAGGTATTTCAAAATTCGTAATAGAGGGCGAATACCTCAAACCTGATGATTATGATCAGGTGCTTATTGGTGCATATTTGCTTAAAAAGTATTTTCCCGTTGAATCACCTGGATTTACGACACTTGATAACGTAGGTGTGGGAGATAAAGTTCGTGTAAAAATAGGCGATATAACACGTGAGGTAAGGGTTAAAGGCATCATAAAATCAAAAGTAGACGAGCTTTCGTACCGTGTGTTCTTTGTTGATACGCAATTTCGAGATCTTATAGGTCGAAGCGATTATAATGTCGATGAAATATCGATAAAATTGCAAAAGGGTGCAGATGCAACAGAAGTTAAAGAAGCGCTCATACGCGCTGGGGTTTCAAAATACGCAAAAGTTCAGACGTTTGAGGATGCTCAGCCTAAGTTTTTGAAGGATATAAAGGCAACGTTTGCGCTTTTGGGAAACATGATTAGCTCGATTGGTCTTGCTGTGGCCTCGATTACGATATTTATCGTTATATTCATTAATGCGATTACACGTCGTAAATTCATCGGAATTCTTAAAGGAATCGGTATCAGTGGAAAGACTATCGAAGCATCGTACATCTTTCAGTCGTTCTTCTATGCTATCTGCGGTTCTGCTATCGGTCTTGCGCTTCTATACGGCTTTCTACAACCATATGTCTCTGCCAACCCGATAGATTTCCCATTCTCCGACGGAATCCTCGTGGCGCCCCTTTTAGGCACGTTTATAAAGATCGGCATTCTTATCTTTACCACCGTGGTGGCCGGATACATTCCTGCACGTATGATTGTAAGGAGGAATACACTCGATTCGATATTAGGACGTAATTCATAAACCTCTTATACAAAATCATGGCTCTTATTGAAGTTAAAAATCTTGTAAAGACTTTCCAGAACGGCGACAAAGTAACGCATGTGCTTAAAGGTATTGATCTTAAAGCCGAAGAAGGCGAGTTTATTGCCATCATGGGTCGATCGGGTGCGGGAAAATCTACCTTTATGTATCAGATAAGTCTTCTCGACGAGCCGACATCAGGTGAGATATTTATTTTTGGCCAGGATACGCACAATATGACTTCCGACCAAAAGACGGATTTTAGGCTCAACAAGCTCGGATATGTGTTTCAAGACTATGCGCTTTTACCTGACCTTACTGCGGTAGAGAATGTTGCTGTGCCTTTGATGATGCAGGGTAAGTCTAAAGCAGATGCGTATATTGAGTCCAAAGCTTCACTTGAGCTTGTGGGACTCGGACACAGATTTGATAACCTCCCGAGCCAGATGTCCGGCGGAGAGCAGCAGAGGACTTCTATTGCTCGAGCGCTCGCTCATAAACCTCGGATTCTGTTTGCAGACGAGCCTACAGCAAACCTCGATAACGAATCCTCAAAAAGTATCATGGAGATCTTTAAGGAGATAAACAAGAAAGGACAAACCATAATCATGGTTACTCACGAAGAAGAATATGCAAGGCTCGCTAAAAGAATCATTCGGCTCGATGATGGAAAGATAATTGGAGACATAAAAGATTAAAACAAAAAAACCGGCAAATGCCGGTTTTTTTTGTTTTAGAAGACTTTATTTGTTCGTCTCTTGGTGAGGTCAGCAAAAACCATGGCAGCAAGGGCTATGATGACTACGTTTTTGATGATGTATTGTCCTTCGAGTGATGGAGTGAGGATCCCTTGCCATGTCATCTGAGGGAGAAGGATGAGAGGCATGATGGTAGTGATCATGTGAGGGATGAGAAGTCCGATGGCAAATTTTTCCATGCGCGGAATGATGAAAAGAAGTCCGATGAGCACTTCAAGTAAACCAAGAATTACTACGAAACCAGAAGCGCTAAGATAAGGTATCCAACCGAGAGTTCGTTCAAAGAGATCTGCTACAAGTTCGCTTGCCGGCGAGAGCCCGAAGAGCTTGAGTGCCCCAAACCAAACAAAGACGATAAAGAGGGCGATGTGTGCAAAAACAAATGCTTTGTATTCTGTGCTTCTCATATGGTCAGTATATGCACTGTCCTTTAGTTCGCCTAATGTCTTTTATATAAATAATGCTTCAGACGATACACACATTGCGATTGTCCTTTATTTCTCTAGAGGACATACATGTCCTATACCAATATACCCTTATTTTAAGGGCTATATTTGGAATATTTTTTTTGATTTTAATAAAAGCTTGTCCAC
>JACCDR011286890.1_pt1 | contig 12395 bp, 11 predicted proteins | sample 7446431 | NCBI WGS metagenome assembly JACCDR01 (sample SAMN15323443, study PRJNA562643) | freshwater metagenome | isolation source: river surface water | place: USA:Blue River Watershed | collected 2017-08-17
CACCCCCACCTTCCCCGCCCCACCTCTCGCCATGACATCAGGAGCGCCGATCCTGATGAGCAATTAGCGGCCATTGAGGAGCACCTCTCGACGATTGAGGGGATGCAGCGTGCGGATCATGCTGCACTCACCACCTTGATCGACACGATTGGTGCTTCACCTGATGCGGCTACAGGCGCGGAAGGTAAGGGCATGCGGCGCCAAGTCGCTGAGTTGTCGCGTGGGGTCACGGACCAAAACAAAAAGATCGACGACATTCAGCAAAAGCTGAATGAGTTGGCAGGGGGAAGGGCGACGGTGGGGGGAATGCCTCCACGTGGTTCGATGGCTGGCAATGTTGGTGCGGTCATTGGTGGCATCATGGCCACATGTGTGGTCGTCCTTGAGATTTTGAAGGTGGTTGGGGTGGTGAAGTGATTGACACGAACGTGTTCAACAGCCCAGAAATGCTGTTGTTGGCCGCTCAAACCGTGGGGGTGGTGGCCTATGTTCGTCAGCACCTCAAACACGTTGATGGGCCGTGGGTTTTCCCCGTGTGCCTTTTGGCTGCGAGCGTGGTTTGCTTTGCGGCTAGCACGGAAGTCGCGCTCAGCATGCAGTTGATGCAACGTGCAGTTGCGGTATCGGTGCTCGCATTTGGAATCATGGTGCTCCGGCGTGGTGGGAATGTTGCAGCGGCAACGACCAATCATTCGCCAGAGGATCGAGGTGGACCCACACCCCCACCTCCCTTTCTACCCACGACTGACCACTCCCCTGTTGCGAACTTCATGATGCACGCGATTCCGTTGTTGATTCTTGGTTTTGTTGTGCTGCCGATGGTCGTTCAATTGATTCGTTGACCCTATGGCCTACCTCCGAAGCAATACGGTGACCGAGCGTGTCCATGTGCTCATCTTGGACGTGGTTCGCGCGGCCATCACGGGTGCGAGCTTGACGGTTAAAGTGTGGCGTTCGAGTGATGGGAAACTCCTCGACTTTGCTGATGCAACGTTCAAGGCTAGCGGACACTCGAGTCTTACCGCCGCGTTGACCGAGCATTCAGCTTCGGACAATCCAGGCGTGTATTACGTCGACGTCCCCATTTCGACGATTACCAATCCGAACGCTGACGATGTGTACACGTTTCGGATTGACCAATCGAGCGGCACCACCGCAGTGAACCTTCCAGCGATGGGGGAGTTGAGGGTGGGAAGGTGGGTGGATACCATCGGAACCAACCTCGATGCTGCGGTGAGCTCACGCGCGACCAACGCGGGAGCTGCTTCCTCTGTGTGGAATACATCGGTACCGGGAGCGTTCGGTTCGGGAACTGCTGGGTACAATCTTGATGTGGCAGTTTCGACAAGGGCGGTAACAGGTGCAGCCATGACGCTTGCGAATGATGCGATCACCGCTTCGGTGGTGGCGGCGTCGGCGGTAGCGGAGATCCAATCAGGACTCGCAACATCGAGCGCGGTGGCGGCAGTGGCAGGAGATGTGTGGGGAGTGGCTTTGCCAGGGGCTTATGGTGCCGGAACGGCTGGCGCCAACCTTGGCGTGGCAGTGTCGACCCGTGCAGCAGCTGGGGACGCGATGACGCTAGCCGTAAACGCAGTGAATGCGGCATCGATTGCTACAGATGCGGTGACAGAGATTCAAAGCGGACTAGCAACAGCATCTGCGCTCGCCTCCATTGCTTCCGATGTGCAAGCCACACCAGGCGCGGTTTGGGACGTCGCTACCTCAGAACATACAACCTCTGGCACTTTTGGCGAATTCCTATCCGTACGTCTCGACGCAGCTGTTTCCACAAGAGCAGCTCCCGGCGCGGCCATGACGCTCGAGCCCAACGCTCTCACTGCTAACGCGCTCGCGGCCGATGCAGTGGCGGAGATTGGGGTAGGGGTGTGGGGTGTGGCCCTCCCCGGATCGTTCGGCGCTGGCACTGCGGGTGCCAACCTTGGCGTGGCAGTGTCAACCCGTGCGGCAGTTGGGGACCCAATGACGTTGGCTACGAACGCCGTCAATGCGGCATCGATTGCGCCTGATGCAGTAGCAGAGATTCAGAACGGGCTTGCAACAGCATCAGCCCTCTCCTCCCTCTCCACCACCCTCTCCACCACTCCCGCAGCTGTCTGGGATCGTCTTATCTCCGCCCACACCACCCCATCCACCTTTGGCGCCTTCCTTGCGCTCCAGCTCGACGCTGCGGTATCAACGCGGGCGGCACCTGGTGCGGCCATGACGTTGGTTACGAACGCGATTACGAGTTCCACATTGGCAGCATCGGCGATCACTGCCATCCAATCGGGACTCGCGACGGCATCAGGCGTATCAGCCGTGCCTGCGGCGGTGTGGAATGTGGCTCAGTCCGGATACGCGGCGGACACGACGACGTTTGGTTGGGCACTCCGCACGCTCCGCATGATGGCAACAAATCGCTTGCAAGAGGCCCCCGGCTCGCCGGGAACATTGGTCTTGTACAAGGATGATGGCACCTCCCCCTTCCTCACCTACAACCTTACCGACTTCAATGGCAACATCGTGATCGGGATGGTGGGAGCTCCAGCTCGGCGATCTGTTGGCACGGTGTCACCATGAACCGAGGTTTTCATGGGCGCGCCGGCCTGGTAGGGCTGGGATATGGGAGTGTGGGGGGAGGAATGGGGGTGAGCCCGTTCATTGTTCCGCCTGCGCTCTACCAATGCGCCCCTTCGACCAATGTGATGGTTGCTTCTCATTCCAAGGATTCAGTGATGGTTGAGGCTCACTCAAAAGTTGGGTCGGTGGCGGCATCGCACTCGATGGCGTCTTCAAAAGTGGAGAGTGATCCGTGAGCCATTTTCCGACGACGGCAACGGCGAGGGTGGGATGGGGAGATCCAGGCGTCTTTGGGACGAAGATGGGTCTCAAGGTGCAGGTCAACGCCACCGAAGACACTGCGCTCGATGACCTCACCACCGTCACAAGCATGGACCTTTATGTGGAACGTTCGTCGGGGGAACCAGAGATTTGGGATGCGACGGTGGATGGTATTACGACGGCGACGGCAATGACGCTTTTCCACCCATACGGCGAGACCGACTTGCCGAAGGTGGACACGCTCAAAATCACGCCTCGGCTCTACGTCGGCAATGACATGTACCCATGCACGGCTTTCCGGCTGAATGTCGTGAAGGGCTAGAAAAGTCCAAGCTGGGGTGATGGTTCGACCTTCCCCCTCACCTCCGACTTCGGTCCCTCTTCCGGCACATCGAACGGCAGTTCATCATCATCGGCGTTCGTTTGCGCAGGTGGTGGTGGTAGAGGCGGAACGAGCTTTGGCGGCTCGAATACGCGCTTTGGCGAGGCAGGTGCTGGGAGTGGGGGAGGAGTTGGAGGAACGGTGATTCCCGCGTTCCAATCCTTCACCACCTTCACCCCATTCTCTACTTCTTCTTTCCCCCATCCATCCAGCCATTGAGGATTCGCCTCCTCATCACCAGCGTCCTTTCCCCTCTTCTCCCCCACTAACCATGAGTTCCACGGCGCTTGTTCAGGTGTGAGCGCGCAGCCGATGAGCATGGGCATCTTCACTCCAATCGCGGCTGGCGCATCGAGCATGACCACCCACCCAAACGCCGAATTAACTACGGAGTGAATGGGGACACGACACCAAACCACACCCTTCCACGCGAGATAAAGGTCGACGTTGTTGGCCATTAAAACACCAATCCCATTGGATAGTGGAAACGCGGGGTAAGCTCGACCAATAAGCATCGCGTATTTGAGTTGGAGCTTGTGGGCGGCAATGAATGCGAGCGGCGGAGCAAGTCCACAATCGCTGAATCCAAGGGCACCCATAGGAAGGGAGGGCGGAGGTGGTTGGAGGGTGGAGACAAAGACTTGAGGGGGAGGCATTGGCCGAGTTTAGGGGTCGACTGTCGATGTGGTGGTGTGGTAAGGGGCGATCATGCTCCGCACAATCCAAGTTGGCCAAGGTGATCGTCGAGTTCTGGTTCTTCTCTTTTTGGTGGGGGAGTCACTCGACGCTCGAATTCGCGAAGTGCTCGGCCCGAACCCGTGCATCATGGCAGACGTCAAAGCAAACGACCCGCGCACATTGGCGGACTACTTGGCCGAGGCGGAGTGCGTGTGTGGGTGCCCAATCGATGGGTATGTGCTCGGCGGGTGGAGCGCGGGGGTGGGCAAGGTCCGATCCCTCTTGGGCGATGGGTGCAAGCCGTTGGCTTTGGTGCTCGCCGACGGAACGCATGCATCGAAGCCGCCAGAGAAGTGGCAGCTCGACGTGTGGGCGCCGTACGTGGAGAGGGGGAGGAAGGGGGAGATGGTCTTTGCTGCTTCCCACATCTTCAACACTTACGTCGAGTCACTTCCACGCCCCTACCTCTCCACCGTCTCCGTTCTTCGTCTCTTGACTGGATGGCAGTTGGACAAGGGCGGACAGATTGGTGCACCAATAGAGCAACACGATGGCGAGCTGCATGTATACAGCTACTCGAGTTCGTCGTGCGACGCAGTTGCCCATGGCAAACAGGTCATGGACGTACTTCCGATGATGCTCGAGAGGCACGTGCGCCCAATCGTTCACGACAAGACAAACGAAGAACCACGACAAACTAATCTGTTTGGTTCACGAACGCTACGTGTTGGCGTGGTTGGTGACGACGTACGCGCTTGGCAGAAGTGGTTGGCCAAGTATGGTTTTGAATGGCCTGGTGAATCAGGCATGTACAGCGAGCTGACCAAAACATCAACCAAATCATTTCAACGTGCAGCAGGTTTGGTGGTCGATGGTGTTGCCGGGCCAAACACGCTCAGCGCCGCCAAACGATGGCCATGGCCATGCGTTTACGACGACAAAGACGAACCGTTGTGGCACTCGCGAAGTCTGACCCTTGGCGAGCGCGCAATCCGTTGGTCGCTCAGTTGGCTTGGAAGGTTGGTCGAGGTCGATGGTCCAAACAAGGGACCACTCATCGAGGCGATGTTCGCCCCGGCCACACGTAGAGCGACCGACAAACCGATCGGCGTTCGGAGTGGCGAATGGTGCGCGGCGTTTTTCTCGTGCGCCTCGAATGCAGCCCTTTTGCCAGAACAGCAACTCTCCCTCCTCCCCCACTCCTACCGCATCGCCGTCATCGAACTTGTGCAGGACGCGCAAGCTGCAAACGCGTGGGTCGATGTGAGCTTGGTGCGCGAAGGTAAAGCCGACATCTGCGAAGGTGATGGTGTGACGTTTGCTCGTGGAACTGGATGGGAAGGACATGTGTCTCGTGTGCTGCAATTCGACGCTAACAGTGGTGATTTGTGGACGGTGGGAGGGAATGAGGGGGACATCATCCGGATCTCCAAAGTCCACATTTCTGATGATAAATTGCGTGGTTTCATCATCATGCCGCGGATTTGATGATCGGACAATTACTGTCCAATCTTGACAAGATTGGTGATTGATTACCGCCGGCGGACCAATATCCTGATCCGCCTATGCAGACGATTTGCATCCAACATGAAGGGCAAGGGAAAACGCGGATGTTCCGCGCGCTTGTCTTGGCGTACGTGTGCGCGGGGAAGTTGTGGGATGGTGGGGATGTAAGTGGGGAGGGGAAGGCTAAGCGGGGTAGTGGTGACAAGCTACTTCGGCCGGTCTACATGGTGATTGGTGGTTCCAAGAGCGAGTGTACCACTGTGATCGCCAACCTACGTTCTGGCGAGCGTGGTTCGTTGATTGGGTTGGAAGAGGAGCCAACGGATTACAATCTTCGGGGCTCATCAAAAGTGGAGCTGCGAAAATCAGCTGGTTACACGATCGATCCGCAATTGATGTCGGTTGATCTGGAGACCAATCAACGGCCTGAATGCCACGAGGTCAAAATCTATGACCTTGTGCGTGAAGACTTGGGCATGGTTGACCCAGATGAAGCGGCGTTTCTTTCGTTGCCAGAATCGTCATGGATCGATGGTGTTTCATTCGATTATGATGGCGTTATCGAGCACATGCGATCGATCGGGTATCCGAAAGAAGACGAAGCATTCATCCGAAAGATCACGCCGTTATCACCCTTCTTTGCCTCTCGTTTGGCCGCGCGATCGTTTGCCCCAGTGATCGCCGATCTTCGGTTCTTCGTGCAGATATTGGCCGCATCATTGCGCGCCAAGTTTGCGACGATGAGCGCGCAAGTGGTTGGTGGAAGTGCGTGGGCTTATGACAAAGAAGCTCAGTATGTCGAGTATGGTTTGGCGGATGTTGGTTTATTGCCAGGCATAGCATTTCGCGCAAAACATACGGACATAGAAAAACTGTTCATCGAGCAAGTAAAACTTTCTTCATGTTGGAGGTCGTAACATGTCGCGTTTAGCCGCCAAAGCTGTGGGGTGGTTTTACCCCTCTCCCCTCGTCCTAATCCCCTCCATCATGTCATTCATCGAAGTGCCTATGGGCTATCGCGATGTTGTGGTGGTGGATCCATGTGCTGCACATGGCGACGCGGTTGCAGAGGTTTGCCGCTCCATTGTGGACCGAAGTGATGAGGTGGAGGGTTCGTGTGTAAAGGTCAAACTCTACGCGTGCGAACTGGAGGGTGAGCGGTTCAAACAGCTAGAGCGGCTTGTTGGTGATTCGTTCAGCAGAAAGGCCAATAGACCGTACGAGCATTATCGGAACAAGGTTGTGAATGGTGATGGATTGAAGCTCGTTTGGAGCACCGATTGGGACGGCGCAAACCTCCTCTTCCTCAACCCTCCCTACGAGAACAAGCACCTCGAATACGAGTTCACCGAAAGGTATGTGAGGTGTTTGGGTGAGGGTGGGATTCTAATCCTCATCGTGCCGGGAGAATCACTCGGCAAGCTCGCTCCAACCTTGGCAAAGACGTGCGAGGATTTCTCATGTTATCGGTTCCCGCCCGAGCATTATCAGGCATTTGGCCAAGTGGTGATCTTTGCCAAGCGACGTCAAACCTTGTTCGACCCAGATCCAATAGCGCTCGAATTGCTGCTTGGTTGGTGGCGGGATAAGGACTCAATCTTGGAACTGCCCCAAAGAGCGCTCGAACGGCACTACAGGTTGCCCGTGCTGAATTCGCCGGGATTTTGGAAGTGGGCTATTGCGCCCGTTGATGTCCCGCGCATGCTCGCCGAGTTCAAGCCATGGCACACCACCGATCGCGGTGGTCAATTGCGCAAAATTCCCGGCATTGCACCAACCCGCCCGGTTCATGAACTAATTGAACGACGGTACTTGCTCGCGATGCCGCCCAAGCCTGCACATATTGCCGGCGCTCTTGCTTCGGGCGTTTTCAATGGTGTGGTGGTCAAACCAAACGATCCTGCGTCGGGATTCCCGAACCTGCTCGTCAATGGCGTATTTCGCAAGCAGTTCAGGCATTTGGAAGACAAGGTAAATGATGAGGGGGAGAAGAAAGCAGAAGTTCGGGTCGAGTCCCCCAAACTCGTCATCACCGTGCTCGACCTTGATCGAATGGAGTTCCACACCCTCCCCAATACCCCCAACCCCACTAGCGCGCGTGATGTCGCGTCGATGGGAGCTGCTGACTTCATTGAGCTTTATGGCCGTGGTTTGCTCGATGTAATGCGAAAGCAATGCCCAGTCATTCACGATCCTGATGATCCCACGCACGAATTCCCATTGCCCGAGATTTCGCAACCGTTGTTCAAAGTGCAACGCCATGCGGTCATGGCGCTCGTGAAGCTGCTTGGTGGCCCCAACGCGAGCAAAGCAAAGAGGAGGGGGAAGAGGGCAGGGCTCGATGGCGAGATGGGTACGGGAAAGACTCGCATGGGGGCGATGGTCGCTCGTGTTTGCGGGGCAAAACGAGTGATCGTCATGTGTCCAACCCACCTTCTGACCACATGGCCGGAAGAAATCGAGGTAATTGATCCGAACGCCAAAGTAATGCTGCTCGATGATGTTACGGATGTAGATCGGTTTTTCGCCGACCAATATAACGGGATGATTTTTGGCATCATCTCAAAAGAGACCGCCAAGCTAGGGCACAAGTGGGCGGATATCGCGCCCATTACCAGCCCATTGCACCTTGATCCATTGCATAAATGGTCGAGTTTGGTTCCGCACACGATTGCCAACCAACTCACTTGTCCTCGATGCGGAACGTCGGTCATTCGTAAGTTTCCCGGTGAATTGGCAGGCAAACGTATGCGTTGCGAAGGGAGCACGCGCACGCCTGGCAACATCGCCGCGAAGTTAGCTCAAACGATAGCCTTGTTCCTCATGCCATTCGTGTGCAGCATGGCGGATTTGGGAAACATCATGTGCAATAGGAACTTGCGTCGTGCGCGCGAACGTGCCCTGTTCAAGTACGAGTCACTCGATGGCGAGGTTCAAAAAGCGGTACTCGACGCCAAATGGTCCGAGGTGCGCCATGACGATCGTTTGACCAAAACAATCAAGCAGTTCACTCGATTGCTTACGCATTCCAAAACAATAGCAAGCTGCACGTTTTGGGGCGAGTGTTTGGCATGGCTGCTCCATGGCCGAGACGACTTGGACACTACCATGGCTACCTGTAGGCGCGTCTATGAGGCATCGGGAGAGAGGGTGGAGGGGGAGGAGGATGGGCGCGGTCGAACGCTTCGTGATTGGACACGTACGATGATCCATCGAGTCGATTTTGAGGACCCGCGCGTTGTGCAATTGATCGTCGAACTAAAACGAATCAATGACGAGGATGTCACTTCCGAGATCGAAAGCTACGGCTATGGTCGGCGTAGCTATGCCGTAGAGCGCAAAGCTTGGACGATTTGGGAACGAGAATCGTTCAGTGTTCGTCGTGGTCATGTCACGAACGAGGTTCAGTGGAAAGGTCGAATCGATAACGATAGTGGATGTATCGTTGGTCCACGATTGCGCATTTGGAAAGAGGTCCAATCCGGCTCGATGGCATGCGCCAAAAAGCTCGTGTCCCAATTGAGTAAAGGCGCACGATGGAATCATTCGTCAATATGTGGAGAACCACTATTCCAAGCGATTCCAGAACCACGCCGATACCCTCTCGCGAACTACATTTCGGCGAAATACCCAGATGAAATCGACTTCTATATCTGCGACGAAGTGCACGAAATGAAGGGAGATGGCACGGCGCAAAGCTTCGCCTTCCATCGACTCGCAATGTGCGGGGCGCCTTCGTTGTTCATGACGGGTACGTGGATGAACGGCAAAGCCGAGTCGACATTCAATGTGCAATGGCAAATCGATCCTGAATTTCGTCGTGAGTTTGGCTTTAACGACCGATCGAAGTTCAAGGACATCTATGGGTATAAAAAGGTGGAGGTGTCTTATCGTGATGCTGAAACCAAAAAGATTGTCGAGTACGGCAGTTCGTCCGATCGCATCGAAATGATTACCCGAGATGTGGGCGATGCTCCGGGGATTCTTCCCCTCTTCCTCCCTCGCTTCATGCTCCGCCGCGTGGTGGTGGTGCACAAGTCCGAACTTGACCGTGAACTTCCACCATGCCGTGAACACTTCGAGCTGATCAAGTGCGACGAAGATCAGCTGAAGGCGCACAAGGAAGGACTCGACAAACTCAAGTCGCAGATCCGTAGGGACAAACGTTCGTCTCGTGCTGGACAACTGCTTGGCGCACTTGTCCAATTCCAATCGCACCCTGACCTATGCACTGCGGACACGGGAAACGTTCCGGATGGCGGGTATGAGATCCGATATCCGGAAGAGGTGGCGAAGGGAAGGAAACGAAAGCCGCGAAAGAGGGGTGAAGTTCCGCGTGGCGATCTGGTTCATCGGCTCGAACCATTACCGATGGATCGCATCATGCCCAAAGAGGCGCGGGCTATTGCCATCATCAAAGAGCAGTTAGTGCGCGGTCGCAATTGCATGGTTTTTGCGTGGAATGAACCAGTATTGCCGCGCCTTGCAAAGATCATCGAGAAAGAGATTGGTGAACCAGTCGCGTTGCTCTCGACGAACAAGGTTGACTCGTACGAAAGGAAAGAATGGATCAACGCGAATGTTATTGCCAAAGGGATCCGCGTGCTCGTGGTGTCACCCGCAGCGGTACAGACTGGTCTCAACAACCTCGTCTATTTCCCGACGCAGATTTGGATGGCTAACCCCGCGGTGAACCCGATCATCTATCGCCAAGCCCGCGATCGGTCACATCGAATTCGACAAACCAAAGATGTTGAGGTGTTTTTCTTGGTTTATGACGACACTACCCAAGTGCAGGGGTATAAGCTTCTCATGACCAAGGTTGGAGTGTCCATGTCCACCGATGGTTTAGACGCACGATCGGTGCTTCTCGCTGCGGGCATTGGGGAGAGCGACACGTTCGACCTCTTGTCCGTGGGCAAACAACTTTATGAGATGATCGATACATAAATCTATCGACGTTTCATTGGTGAACGGCTACCATCTACCAATGAAACGTCACATCCTCCTCCTCTTCCTCCTCCCCTTTCTCTCCTGCCTCCCATTCCCCACCCCTCCCATTCCCCGAACCACGTTGGCTCCTTTGCATCCTTCGTGGGTGTCCGTCGGAGCAGAGCCTGATTTTCAGACGCGCGTGATCCAATCGATGGATGGCCAAGCAGTACACGAGCCCGGCCGGGTCAAGGTGCCAAGAAAGAACACGCCGATCGCCATGCTCGATTTGGTCAAGGTGCTGCATGATGGCCATGTGGAGGTCTTTGGGTACACGCCGAGCCGTCGGCGATTAGCCGGGGCAGTAGCGCAAGTGAGAGGAGAGAATGGGAATGGGTTGAAGGTCTACAACCACAACCTTGGAAACATCGGATTGGCGCCTCGAGTCCAAGCGCCGTTCTACCATTATGGGCAAGGTATCTACCTTGTGTTTCCTGACTTCAAGGCGGGTGCTGTTGCCTATTGGCGGACAGTACAACGTTGCACCATGGCGCTGGCCGCATTCGAGCAACTCGACCCTACAAGAGCGGCGCATGCCTTCCATCGATGTGGCTATCACACGACGTCGCCAACTGCTTATGCAGCGGTCCTTCGACCATTGTTTTGGTCAACGCACAAAATGTTGGAAGCACCGTGAAGTTGGTTGGCGACCGCTCTACTCTGTCTTGTGTCCAAAGGAGGTACTTATGGGGATCGTTGTTGGCTTGGTGATCGGGTTGGCATTGTTGGCGGTTGGGGCGGGATTGGCCGTGTCGTTGCTCGTGCGTTTTGGAAAGCTCGAGTGGGTGGCGCCGCAGGACATAATCGACGAGGCACACGAGCTTGGTCGTGATGACAGGAGAGCCAACCGGCCTTTCTCCCCACCCCCATCAACCTTGATCTCATCCATGGCCTTGTCTTCCTACCAACGTGGCTACGAGGTCGAGGTGCATAGGGCGGAAATGCAACGGATGAGGAACATGGTGGATGAGTGGAGGGTGGAGGTGGAGGGCTCGAAACGAGAAGCCGTCCGCTCGCTCCATGAGCTTCACCTCTTCCCCCTTCCCGCCAATCTTCATGAAGCTCCGCTCGGCCGCGCGGTGTACCTCTTGGCGCGAGAGCTTCGAGCTGCGCGGGTGATGATGTGGAGCGCTGATGGGGATGGGGTGGAGGAAGAGTTCGGACCCATGTCACAACAACAGCCGAACACAAACCCTCAAGAAAACCACACCGAACAAAATCACCAAGCTGTCCATTGACGTGTGCGCACAGTAGCGCTAAGCTGGTTGCCATGGCGAAAGAGCTACAACCCAACATCTTCGACCTGCTCTCTGAGGCGCGTTGGGCTTTCGCCGATGCAGCAAGCGCGGTCCGTGCCATCTCGGACAACCTCTACAGCAAAAATGCCACTACGGAAGATGGGTTTTTGCGAGCAGAAGTGGCCTTGGAGAAGGCGGCAGTCATCGCCGAAAAGCTCGCCGCCTTAACCACCACCCTTCCTGATGCATGTGTGCAGCCCGAAGACGTCGTTTTTGTTGTTCGAGAGGTGAAGAAAACTATCCGCACTGACCAAAGTTGGCTCAGCGTGTCAAAGAAAGCCGACAAGATCGGGGACGCCAAATGGCGAGTTGTGATCGAGGAATGGGCAAGGGAGGAGGGGATGGGAGAGGTGGCGTAGAAGTTTCGGGGAGTGGCTCAGTCTGGTTAGAGCGCGTGCCTTGGGCGCACGAGATCGAGGGTTCAAATCCCTCTTCCCCGACCAAACCAACATCACATCAACAGCAAACGAGGTTCTTATGATTTCTCCTGAACAAGCCATGAATGCGGCTCGTGAAGCCGCCAGCCCCACCATCGAACGCATCACCAAAATCATCGATGGCCAACTTGCCAAGTACGTTGGCGTTGGCTCAATCATGGTGGAGGTGCCCATCAAGTTGAAGGGCAAGGGCACGGCGAAGCCCACGGAAGTCCTTCCATTTATGGTGGATGATGTGGTTCGCGAATACCAAAAGCC
>JACCDR011374933.1_pt1 | contig 12395 bp, 21 predicted proteins | sample 7446431 | NCBI WGS metagenome assembly JACCDR01 (sample SAMN15323443, study PRJNA562643) | freshwater metagenome | isolation source: river surface water | place: USA:Blue River Watershed | collected 2017-08-17
AAACAATATTTTTCAACAGCTCATTTGGTTCAAATAAAGCTTTGATAGCGTCTGACCTGTACCTAAGTGGATTGGTTATTCCAGGCCATTTTACTAAATATAAAATTTGTGAACTACTTCTTGGATCTATGTCTACTACATAGCCACTACCAGATACACCGGCGACAGGTTGGTCATTGATGGTATCCCATAATACAACAGAATCGCCTATTTTAATCATGTCACTTGTTTTCGGTGTTTTCTTGTGGGACATTTTTCTTTCGTTCTTTTTCTAAACGTTTCTTTTCTTTAATCTTGTTCTTGATAGCGTTCTTATTGATGGTCTTCTTAAATTCTTGAAAATTTTCTTTAGCACTCATGACAGCTTCTGTTATTAATACTTCCTTTAATATGTTATTGGGATCTATTACCTTTTTTAGCCGGTCTCCCGTTACCGGAAAGGTTTCTTTATCTGATGGATGTTTTTTACATATATAATCGTGACCCTTAACAACTGGATAATTATCTTTATATCCAAACAAACATTTTGTTCCTACCACTACAACATATCTGCTGAATGTATCGGAAACAGGAAATCTTGATCTGGTTTCTGTAACATGGTGAACAGCGATATCGCCTGCTTTAAAATTGCAGCTCTTACCGCATGCAGGGCATTTTTCCATTATATTCTATAACTAACATTTGTTAGTAACCTCTTTGTAGTTGAATTTTTTCTTTGTTCGGGCTTCTGTGCACCATCCATTATCAGTAGTGTAAAGGAACGTCTTAAAGCCATAACTATCAAGCAATTCTTGGCAACGTTCACACGGCCTAGCATTACCCAAGCTTCCGTCTTTGCGCCTACGAAAGACGATCATAGTTGCGCCTTTAAGGCGTTGCTTATTCCTTACTGAAAGTATGGCACTGAGTTCTGCGTGAGTCTTTTTATGACCCATACAAGGATGAGATTTATCGTATTTATTATAGCCAATAGCTATTGGCTTGTTTTTAATAGTTATTACTGCGCCCATCTTGTGCTGGGGATGATTGCTGTATTGTGAGGCGCACTCTGCAAGTCTAAATATCGAAGGAAAATCTTCCATACACTAGTTTTATCAAAGAAATTATGAAGGTGTCAATATCTTCTTCAAGACTTCAGAATATTCCCTTGTAAAGGATAGGTTATGTCCCAATAGATAACTTTTATCTTTATTATTATTAATTTTGATAAAGCTATCAGAATAAAATTTGTTGGGACCGTTACGTGTTCTAATAGTATCTTCAATATGAAGATACCATAAAGCATCTTTTTCGTCTTTAACTATGACCAATAGATTGCCATAGCCATCGTTTTCCATGTGCTTAGCTGCAAGCAATATTTCTTTGCTTTTAAGCCAATTGTCATCATCCAAGAAATACGTCAATACTTCATCTTTATCTTCAAATCCGAAGAAATAAGGAATTTTTTGATTCTTCTCAAAAGACATTTCTGAAACACTGAAGTCAATTTTTGGTAAGACTTTAGAAATTTTTGCGATTATTTTACCATCGCAATAAATTGGACCACCATCAATCATAAAGGGCATTGCAGCTGATCCGCTTTTAATTGCTTCAATGATTTCTTCACTGGTCCAGCCGGTAGCTGTAATTTCAAATGATAATCCACCCGATACTCTTACATCTTGAAAATTTACAATACAGTGCACGATTAACTCCAATCCTGTGTAATGCCTTTTTCATTAAATTCCTTTTTTAATTTGTCAATTAAACGGAATTCAATTTGTCTAATTCTTTCTCTACTAATATTATATTTAGCTCCAATTTCAGCAAGAGTCAATGGATCATCGGCCATTAAACGCTCAGATAATATAGAGATTTCTTTATCGGAAAGACGTTTTTTCATATTATCTAGTATGCTATTTAAACGCTCTTGATTGTTTCTAAATAGAAGGTTTTCACAAGCATCGTCTGCATAGCTAAATGATTGAAAGTGTTGGTCTGCCGCATTTTTGGTGGCAAGGAAATCTAAACGGTTAAGTGTGTCTTTTTCGTTGTTGCTTGCAGAGGTGGTATTTTCAAAAAATACATCACCTTCAGAATTCTTAACTAATGCATTATTTTTATGGAAATAATCTTGAGTAGCAGCTGTTACCCAAAATTTCGCATATTGAATATATCTAATACCTTCGCGATTTAAATCGAAATTTTTTGCAGCTTTAACTAAAGCAAAATAACATTCTTGAATTAAATCGTCTTTAATAAATCCGCCGTTTCGCATCTTATTGCGAAGTTTCTTATTTACTACGTGAATGATGAATTTGATATTGTGACAAACGAGCTTGTTAAGTGCTCGTTTATCATCGTTTTCTTGATACAAGCGTATCAGTTCTCTTTCTTCTTGTAAATTAAGAACATTATATTTATCTAATTCAATAGTTTTTAACATTAAAATATTCGCCTTTTTGTATGAACTTTGCATTATAACAATTCCTTTAGATCCACAATAGGATCGCCTTCGGGAATTAAGTCGTATTCTTCGGCCCAACCGTGATAAGATCTATATTCATCGTTACCCCATTTAATTAAACATTTTGAGCCGTTTTTTTCAACGATTATTCCCCATCTTATACGATTGTTTATCTTGTCGCAAACTTTTTGACCAACTACCATTACAACCCTAGTTTTTTTGATAAAATCCATAGCGCTGAATGATCATTTAAATAACCGCCAGGATAATATTCTTCAGGATCTCCATTTTTCTCATGAAAATACTTTTTTAGTGAATCCCATTCTTCACGGGACAAACAATCCCTCATCTCATCTGTCAAATCGTTACATATGCGGTTTCCCATTAATTCACCAGCATATTCTATTAATAGATTGAATAATCTCTTTTCATTATCAGTTAAATTCATGGTTCACCCATTGTCCGTCGTTTAGTTTTTGTAATAGATATACCGTCTATTATACGTGTATGTGATTCCATATCACAATCATTACAGGCAACGCCTGAAGATTCAGGGCCGGTATACATAAGATCCCAGTCATGCTTTCCAATAAAACACATAAATGCAGCCCATTTATAGCCAGGAGCTAGATATCCGTATTTTTCGTATTCGCCACCAGGTTTAAATGCTCTATCCAACCAAAAAGAACCACGTGTTCTAAAATAGATTTTATATAAAGTTGCTAACATCCTAAACATTAGTGAAAATCCGTCCCTTCATCTTCATCATTTCGTACCAGAAATTCTTCTGATACCCATTTTGTCATTTTCCTTGATCCTGATGGAGCTAAGGATTCTGTAATTGTTCTAATTACAATGCCTTCTCTAATTGGTTGCAAATCTGGGTCACATATTGTAGATGGACCACGAGTTAGTTTAAGCAATTCATCCATATCAAATCGCCCCCTGAAAAGTTCAGGCACAACCTTTAGACTTCGCTCCCTACAATATTGTTGTATTTCTTCGTGATTTAACCATTTTCCATTCACTTGTACGTCATACACGTAAAAAGAATATTGACCATTCCAATGTCCATAATGATAATTTTTTTGAACACCGTGACCTACTATTTCACCGTATACAGCTTCATTTGGCTTAATTTTCTTTTTAAGCTTTTCTTGCTTTAGTATCTTGGTGTACACGTCGGTAGGCAATTTTTTAAATACAAAATTCCACTTCATCCAACGTGTTTGTAGCTGTACGTTTCTTGAACCATAACAAAATTGAAATTTATTCAATAACCCTATAGCATATAGGGCCTTTTTCCACCATGGAGTAAAAGCATTTATATCGTGTGGTAAACAAGCGTATCTAGCAGATGTACCGTGAAGTTTCTCTGTTGCAACTACAACATCTTCTGGTAAAAACCAGTCATGATGTTTGCGCAAATGTTGTAGGTCCGTGTATTTATAAAAGTGAGGATTAAGCTCTTTCTTAGATGCTTGCCTTCCTTTTAGGTTGGCCCCTTTGTAACCGTCTTCTTTTGGTTCCCACTTTTTAACGCCAAGACGTTCTGTCAGATCCGCGCCTACACGTTCATTGGCAAATTCAGGAAATTTGCTTAATGGAACGGCTAGACCTTGAGAGTATTCTCCTCTTATACGAATAGTTTTTACTTTCTTTCCATTAAGTCGTATCTTGGCTTCTGGTCCAAAAATACGATCTTCCAATTCCTTTGGAAGTAATGAATCAATAGGAAAATAGACGACCAAGTCTCCGGCCTTTAAATTATCTTTAATTGATGTAATGCAATTCCATCCTTCTATCACGCATATGACCAGACGTTGTGCGTCTGGATGTGGTTTAACTTCTCGAATTGATGCTATATTTACAGATAGTGTTGACATATTATTTCTTTAAATTATTGCACAATGATACATCATTGGTTTTAGTGATGCAAGCTTCATATCGTTTGGTTAGTTGATAACTACTCCACGCATCATAGACAATTGTAATTAATACTAAAAAACCCATTAAATGAAAGAAATTAAAATTCTTCATAATTTTTTGACTACACCCTTGGCTACTGCTTCCCAAAATTTGTTAACATAATTAGGATTATATAAACTCATGACTTTGTCATAATTTTTATAAGCATACGCTCTAAACCATCCTGAAGTAATGGATGTGCAAACTTTTTCTAATGCTATATCGAATGATCTCTTTGGGTCAACCTTACCTTTGAAAGGTATTTGACTTCTTTCAAGCGCTAGAACATAAGCTTCTTCAAGCACCCCGTAAAGTCTAACTTCTTCGGAAGCGGCGTAAAAAGACTTTTTACTGCAAAAAACTTCTTTAGTATCGTCTTTATAGTATTCATATGCTGGCTTATCTAAATGAGCCATAGCTATATGAATTGTATCATGATCATAAATATATGTCACGCCTTGATTTAAATCAAAGAAATTATTTTTATTTTGATTTAAATTAGGATGTGAATAGTTGTACGTTTCTTGTTCTCGTTTCTTATACCATTCCAAATACTCAGTTGGTATAGCTGCGCCTTCTTTCTCCATTAATTGGAGATCTCGCATCGTTTTAAGGAAAAATGGATTATTTTTCAAATACTTATGTGATTGCTTTAAAGCATATAGCACATGAACAGAAGGTACTGTCACTAACCCAAAATTATGGAAATATCTTTGTTGAGAATCTTTATCATTATATACTAGCTTACTAAGTTCGTGAGCTGTACTATTTTCCCACGCTATTTCAAATTCATAGATATCATGCTTGGATTTAACAATCATTTTCTTGCCACGCTCAATTGGGTAACAAGCTGTAATGTCATTTTGTTGTTTGATCCAACGATCAAAAGCATCATAGCTGCAAATAAGATCAAAGTCTTTGCAGCTGCGATTCAATTCTGTTCTGAATGATAGGCCGTGGCTTCCTATGATTATCATATCAACAACTACTGCTTTGCCAGCTATTAGACCAAGAATCGTCGTCCTCTGGCTTGTTTTCCTTAAAGTCGAAGTTAACCGTCATGTTAAATTTTTGAGCAATTTCTTTAATTAAAGCCATTTGCTCATTAATTACTTTTTCACATTCAGCAATTGCTTCCATTGCTTCTTGATGGGTTGTTATAGTTTTCATATTAGCAATTTAGGGAACTGTTTTGCCAGTACCAATAACCTTCTTTGTTACTTTCGCCATCACCATAATTCTCTGTACCCTTTCCATAATAGGTACCAGAAACCTTATCGTTACCGTATTCTGAAAATGGTCCTTTGCCACTGTTGGTTGGAGGTAGATCTAGCGAAGCCTTGAAAGTTAGGCTGTGCTCATCTGCAAGCTCTTGCGCTTCTCGCAAAGCCTTCTTCATTGTTTCTAGTTTTTCTCCAATTGCTGCTAACGCTTCCTGTTTTGTCATTGTGCTTCCTTATTTTTCTGTACTATTTCTGGTAGATCATTATACCAAAATTTAATAGAATTCAAGTGCCATCTCATTAAAAAATCTTTTGCCCATTTTTTATCAGTGTTATTGGGTAACGATGAATTTTTTTCAGCCGTTCTTACTTTATCAAAAGAATCATCCACTATTTGTTTCATTTCCAAATCTGGAACTTCACCTTTTCTAATTTCAATTAAAAGAGAAGATTCTGGTCTTGGCAAGGTAATGTTGCCGGTAAGCAGAAGCTCTTCCGCTTGTTTAGCAATCCTAACGGCATGATAAATAGCTTTTAAATCATTGCCTCTATCTTCCATCGCTTTCTTTGCTCTAGCACCATACTCTTCTAATCTTGGTTTGTAAACATCTAAAGCATATTCTATAGATGAAGCTACAGGGACCATTACACCATTAACATCAAGATATTCAACACCAGATTCATCATTTTCTTTTTTATGAATTGAAATGAAATCTTTATGTTTTTTAATTATTAATTCTTGAATAATAGGTAGAACAGAGTTAAGCTTTGCAAATTTTCTGCTTGCAGTTTCTTCCAAAAAATTAACTACATCTCTAAATACTTCTAAGCGTTTACCTTTATCTCCGTATTTATACGCTTGGGCTCTTGCATAAGAAACCATGGCAGTAACATTTTTAGAAATTAATTTGTCTTTATTTGACAATAGTTCTAGCCATGCTCCATGCGGTTCTTCTAGCCATTTATCTTTAGGAGAAAATAAAAATTCTAATGCATAAGTTTGGCCATTTGCTAAATCATGCATGAATTTCTTTAATGAAAACAACTGATAGTCGGTATCTGATGATGTATTTTTCCTTTTACTATCACTATTACTGTTATTTGTAAAAGTTGAAGGAATTTCTCCTAGCAGAATAGATTGTGCTGTTGGTATAAAAATCCCTTTGATATCAGTATCAGAAGTTGGGACATTGGTGCCGTATAAATGACTACCGTAAATTGTTTTAAAGATTGTTTTCATGTTTAACAAGTGCTACTAGAAGACACCCATTCGCCTTCTGTTCTAGGTTTTTTATCTTTGCCCCAGCCATACATGACACCTTTACCCTCATATGTGCCACCCATGCCATAGGCTAAATCCCACGTAAATTCTAAAGCATGTTCGTCAGCCAGCGCTTGAGCTTCTTCAATTTTTTCTTGTGCGATTTTCAACGATTCTGCGATTTTTTCTATTGCTGCTTTTTTTGCTTCATCACTCATAAAAATTATCCTTTAACTGCTTGATAGCAGGAATTTATGGTGCACCTCCTGGGTGTCGATCCCAGTAACCAACCCCAATCTAGAGCGAAGGCGTTATAAGTGCCTGGTGGATGCCGATCCGAGGTGCGTATTTAATGAACTAAAGATACCAAAAGATTTGTTACTTGTCAAACACCATTTAAAACTTACAAATTTCCAGGTCTAAATACTTAAGCACACCTTTAACTACCAAAGAATGTGTTTTAACAAAGCCGTACTGAGAAGCCTTATTTATAATGAAATGGGTCTGTTTACGATCTTCTTTAGTAGACAAAGACCTTCCAGGTAATACCAGGATGCAGTTTCTAATCTTAGATTTAGAAAAAGACTCTAGGAACGAAATATAAGAAGGTTCTACAGCAAGAGCCGAAAGAGCATCTTCACGTTTGCCTGTACAGCCTTTGCTGAGAGGTGGTGCGAAAATAACGCTATTGAACGAATTGTAATTGATATTTAAGGCATTGCCGATAAGCCACCTACCCTCTGGGTAGTATCTCTGCCATCTGGCATCTATATCGTTGCCCCAGCATTCGATATTATATTTAGAATATTCTTTTTCAAGAATGCGCAGAGAAGGACCAACGCATAGCTCTATGACTTTATTATAACTGTTTTTTGAAATGTATTGTGCGCGCAATGATGCGGCTGTTTGGCAGGTTCTAGCAGTTTTGTCTAGGTCTACAGTTGATATATTCATAAAAAAAGAAACGGGGTTAAGAATTCAGGTCTCATTACTTCAACCTATCCGTCACTTAACAAGAGGGAATCCCACCCTCGAAAGTTTAACAAGACCCTTTGCAAGGCTTTATTATTGCAAAGACTTCATCAAATGCCCGCGCCAATCTTATTAAACATTCTATGTGTCACTATCCACATCGCCCGTTAATTTAAAAATGGAGCCGCAGGTGAGATTTGAACTCACGACGAGGTTTACCCTGGCAGCTTACAAAGCTGCTGCAATCGACCACTATGCAACTGCGGCATTGTTACGTCTATAACTTCTTCCATTACCTTTATTACGTGCTTTATACGTACTTGTCAAGGCATGGCAATTTGGACAAAGCAATCGCAAATTGTCTAATCCATTGTCCTGATACTTACCATTAATATGATCTAGTTCTAGTGGAATTGGCTTATTTAGCCATTTACTATTGCCACAAGTCCAGCATACGTATCCTTTAACTGCAATCAAGAATTTTTTTAAAGTAGGCCGACTTGTAACTTTTCCAGCATAAATTTCATCAAATTTCAAATTGAATCTATGGGATAGATAGCAATTTTTATTACAAAATGCTTTTAAGCCCTTTATAGATTTATTGCAGAACTTGCATTCTTTTGTTTTAGCAATTCTTTTTGGATAGACTTTATTATTAAAGCTTCCAGCACAATTGTTAGAACAAAAAGATGGATTAGTTGTTTCTGACCCACATTGTTTGCAGTGTCTCTTGTTAGATCTGGATAAATAATAACATGTTTTTGAACAATATATTCTGTATCCAGTTTTCGACTTTTTTCTTTGAGCAGATTTAAATTCTCTCAAACATTGTTTACATGTGATTATCATAAAGGAGGGTGGCGCGCGAGGAGGGAGTCGAACCCACATAATCCAATTACGGTACCAAACTGCTTAGAAGGCAGGGCCGGTACTCGCGCATTTGCATATTACTGAACTTGTAGAAAAGCAACAACTTGTACTGGTGTTGAAGTACCAGAACCAGTTCCGATTGATACAGTGATTGTACCAGTGAAAGCGAATGGTTGTCCAGGTCCAAGTGTAAGAGTAGTGCCATTACCATCCTTGCAAGACGTAAATTCGTACAACGCTAGAGCGCTACCACTCTTATTGTTACCTGTATAAGTACATACAGTGGTACCGAAGGTAACAAATGCAGAGCCTACATTTTGGTTGCCATAAACCACGTTCAACACCGGTGGAACAAGTACAGCGGCACTATTCACCGTAATTGAACCATTAAAATCTTGAACAGATGGACTAAATACCTTGGTTGCAGATAGCAACGAAGTGTTACCCACACCACCAGTAGCACCAACAGAACCATTACTACCTGGATCACCTTTGGCACCCGTAGGACCAGCAGGCCCAGTTGCACCAGTATCACCCTTGTCTCCCTTATCACCTTTTAGACCTTGAGCACCAGGAAGGCCATTAACACCGTTAAGACCTGGTGCGCCCTGTGGTCCTGGTGGTAGAAGTGGAACGACTGCTACCAGCACATCTTCAACTGAAACAGATTGCCCGGCTGGACCTTGGACACCTTGTGGTCCCTGTTCACCTGCAACACCCTGTTGGCCTTGCGGCCCTTGCAAGCCCATTGCACCAGTAGGACCAAGCGGTAGATGTGGTAGAAGTACATCAACCAAACCGCCACTATCAACCAATTCCTTAGCAAGTCCACCACCAGTGATATCACAGCTGCTTAGGGCAACACATTGATCCTCAGTAGGAGGCAATGGAACAGTTCCACCAGGAACAGCTCGACGGCATGCAATTAGACTCAACATTAAAAAAACTACTTTTACACTCTTCATTATTTTCCCCAATTACTTTTTTGAACAATTACGTGTAGAAAGGTACACGATAAACCCTCTGAAAGCCCAACCTAAGATAAAACCTAACAAAATATGTGAAAAATGTGCTGTCATTTGTTTAAACTCCCGATACTATCAATTACAATCATCTTAACTTTTGTGTCGGATGAAGTCAAATCTTTTTGATCGGAACACAATTCTTTCAATAATTTATTAGGTTCTTTTTGTTCTTTTTGATTATCAGCAGCTTTTTGAAGTGTATTTATAATCTCTTTAAGAGTCTTTTCTATGTCATCTTCTGAATATTTATACACTTAATATCCTAACATGTCAATTTTTAAAATTGACTTATACCTTATGAACTCATTCATACTTGCATGAACATCTTGTGATGCTCTATGATTACCATGATCTTTTGGGATCTTCAAGTCATAAAAATTGCGAAGCATTTCTTTTAGAGTTGAAACATCCAGAATGCGGTAGTGAAGAAGCGCATCTAAAGCAGACATTTGTTTTCTGATAAATGTTTTATCAAAATGAACGCTATTTCCTGCAATAATTGGCTTCTCGCCTAATTTTAGTTCCTCAATAAAGCAAATTAAATGTTGCTCAATTTGAGCTAGGCTAAGTTTTGATTGTTTGCATTCTTCAATCAAACCATTTTTAGTGTGCATGTCCAATACAAAATCGTTCATGTCACTAAAATCATCGCAACTAACAATAGCTTTATATTCACCAAGAATATTTAATTTATTATCGGTTGCTACTACAGCTATTTCAAGTATGCGATGGTTGTCTGGATCTAAGCCTGATGTTTCTAAATCTGTCCAAAGAAATTTTTGTTCACTCATGCTCACTTATTTAGTGAGCGAAACCAATTAAGCAATACCGGAACTTCACTTACTTCAACAAAACCAAACAAAGAAGATCGCGTTAGATCACTCACTCCATAAGCCATATGTTTAACTTCGTCCGTAGGCTCTACAGGTGCAACGGCTGATTTTGCCAATGCTTTTGCAGCCCGCCCCTGTGCAATTTCAATACCACGTTCACGATTAAATGAATCCTTTTCACAACAACGCGAAATACCGAAAAACACCAAATTTCCTTCTCGGAATGTGAACAGAACGCCATTGCGATTATTCTTCTTATTACGACTATAGCGAACCATTTCTTTTTTATCCATATTCATAAGCATTTTATTTCCTTTTTTGATTAAACAGACAGCTTGCTGTATTTAGAGCCCTTCTTAGCTCCTGACTTAACTACTTCACCCTTCTTCATCATTGATTTAAGAAGGCTCATGACTTCTGCCCTATTTAGGCCAGTAACTTTCATGAGATAAGAGCTTGATACGCCCTCTTCTGCCGTTGCTAAAGCAACCTTGAAACTTTCAAGCTTCAATGGATCAACTGTCTTAGTTGGCCGACCACGTGATCGCTTAAATACAGGTGGAGCGCTCTTTGCTGCTTCTTCAAATTGATTTAATTCTAGTTCCATATTTATTTCCTTTTGTTTTTATACATTATCAAGATAATTTCAGTTAGTCAAGTAAAATTAAAAGCCTAAAACGATTAATTTCATCCAATAGAAATACCCTATGATACCAACATACAAGATAAGAGCGATTAAATCAAGCCAATATTTACGCAGCATCCGCTTTAGCATAAGCCCCCCAGATATCGTGGTGTTGTTTCATCAAAACTTTACGGTAGCGGCTATGGAGACCAACCATCTTGCCTGTTGATTCTATCAATTTAGCACCGTGCTTTTTGATTAAATCATTATAAAGCTTTGATTTATTAAAGTCATGGCTGATAACATCTTCTAAGTCAAGCCCAGCTAAAGGGCTTTGTTTATGAAGCTTGTCAAGCAATTTGGGATCTTTTAGGCATTCGTGCAATTTATTGACGATGCTTTCAGCAAATGCAGCACGTGCAGCCCATTTTTCATGTTCTAGAGTGCCAGCAAACAAGCGAAATTCTAGAGTGCCATGATCTTCTAGTGCAGAAAAATTAACAGACCAATACCTATCTCCGAAAAGCTCGTCAGTATCCCAGATTTTCTCTTCTGGAATGTTGAAATGACATTCATCTCGTAAAGAGATAGGATTGCAATACGAATTATTTAAGCGGTTACGCCCTGTAACTGAATACAGCGCTGGTTCACATAATGTGATTAATTTAGTTGCCAAAACAACATTATCAGACTTTTTCATAAAGTCTTTTATGTCTTTAGCATCAATATGGATGTGACCGCCACACGACTTGTTTACGTATCCGCCGCGCTTTTTAATAGTAGTGCATAGTGATTTAATAGCACGCACGCGATTGTCGAGCAATGGCTGCGTTACTACTTCGGCGGGATACCCTTCACCTTCTACTGATCCATCATCATGGATATTAAGAACAAATTTCTTGGCTTTGCCCAAGACCTTCAAATCATACTCTGATTCATAACGATCATCATAATCGCTGTCTTCTGCATCGCCCCAGCTTTGATTAGCTATGCATTCTATTTCAAAGCCTACATAGCGCATTTTTTTTGGTGTTTTCTTGGTTCTTTTTGGAAATTTCACAGCCATTTCATTTCTCCGTTACTGATAGTACAAGTTTACTTATTATTAGTCAATAAGTGTAATTAAATAATAATTTGCAGCACTAGATTTTCATCAAAACCCATGTTGGTAA
>JACCDR010283911.1_pt1 | contig 12394 bp, 10 predicted proteins | sample 7446431 | NCBI WGS metagenome assembly JACCDR01 (sample SAMN15323443, study PRJNA562643) | freshwater metagenome | isolation source: river surface water | place: USA:Blue River Watershed | collected 2017-08-17
AGAGTGCCGGTCCGGACTTCCGTCTGGAAACCGAGGCGCCGGGCATACCACGCGAGGTCGGTGAGCAGGGCGCCGTGGGCGGTCGGGCTGTAGATTGTCTCCGTGATGTCCGACTCGGGCACGGTCGCCCCATGGTAGGCCAGCACGGAGACCAGCGTGGTGGGACCGCACTGGTAACGCGCGCTCGATTGCGGAACCAGCGGCAGGCTGGCCCCCTCGGGCCCGGCGGACACACAGCCGCCGAGCCCCAGGGATGCCAAGGCCACTACGACCCCGGCAAAAACAGCGCGGCTCATGGGGATGGCTTCGGACAGATCACTTGATCCGGACGATCACCATCACGAGCAGGATAATCAGCAACACGGTGACAATGACACCGCCGTCGCCACCCGCCATCACGGCCTGGGACTGCGTCGCGAGCTGGTGCAGCTCGGAGTCACTGGCGTTGGCCAGGCGTTGCTGGATTTCGCTGTCGGTGAAGCCGAGCTCGCCCAGCCGCTGCTGCACCTGCTTTTGCTCGAGCGCGTGGCGGATGGTGGAAAGATCGCTCGAGCGCGAGGACTCGGACACGATGGCCGTGGAGGGAATGGCGCTGGCCAGGGCGCGGGGAGTGACAGCAAGGATGCCGGCGACGAGAGTCAGGACCGCCACCAAGGGACGGATCCGGGCGAGAGAGCGAATGTGACAAGACATGGTATTCATAGTGGGGGGGAGTGATCCGATTGATGGGCAGACCGGCGGGTCCACAGCATGCACCAGGCGCCAAGGAAAGAACATGGGGTCAAACCCTCCCCTCAAAGCCGCAACCACAACCAATCGCTGCGGTCCAACCACACTCAGACCGCACCGGGCCGGTCATTTCCGACCGTGGTCCGCTGCATTCACCCTCAAACAGACTCCGTCCACCATGAAAACCAGCTTCACCTCCACCCTCCTCGCCATCGGCCTTACCGGGCTCTTCCTGACCGGCTGCTCCGAACGCAAACGCGACGATCTCGCCGCACAGACCAAGGATGCCTATCGTGACACCAAGGTCGCGGTCAAAGAGATCGCCCAAGACACGAAAACGGCCCTGGTCGAAAGCTGGGGCGACCTCAAAGCCTACACCTTCGAGAAGCGCTCGGATTTCTCCCTCGCCCTCAATGCCCGGCAGACCGACCTCGAGGCCGGCATCAGCAAGCTGCGCGCGGAATATTCCGAGGCCACCGCCACCGCCAGCCGCCAGGCCGCGATGAACGAGCTGAAGGATTCCGAGGCCAACTATAAGGAAAAACTCGCCGCCTTGGGCACTGCCACCACCGACACCTGGACCGCCACGCGCGATGACGTCGCCGCCGCCTGGGACCGCCTCCAGGCCTCCTATGCGAAGGCCCGGGCCGGCAGCTGACCCAACCTCGCCTCCAAGCCGATCACCAAACTGGCGATCGGCTGATCCGGCTCCATGGAATGGACCGAGCGCGCCCGCGGCTCGGTTCATTCCCGGTCAGAACCCGAACGTTCCCTGGGGATCGACGCGCGGTGAGACCGGGACGACACACTCGGGGCTGTCGTTGCGGGCGTGGTTCACCACCTCTCCCACGGGCCAGGCCTGCATGGCTTGATCGTCAGGGGGCACACAAAGCGCGGCAATGTCAGCCGCCGTGAGCGGCCCCGGCTCCAGCCAGCGTGCCAACGCCGAGTCGCTCAGGATCACGGGCATGCGGTCGTGGATCCCTGCCATCAGCCGGTTGGGCCCGCAGGTCAGCACCACGAAATTCGCCGGCCCGGTCCGGCAGCCCTCATCATGGATTCCGGCCATAAAAAACGGCCGGCGCTCGCGCAGGCTGAACAGGTGGGGCACACGCGTTCGCGCGTCCGGTCGCTGCCATTCATAAAAGCCGTCAGCCGGCACGACACAGCGCCGCCGTTGCACATGGTCCCGAAACGCGGGGCGGGCCAGCACATCTTCCGAGCGGGCGTTGACGTGCAACCCGGAAGCATTGCCCGCGGGCGGCATGCCCCAGCGCCACGATTCGCAACGAGGGCGGCCGCTGGGGGCGGACCGCACCACGGGATTCACCTGGGTCGGGGCGACATTGTAGCGCGCCATGAACTGATCATAAGGTTCCCCCGTCAGGCTTTCGATCAGGCGGCGGATCGCCTCCGCCTGCTGCAAGGTGTAACGGCCGCACATGGGTTCACCGGGGCATCGGGCGCCTGCGCATGGTGGCTCAGCGTCCGGCGAGGAAGGCCTCGCGAAGACGGACCGCATCGGCGCGCGTCAGGACGAAGAACAGCTCGTTGGGGCGCGGACCGCGGCGGTAGTAATCGTGGTCCTTCCAGGAGGCGCGCACATCGTCGCTGACCGGCGGCGTGCCGTCGCGCAGGTCGAAGGCGCGCAGGTCGTGCATGGCTTCGAGGGCGACGAGCTTCAGCTTCTGCTCCAGGGGTGAAAGCGGCAGGGAACGGAGGCCGCTGAAGAAAAGCTCCGGGCGGCTGGTGGGCGGCAGCCCGCTCATCGCATCGCGCTCCCCGAGCGGCCAGGCCTCGTTCTCCATCGCGTGGTTGGTGTAGAGGAGCAGCTCGCACCGACCCTGCCACTTCGCCAAAGCCTCGATCAGCGCGATCGTGGTGAACTGGTGGTCGGGATGCGCATCGAGCAGCGGATGCGGCGCGGCGATCACGTCGGGTTTCACGCGGCGCAATTCCCAGACGAGATCATCCACCAGCGCCTGCCAGGTGCCCTTGAAAGCACGGGCGCGCAGCGCGGCGTCCATGTTTAGGCTGCGGTAATAACCGGGTGCATCCAGTTTCGCCATGAGCGGCGGCACGGCTTCCGTCGGGCCGGCCTGCATCTGCCGCAACACGCCGTCGTAATAGCCGAGGTTGCGCGCCTTGCCGGGATAGACTCCGCCGTAAAACGGCACGCTGATGCTGTCCCAGGTGCGGATCCAGCCCTTGATCCGGTAGTGTTCGGCCGGCTCGGTGAACAGCGTGACAAAATTCTCCCCGCCGGCATCGCCTGCGGTCACCGTGATCACATCGGCTCCGGTCTGGCGATAAAGGCCGAAGGCCGCGATCTCGGCGTCGTCAGGATGTGGCGCGAGCACGAGCACGCGCCGCCCTGCGAGCGAGGTGTTTCGATAGTAATACAAGCGCGCAGGCCCGGTCTGCCACGCAACATTCCGGCCGCTCAAGACCACCTCCGCGCCGGTGGCGGCGAGCAACGGACTCACATCGAGAAAACGCCGGCCTTTCGCGCCGGCCTCAAAGGTCTGGCGCACGGAGATGGCACCGCGCGTGGCCTGGATTTCCGGCGCCGCACCGCCCTCCGCCGCCACGCTGATTTCCAAGAAGACCGTGTCACCCGGCCTGGCCTCCGCCGGCCACACAAAGCCGTCGGTCTTCAGGTCAACCGGCACTGTCGCGGTCGCCGTCGCCGCCAGATCGTAGGCGTAATCGTGCTGCGGGTTGAAACGCGGGCGCTGCGCCAGAGCCGTCGTCGCCAGTCCGAGGCCGAGAACCAAGAACGCGAGCCCGGCGCGTGAAGACGAAAAACGCATGCGCCCGTCTGACACGGAACAAACCCGGCCGCAAGGCCCAAGCCCCTCCGCTTGCACCCCGCCGGCTTCCTGCTACACATCCCACATGCCCCACCCCACCCGGCTCGCCGCGCTCTTGCTGGTTTTCTCGCTCCATGTCCTGGCCCACGACAAACACCCGCCCGGCGAAGAAATGGCCGCGGCCGCCGGAGCATGGCTCAACTCACTCGATCCCGCCCAACGCCAGGCCGCCGTCTATCCGCTGGCCGACGACGAGCGGGAGAACTGGCATTTCGTGCCCAAGACCCGGAACGGCATTCCGCTCAAGGAAATGACGCCAGACCAGCGCCTGCTCGCGCGCGACCTCGTGGCCGCCGGGCTCAGCCAGCGCGGCCTGCTTGCGACCGATGCGATCATTGCCCTCGAGGACGTGCTGTTCGCGATGGAAGGCACCGCCCGACGCGACCGCGGCCTTTATCATTTCACCCTCTTCGGCACACCGGATCCGTCAGGCACCTGGGGCTGGCGCATCGAAGGGCACCATCTCTCGGTGAACTTTCTCATCGTGGACGGCACGAAAATCTCCGCCACGCCGATGTTCTTCGGCTCGAATCCGGCCGAGGTCCGGATTGAGCACGCGCAGCAGGGCCGCCGCGCCCTCGCGGCCGAAGAGGATCTCGGCCGCGCGCTCATGAAATCGTTGAACGAAGAGCAGCGCCGCCTTGCGCTTATCGCGGATCGCGCCCCGGCGGACATCATCACCGGCAACGATCGGGTGGCCCGGCTTCCCGCCCCCACCGGATTGGGCTACGGGCAAATGACGTCCGACCAGCAGGCGCAATTGCGGGCGCTCGTGGAAGTCTATGCCGGCCGGCTCCGGGCGGAACTGGCGAAAACGGAACTGCAAAAGATCGCCGACCGCGGTTGGGACAAACTTCACTTCGCCTGGGCCGGCGGGATTGAGCGAGGCGACGCCCATTATTACCGCATTCACAGCCCGGAATTCGTCATAGAATATGACAACACCCAGAACGGCGCGAATCACATCCATACGACCTGGAGGGACTTCCGCGGCGACTTCGGAAGAGACCTGCTCAGGGAACATCTTCTTGACTCACATACTCAAGAAAGGACCAAACACTGATCTGTGCCTATTCCGCTGGATGCCTGTTGTTTAGCCCCTGGTTAAGCCGTGGTCTGAAATTTCTTAAAAATGTTCTGGACTCAGGCAGTCCAGATCGCACTTTCAGCGATGCATCAGGAAAGGATCGGCCGAAAGACCGGTTCTGCCAACCGAGCCTAGGAGTGGTTACGGTGGTTTCGAGTGACGCAAGTCACCCGGATGTGAGAGCGGTAAAACGCTCTAACAAAAAACTCCTCCTAAAAAGCGAAACGCCGCCTGATGCCCTCAGGCGGCGTTCGTTTTTCCGGAAAACCCTGATGCGCGAACGATTAACCAAAAACAGCTAACCGCTCACGCATCATGTCCGCCAACCTCCTCACCCTCGCCTCGCTGCGCATCAGCGAATCGAACCCGAACCACCACCTCTGGAACAACAACGGAACGTGGTTCTTGCACTACACGGTCTATCCGACCCCCTTCACCAAGGAGCGCATCCGCCGCTCCCTCGGCACGAAGGACGTGAAGATTGCCCGCGAACGCCGCGACAACTTTTTCAGCCTGCTGGCCAAGCAGGGCACATCCGGTGTTCCGGTGGCGGAACAGACCTCGGCCTTCGCCTGAGCCTGATTCAGATACCCCCCTTTCGAGGCGCGCCCGCCGGCGCGCCTTTTTTGTTGTCCGGCTCGGAGGGCTCGCGTCCCTGCGAGCCGCGGCGCGGAGAGACCCGCGCCCTCCCTCTCACGGGATCCGCAGCTGCATGCCGATGCGGAGCGCGCTGCTGCCCTGGAGCACGTCGCGGTTGGCCTGGAAAATCTCCTGCCAACGGTTGGGCGTGCCGTAGTAACGCAGACTGATGCGCGAAAGAGAATCACCCTCGGCGACCGTGTGGAACCGCACCTCGGCGCCGGGACTTGGCGCCGTGCGCACCACCGGCGTCCCGCCCGCAGCGATGGTCGAGGCCGGGGTGCCCAGACGGGCCGCCGCGGCGATCTGGTCCAGGGTTCCCTGTGCCTGGTTGAGCCGGGCGGTCAGCGCCGCGTTCTCCGTGCGCAACTGGGTGATGGCCGCGATGCGCTCGCGCTCCTGCGCCGAGTGCGCCTCGGTCAGGCGGGCCTGGTTGGCGCGGGCCGACTCGAGCTCGCGCCGGAGCTGCGCCAATTGGGCCGTGACCGCATCCACGTTTTGCTGGCCGCTGCGCTCGGCCTCGGACTTGAGCTGTTCCGCGGTGCGCGCCACCTGGGTGAGGCGTGCGATGTCGGCCCGGTAGGAGTCCACCAGCCGGCGCATGTCCTCGCGCTCCCGCTCGAGCCGCGAATTCGCCTGGGTCAGCTCGGCCACGGTCGAGCTGTGGGCCTCGTCGGCCCGGTCCGCCTCGGCCACGCGCGTCTGCAAGGCGCCAAGGTCCGCCTGCGCCTTCTCGGCCGCCAGCAGACTGGCTGCCGCCTGCTGGTTCAGCTCCGCGTGAACCTTTTCCAGCTCCGCATGCTCCCGCTGCAACTGCACGAGTTCGCCGCCCACGGCTTCCAGGCGCTCCTGCAGCGCGGCCTTTTCGTCGGCCATGCCGGGCAGCACCGTCGCCACTTTCTGCGCGTCGGCCAGCTGGGCCCGCAAAGTCTCGCGCTCCAGGGTGAGCGAGCGGACCTCGGCCGTCTGCTGCTGCACCTGCCGCCGGGATTCCTCGGCCGCGGCGGTGAGCTCGCGGATGCGTCCCTGGAGTTCGGCCACCTCGTCGCGCACGCTCGCGGTGTCGCTTTCCTTGGCCGACACGAGCGCCCGGTTGGCCTCGGTGAGGGAACGGTTGGTCTCCCGCGTGCGCTGGAGCTGGGCGGCCAGCGTGCTGATCTCGCGCGCGGCGTTGGTGCGCTCCTCCTCGGCCTGCGCCTCAAGTTCCTTCACGCGCGCCTGCAGCGTGCTGATTTCCATCCTGAAGGCATCGGGATTGGCGGCGCTGACCGCCTGCGACTGCGCCGCGAGCGCGGCGGCCGCGGCCTTCTGCGCGTTTTCCAGATCCTGTTCCAGCTTCTGGTTCTCGGCGGTCAGCTCGGCCACCGTGGCATTGAGTTTCTCGGCCGTGCGGTTGGCCTCGGTGAGCTCGGACTGCGCGCGCAGGTTGTCGTCCTGGCCGCGGGTGCGCACCGTGAGCGCATCGGCCAGCTGCTTTTCCGCCTCGGTCAGGCGCGCCTGCAACCCGGCCAGATCCTGGCGGCTGCGGTCGAGCCCGGCGCTCAGCCGCTCATTGTCGCGGGCGAGCTGCTCATTCTGGCCGCGCAGGGCGGCGCCGGCGGCGAGCTCCGGCTTCAGCCGGTCCAGTTCGTCGCGCAACCTTGCGGCCTCGGTCGCGCCCGTTTTCGCGGTCGCGAGTTCCGTTTCCAAACGCTCGTTGACCGCCGTCAATTCCGCGACCGTGGCGCTGCTCTTTTCCAAAGCGGCGCTGGCCTCGCGCAGCTGGCGCTGCCACTCGGCGGCGCCCGCGCCGGAGTTTTCGTCCTGCTGCCTTGCCACGATCAGCTCACGCTCCAGCTCGGCCAGCCGGGAGTTGGCCCGGATGAGGGAATCGCGCAGAGAAGCAAGATTGCTCGCATCCACGCGGACCGCGGCCAGTTCCGTCTGCAATGCCTGGTTGCTCGCTGTCAGTTCGGCGACCGCGGACGACAGGCGGGCCTCGTTGGGGCCCGGCCCGGCCGGACGCACGGAATCGGCCAGCTGCTTTTCCAAAGCGGTCTGTCGCTGGCGGAGTTCAGCCTGTGTTGCCTCGAGCGCCGCAGCCGCGGCGGTTTTCTCGTTGAGCGTTTTCTCCAGCGACTGCGCCCACTGTTCCAGGTCCTTCTTGTCGTTCTGGAGCGCGCGAACCTCCTGCTGAAGCCGCGTCAGGGCCTCGTCGTTGACGGGAGGCAGCGGGACGGAGGCTTTGCCTTCCAACTCGGTCACGCGGTCGATCAGCCGGCGGTTCTCGGCTTCCAACTTCGCCGCCTGCTCCCGGGCGGAGCGGACTTCTGCCGCCGTCTGCTCCGGATCGGTGGCGCCGACCGCGGGCTGGCTACGCAAAGCGCGCAACTGGGTGTTGAGCGCGAGCAGCTCGATGGTGGCGCGTTTGACCTCATCGTTGAGCCGGGCGTTGTCGCGCTGCAGCGTGGTGATGAGGCCGGGCGGCTGGACCGGCTCCTTTCCGCCCGCCGGGCTGGCCGTGGCCGCGGAGTCCTTCTCCTGCTGCAGACGGCGGTTGGCTTCGGCGAGCTGGGCGCCGGCCTGCTCCGCCTCCCGCAGGGCGGCGGTCGATTTTTCCAGCCGGGCCGTGAGAGCGGCGACCTCAGCTTGAAGCCGGGTCAGTTCCGCCGAAGCGCCTGTCGGCTGCGTGCCCGTTCCGGCGCGAGCCTGTTGTAACTCCTGCTGCATGTCGCGAATCTGGGCCGTCAGCAGGGCTGACTGGCGTTCGGCGGTCTCCTTGTCGGCGGTCAGCGTCTCCACCCGTTCGGCCAGTCGGCGGCTTTGCTCCCGCAGCTGCTCAACCAGGTTGGCGGGCGCAGGGGCCGCGCTCTGGCTCGAGGAAGCGGCCGAACCCGCGGCGGTAGCGCCACCGAGTTGTCGGGCGGCCGCGGCGAGTTGCTCCGGGCTGAGCCGACGCGCGAGGGCGTCGCGCGCATCCGGGTTGGCCCCACCCTGGACCGCCCGGCTCAGCCAGACCAGGCCTTGGACGGGATCGGGCGCCACTCCCGGGCGGCCCTCGGAAAGGATGAGCCCGTAGTTGACCTGCGCGGGGGTGAAATTTTGCTCGGCCGCCGCACGGTAAAACGAGGCCGCCGCCGCCAGGTCGCGCGTCACGCCGCGTCCGTCCTCAAGCAAGAGTGCAAAGTTGTATTGGGCGCGGGCATAGCCGCGCTCGGCGGCCAGCCGATACCAGCGGGCGGCCTGGGCGTCGTCCTTTTTGACGCCGTTGCCGGCCTCGTAGGCGAAACCGAGATTGAACTGCGCCTCGACGATCCCGCTGTCCGCCGCCTGCTTGAACCAGAGGTTGGCCTCGAAAAAGTCCTGCCCCACCCCGCGACCCGCCGCATACATGTTGCCGACGTTGAACTGCGCGGGGGCGAAGCCCTGCTCCGCCGCGGCGAGATAGAATTTGAACGCCTGCGATTCGTCAGCCGTCACGCCGCGACCCAGTTCATAGGCGAGGCCGACGTTGAATTGCGCGGGCGCATACCCCTTGTCCGCGGCGCGCCGATACCACTTGAACGCCTCGGCGGCGTCCGGCCGGAGGCCGTTGGTGCCGTTGGCGTGGGCGTTGCCGAGCGCTGTCATCGCCTCGCCGTCCCCGGCCTCGGCCCGGCTGGTCATGCGATCCAAATCCGGCGCGTCCTGTCCCTGAACCGGCCCCGCGGCCACGATGGCGCCGGCCAGCAGTCCTGTTCTTACGGTTGAGTTAAGCCTCTTGAGCAGGGCGATTTTTCGCACGGTTCACGTTAAGGGGGAAACCCTGCACGGGAGCAAGGCTGCATCGGTCATGCCGTGGATGATCTTCTTGTCGGGCGGGCAGAAGGTGGCGAGGGCGCCGGACAACCGGGCCTGGCCTCCAACCACGAAGTAATACGGGCACAGGCGCAGCCGGCCCGACCGCTCGCGGGCGGAGGGTGCCACACCCGCGTCTTCCGCGAGATAAAGCGGGTGCGACAGGCGCTTGGGTTTGCGGTATTCCTGCAGCACATGAAGGTTGGTCGGCGCCAGCTGCAGCGCCTGGTCCACACCGGCCTGCCACTCCTCGCGCGAGCAGTCGCTGCCCAGCACGACGCTCCGCGCGCCCCAGGCCGTCTCATGGAAGCCGGAGATTTTGATGATGAGGTCCCGCTCCTTCTGCGAGGCGTTGGCCAGGTCGCGCCAGTCGTTGGGCATGCGCCCGCCCAGCGGCGGACCGTCGAGCACGGCGCCGGGCGGCAGCGGCGCCGGGTCCATGATCCAGGAACGGGGGATGAGCTTTTGCAGCAGCGCGAGCGAACGGCCGCTGAGCGACTCCGCCCAGAATTCGCGCAGCAGGTGGTGGTGGAACAGCGCCAGCGCAAGTTTCTCCTCCTGAAAATGCCGCATCGGCGGCGCGATCGCGACGGCGCCGCTCTGCCAAGCCTCGAGGATGTCGGCCCGGACGCGGATGTTGGCCCAGTCGAACAATTCGAAGAAGCGGTAGATGATGTCGATTTTCTCGGGCGTGCCCTCCACGTCGAAGAACAGCTCGCCCCCGAGCGGAAAGACATCCTCGGGCCGCATGCAGAAGATCCGGTGACCGCGCCGTTGCAGCTGTTCGCACAGCCACAGCATTTCCGGACGGTAGGTCGCGGCCTCGTCGCTCACCAGGATGGCGATGAGCGGATTGCGCATCTCGGGGCGAAGCGCGGTGAGGGACTGGTGGAAATTCTCGATCATGGCGTCGCCCTGGCCCAGCACCGGAGCTTCGCCTTGCGCGGCGTAGAGACGGTTGAGAAAAGCAGTGAGTCCGATGCCACCGGGCACGGAGTCGAGCTCGGTCAGCGCGAAACCCTCCTCGGTCAGCAAAAGATCCGGGCGCAGCACGGTGGGGAAGGCGCCGCGGTTGCGGGCATCGCGGGCGTGATAGACCAGCTCGGGCGGCTTGCCGCGGTCGAGATACTGGGCGACCCACGGGGCGAGCAGCGGCTTGTTGCGGAGCAGGTTTTTGCCGGCCGCGGAGCGGAGGTAGAGCGTCTCCAGCGCCTGGTGAAACTCGAGGCACGCGGCGCCGATCCGCTCCAGTTCCCCGACCTGGTCCGGTGTCAGCGGCCACGCCTCGGGCGAAAGCTGCCAGGTCTTGTCCTCGAACAGCGGTTGCGAGGCGAAGGCGGACCGGAGGGTGTCGTAGGCGAGGGCGGACATGGCTTCAGCGGAGGAAAGGCGGCGGGGGCGGAAACACAAACTGTGCCGGGGACTTTCGCAACCGGTGTGCCCTTTTACTCGTCGTCGATCTGGATGTCCTTGTTGCGGTGGCGCGGGCAGCCGGCGCGGAGCCAGCCGGTGATGAAGCGGTCGAGGTCGCCGTCGAGCACGCCCTGGGTGTCGCTGGTGCTCACGCCGGTGCGCAGGTCCTTCACCATCTGGTAGGGCTGGAGCACGTAGCTGCGGATCTGGGAACCGAAGCCGATCTCACCCTTCTCACCGTAAAACTTTTCCATCTCGCTGCGCTGCTCGTCGAGCTTGCGCTCGTAGAGGCGGGCCTTGAGCACGTTCATGGCCGAGGCCTTGTTCTTGATCTGCGAGCGCTCGTTTTGGCAGACCACCACGACACCCGTCGGGATGTGGGTGATGCGCACGGCGGAATCCGTCGTGTTGACGCCCTGGCCGCCCTTGCCGGAGGAACGGTAAACGTCGATGCGGATGTCGCTGTCGGGCACCTCGATGTTGATCTCCTCGTTGATCTCCGCGACGACGTCCACGGCGCAGAAGGAGGTGTGGCGGCGCTTGTTGGCGTCGAAGGGGCTGATGCGCACGAGGCGGTGGACGCCGCGCTCGGCCTTGGCGTAGCCGTAGGCGTTCTCGCCCTTGATGAGGATGGTGGCCTTGGAAATGCCGGCCTGGTCGCCGGGCTGCACGTCCATCAGCTCAACCTCGAAGCCGCGGCGCTCGCACCAGCGCGAATACATGCGGAAGAGAATGTCGGCCCAGTCGTTGGACTCGGTGCCGCCGGCGCCGGCCTGGATGCTGAAGATCGCGTTGTTGCGGTCGAACTGGCCGGTGAGGAAGGACGCGATCTCGATCTGGTCGAGTTCGGCGACCATGGCGGCGACGGTCGCGTTGAGCTCCTTGCCGGAGGCCTCCTGCTCGGCGGGAGTCGCCATCTCGATCAGCTCGATCATGACGGCGGCGTCATCGAGCTTCTTGTTGAAGGCCACGAGGCCGCCGATGGTCTTCTTGAGGCCGTTCAGCTTGGCGATGTGTTTCTGGGCGCGCTCGTTGTTGTCCCAGAAGGTCGGATCGCCCATCTGGCCTTCCATCGCCTCTATCTCGCGCTGCTTTTGTTCGACGTCAAAGAAACCTCCATAAGTAGCCGGCGCGCTTCTTTATGTTTTCAAGATGGGAAAAGGTCTCGGGTGCGATCATGGACGCTCTTACCCTTGGCACCGGCCCGGGCGCCGCAAGCGGAAAGTCCGCCCGCCTTCCGGACACAAAAAAGCCGCCCGAATGGGCGGCTGGGACCGAGACCTGGCCCGGTTGCGCGTTTATTCGAACGCGTTGCCGAACCACTGCTGGAATTTCTCGCCCAGCACCGGGATCGGCTTGAGCTGGCCGTTGACCGCCGCGATCAGGCCCATGATCCAGAACACCAGCAGACCGATCCACACGATCGGCAGCACGATCCAGCCAAGGATCGGAATGATGCCCACGAAGCCACCGACCAGGCCGCAGATCACGAGACCCAGCATCTGGCGCAGGTGGTAGGAACCGAGCTTCGTCTTCTTGCTGCTGTGCATGACGATCGCGACGATGAACCCGATGATGGTGATGTAAGAGAGGATCGCTACGGTGCGATCTTCGGTCGTGGCGGCAGGCGGAGGCGTATCGGTGGACATGGGACTTTGGGTTGGATGTGTGCGTAACCGGAGGTGACTGCTGACTCCGGCAGACTGAGGGAAGCCAGGCGACGCGTCAACGCCACGCTCGGCGCGGCCGGGTGGCCGATCGGCTAGCCCGCCAATTTCACACCCGAGGTGAGAAACTGGCGCCCTGTCGGGCCGACTTTGTCGGGGTTAACCGCGAC
>JACCDR010305433.1_pt1 | contig 12394 bp, 14 predicted proteins | sample 7446431 | NCBI WGS metagenome assembly JACCDR01 (sample SAMN15323443, study PRJNA562643) | freshwater metagenome | isolation source: river surface water | place: USA:Blue River Watershed | collected 2017-08-17
CAGACCATGCTAGAAGAAGATATTACTATCAAAGCAGAATCTAATTTACCAACTCAAACGTATTATTCAGTAACATCTAAATATTTATAATTATGCCAAGTATCAGCGATAAAAACCGAGTAAATCAGCCTGCAACAATAAGAGAACAAGACAATTTGAACGGCTTGACCATTGGAAAACCTTTGCCAAGCGAGTATATTCCGGGAATTGATGTAACTAATTATATTGACCCAACGGACATATCAGACCAAGGAAATCCAGACAAAACAGGTGTATTTGGATATTTCAAGCAAACTGTTTGGGATAAACTTTTTGGCGGTAACAGTCCTGCTGGTGATGTTGCTAAAATAAGACCTAAAACCTTGATGGGAAATTCTAATCAAGCTAGTTCAACACAACAGGTTATTAGAGCAATAGTAAATACAGGTGGTAGCTTATACTCGCCTGCAACTATAGTTACTTTTTCCGGAGGAGGAGGCTCAGGAGCAACGGCAACGCCAATAATTAGCAATGGTGTAATTGTAGGAATCCAAATGACAAGTTTTGGCAATGGCTTATATACCTCGACACCAACTATTGCTTTTGTAGATACCACCGGCTCAGGAGCAACGGCAACCGCGATTGTTAGTTTAGGCGGTAAAATATCTAGTTCGCTTATTTTACCCGAAGATAATACTTTCGCAGCTAAACTCGACCCAAATACTGGCGAATACCTAGGAGATGAATTTTATACAAAAGAAGAAGTTGCTAATTTATTAAGTAATTCTAATAACAATAATATAGTTTATTTTCAAGATTTCGATAATATGAGACTTGTGAATGAAACTTATGGAGATTTTACACCAACTTTAGGTGTTCCAGCTAAAGAAGTATTTTCACCAGCCGTTTTAGGTGGCAGTACCTACGGGGCACAAGATTTATCTGGAGGAGCAACATTTGTTGGAGCGATGGGAGGCAACAACGGCAGTAAAATATATCTTTTCGATTATGTTCAAGATACTACTTTAGATGTTGTTCAAAAACCAACCAATGCCATTGGAGTAATTACTTTAGCACCAAAATTTTTCAGTGGAGCTACAAATAAATGGCTATCTGTTGCTTTTCCGAAAAGAAAAATACAAACTGGATTTAATGGAGATAGACAATTAATTGGAAGGATGAAATGGCCTACAGATGGAATTTTTGACCCAACTTTACCCTTTTATTTTGGGTACATTCACGATAGTGGAAGCTGGGCTATTCACACTCCTACAATGAAAATTTGGTTTGAATTAAAATTTCAAAACGCAACGGGCGGAGGAGGTTTTGTCTCACCATATCCAATTGTCAGATGTACAGAAATTTTATGTAAATTCAACGGAACTACAGTCACAGTATCTAGCCCAAACACTTATCTTGGCGGTTTTGGGGGAAATTGGAATATGCTTAAAATAATTTACTCAGAAGAAATAATCAACGGATTATTAGTAAATCAAATAGCAAAATTTTATTGTAATAATGTTTTAGTTGCTACAATTACATTACCTTATGTTGAAATGTCTTTATATCCGGCAGTATTTGCGTTTGGTAACGATACTGCAGGTAATAACTTACTTGCGATTGATTACATCGAAGATATAGCTATTTTACCGTCAATAAGAAGTTCTGGAAATAGTAGAATTTTAAGCTATCCAACTTAGTATGATTTACATTGAAATTAATAAAGTAGAATACGAAGTATCATATTTAGCAAAAACTACGAGGCTAAACGGTATTGATAGTTGTTTAATAACCATAGCCGAAAATACCAAAGATTTATTAGATAAATTAAAATTAAGACAAGTAATTTCGATATACTCAGATGAAACAAAATTATTTGAAGGCTTCGCCGAAGACCCTGTTACCGGCCTAAATCAAGTTAAATTTACGGTAAAAGGTAAATTAGGTTGGTTAAATAAAAGAAATTTACCATATGATATTCAATTTAATAATTATGATTTACTAACTTTTTTAAATAAAAATCCGGTTGGAATTATTTTTGAAGATTATAATTTAGAAGATTACCAAAAAACATTTTCTTTAAAATTTAGTTTGCAAAGCTATTTTGAAGCTTTAACACAACTAGCCGAAGCCTTTGGCTTTAAATTTTGGTATGATTATATCCAAGGAAAATGTTTTGTTGGAACTCCAAACAGAAATATTTTTATTACAGACGAAGATGTTTTAGCTGGTAAAGTATCTATCAACCCGGAAATACAAATTAGTACTTCAAAACAGGCTAATTATTTGCAGGTTTACGGGGGCGGTATTGATAGACTAACCTTAAATTCATCTTCAACAGAACTTCAAAATTTACTTGGATACTCAGTTATAGAACAAGAAAATCCTTTTAACGATGCTACTGGAAAACAAACTTTTGTAATTCAGGATAATGCAAGTATTGAAACTTACGGCATTTTAGCAGATTCGTTAGTAGCTTCAAGTGTTGACGCAAGAAATTTAACTAACGAAGGTAAAAGTAGGGCTTCAGATTTACTTTTAATCTTAGGAGCTACAGAATTAAAAGCTCGGAAAGACCCAATTGTTAAACTAGATAATTTTATTTATTCGTTAGATTCTGGTGAAGATTTTTCGAATGGTAATAGGTTTGTACTTGATATTCATCTTAATCCAAACGACCTTGAAAGCGATTCAATTCAAGAAAGTTTTTTTATTACAGATATTACCTATATTTTTAATAAAACAACTACCGAAGGTAATTATATTTGTACTTTAGTAAGTAATTTACCTACCTCGACACGGCAAAATAAACTTCTACAAAACATTTCGAGGTCATTATCTAGGTCAGGCGAAGGTATTGCAAATAAAGTTTTAAACTTTGTTACTTCTATTGGAGGTGATACAGAAGCAAAATTAAGCTTTACTTTAGATACTGCCTATAAAAAAATTAGTACTTATGAAATGTATTTAATTTTTACACCTATTAACGCTACCTTTACAGATTTTGTAAAAGCAAGGATATTTTTAGATGGTAACGAAATTACTGATTTATTTGGAGACAATTTAGGTTTAACAGGAATTGAAGCAAAAAGATTTCCGGAAAGTTTAAACGCGGATATTTTAAATAATTCAATCTTAACTTTAACTCAAATTGATAATATTACAGATAACACAGACAAAAACAAACATACAATTCAAATATTAGACGAAGGTAGTAGTATTTTATGTAATATTCAAGTAGCAATAATAATCCAAGCAGAAATTTAACCTATGTCTTTAGAAACCATACAATCAAAATCCGGAACACCTTTTAACAAAGTTAGTAACAAGCCTTTAGATGAAGCGATGTTAAGTACAGACTCTACTTTAGCAAGTAATTCGAGTTCTCAAATTCCAGTTGTTTCTGCGGTTAAAGGTTATGTCGATTCTGCTGTAACTGGACTTTTCGATGACCGAGGCAATTATGATGCTTCAACTAATTTATTTCCAGCTACAGGAGGAAGCGGAACTGCCGGAGCAATTAAAAAAGGCGATATTTGGCTAATTTCTGTAGCTGGCACTTTGGGGGGCCAAGCAGTTCGAGTAGGAGACACTGTTAGAGCTTTAATAGATACTCCAGCACAAACAGCTGGAAACTGGAGTACAACTAATGTAGGATTTGGATATGTACCAGAAAACACAGCTAATAAATCAAGTTCTTTTTCTGCTAGTTCAACTACCACTTATCCTAACACTAAAGCTTTAGTTGATGGATTAGCTACAAAACCCGACACATCAACGCTTACTAGCAATGCAAACACAGCAAATAATGTAGTATACTTAAATCCGAATGGAAGGCTAGACCCGTTTTTCTCATCGAACAATGTATATGTCTGTGCTAGACCTAATGTTTCTTTGGAATCTCAAATTAAAGATGGACTGTTAGCTTTAGAGACTGATTTAGGTGTAAAATTTGATTCGGGGATGATTTTCCAGTCGGCAGTATCACAACCATACTCTAACCCAACCACGGACTTCGCACCTATTAAAGCACTTTTAGACGCTGGCAAAGGTGTATATTTTAACTACGAGCTTTTCACTGCTGGCAACACTGCCAATTTAGCTAACATAAAAAACGGGGATTATGATGTAATATTTAACAGGATTGGTGACGCTTTAGCCTCGGATTGGGCAACTCGAACAGTTAAGCCTGTTATATTAATGACATTTTTGCACGAATTCAACGGGAATGACTACGAATGGTCGATAGGTTTTGGAGGAGGTGGTGTTAATCTTAACGCAGACATTGTACCAGCTTTTAGACGACTTGCTCAAATAATAAGAACTAAAGCCCCTTTTGTTAAAATTTGCCAGCATTATAATCGAAGTCACTGGAATCAAAACACCTCAGCCAATACATGGAATTTTGGCGATTTTTATGCTGGCGATGACTTAGTCGATATTGTAGCGGTATCTCATTATATTAGAGGGGGTTTATCAGAAAGAAGCTACCATGCATTTGAAAGAAATTTCGACCAGTTTTACAGACAAGTTCAGGAGTTTGCACCTACTAAACCAATGGCAATAGGTGAAATTGGAATTAACCCCGAAAACATGCTATTTTTTACTAGCTTAACAAACGGGGGTACGGGGTATTCAAATGGCACAATAGCAACTATTAGTAATTCATCAAATCCAGATTCAGTAAGTGCAACGGTGTCTTTTACAGTTACAGGTGGTGTGCTCTCTTCTCCAGTAATTACAGAAAGAGGGGCAAGATTGGGTTTGAATCCAACGGTCACTTTTTCAAGTGGCGGGGTAGGGGCAACTTTAAGTTTGCAAATTGGGAATGGAACAATCCAAACCAGGCCTGAAATGGTTAGGAAAGTTTGGAGGTCTTTAGCACAAAAATACCCAAAAGTTAAATATATTAATTGGTTTTTCAGAAATAGAGAACTCGTTGAAAATGGGAAATGGAATCTTACTACTACTGCCGAAAAATCAGCTTACAGGGAAGGATACAACTACTATTTTAACGGGCTTAATACAGACTTAAGTAATGAAATAGTCTACGGAGCACAGAATATTTTGAGTGTTGACCCTTCTCTATCTGCTAGCTGGACTGCAGTAGGTTCAAACGCTGGAACGATTGGCACAACATCAGACGTTTACAGGCACATACCAGGCAGAACCCAAGCTGTGACACTCACCCATAATGGCACAGCAGGCAACCCCGACACGAATGGGATGTACATTGGTGGGCAATCTTACACATCAGATAGAGATATAACTGTAGTAATCGCTGTGCGGGCTTCAGTCGAGGGGGTAAGTGCCGAAATAGGGATGGAAAATTCAACCAACACAGCTAGAGCTAACCGAGTAAGAGAAAAAATTGGGCTTACTTATAAACTGTTTACAGCCTGTCTTACAGTAGCTTCAAACTCAGCAAATTGGTGGCTACCTTATATTAAAATTGGACACAATAATGTACCTTTTACGCTTACAGTTGATGTGATTCAGGTAGTCGAAGGTAGTCAGCCAGTCATAAATGCTTCGGGCAATAGTGCAACTACATTAACAACTAATACAGACCAAACTGTAAGCGGTAAAAAAACATTTGAAAGCACTACTTCAAAAGCACCGCTAGCTTTGACTGGTACACCGCCGACTAGTCCTGTGAATGGGGATGTCTTTGTAGACCCTGATAAAAAATTAATTGCAGTCAGGCAAAGCGGTGTTACCTTTAGAAATACCGTCAACATGTTTTGTAATTTAAATAATGTTTCAGTAGTTAATACAACAACTGAAACAGACATTATTCCTACAAGTTCGGCAAGTGGCACGCGAACGATTCCTGCTAATTATTTAAATGTAGCAAAAATGGTCAAAATTGAGCTTGGTGGAGTTTATTCTACCACCTCAGGTAGTAATACGTTAAGACTTAGATTTAAACTAGGTTCTACAACCGTTGTGGACACAGGGGCAATCACTATGCCAGCATCACAAACTAACAAATATTGGGCTGTTACATTATTTGTTTTGACACGTTCAAGTCCTGGAGTTTCGGCCAGTGTTTCAGCAAATGGTAAATTTGAATTTATTGATTCTAGTAACAAGTTAGAAATTGGAGAACTTAACGGGACAGGCTCGACCTCTATCAATACAACGGTGGCACAGGATATTGTTGTAACATCCCAATGGGGTACTGCAGACACAAACAACAGTATACAATGTAGAAACGCTTTAATAACAATACAAAATTAATATATATGACTACAAATCAACTTACCAAAAAAATCGAATCTTTAGGTGTTAAAGTGGAAAAAATAGAAATCGTAGAAAACACAACAAGTGACCAAAATAAAATTGATGTGCACTTATCTTACGAATCTCCAGAAGGAGTGCAAACAATAATTTTTGGATTAGTTGATGAAAATGATAAAAATTTATCAAAAATAATCAACAACTTGACAAGATTAGTTTAATTTATTAAATCTAAAATTATGTTCTACAATATATTTATCACAACACTTCTTTTAATTTTAGGCTTTTTTGGAGTCCAATTACCAAATAGAAAAAATATTCCGCCTACTAATATTAATTCTAGTACGCAGGTTTCAGTTAGTTCCAGCTATTCACCAGCTCCGGTACAAACAACTTCCAGTACTCAAGTGAGTGTAAATTCTAGCTATAAACCAAAACCAGTCCAAACAACTAGTTCAATGTCTAGCAAAACTCAAGTAAGCGTTGGTTCAAGTTATTCACCAGCACCAGTTTGTACTACTAATTGCGGAGGCGGTTTAAATTCTAGTGCTACTCAAGTTAGTTTACCAAGCGACTACAAGCCTAGACCTGTAGGATATTGACAGATTATATAATTACTTTGATACTTACCAAAGTAATTATATATTTATGTCATCTATCGTAGACCAAACCCACAAAATTTTTACTCTTGATATTGATTTATCCACTTTAGGATTTATTGATAACGCCGCAGATATTACTACAGCAGATATTGCTACAATTGTTGACGCTGGGAAAAAAGCAATTTTACTTCCTTTTACTAAAGAATTTGGTTTAAACACCAGTGAAAGTTTAGTACTACAGGACATAACTGTTAATAAAATGAAAGGTTCTCCAACAGTTGCTTCAAGTGCAGTAACTAATGCAGTAAAGATTCAAAGAGTTATTGCGACTGCTGGACTTGATACTAAAAAACCAACCATCACAGTTTCAGTTAACGAGACTGTAGCAAGCTTAGTTGCTAGTGCTAATAATGTTACTCTTTTAAATGCTAGACCAGCAACTACAAAAGATTTAGCAGATGTAGCTGGAAGTCTTTTCCGTGGCCCTGTAGGAGTTCGTGATACAGATATTGGTAATGGTACTACAACGGGTGGTGCTCTAGTTATTTACGCAGACGCAGCTAACGCAAGTTTGTCCGGGGCTTCTTTAACTGGTAAAGTAAATATTACTATTACTTACAAGAAAATTCCTCGATAAAAGTCAAACTTTTGTTTGTATCTTTCTCAATACACCGTTTTATAGCGGTGTATTTTGTTAATTTTGACATAAAACCGCAGTCAATCTAGTATAATTTAGTTATGGCAAATCCTTTAGCAATGCGAAATTTTGATTTTAATGAAAGCTATTCTGGAAATAATAGCTTTGAATTTAGTCAATTTTTTACTAAAAAAAAACTACCCGGCGGAAAAGTTGGATATAGGGTAAAAAAAGAAGCATTAAAACAAACCGACATTTTATATTTTTCATTACCAAAATGTGGAAAAGCAATTGATATTATTTCTAAAACATCTGTCAATAAAGGAATCGAGATTCTCAAAGGTACGGGGGCTAAAGAACAAGCAAGTGAAGCAGATTTAAAACTGATTGAAGATTTTTCCAAAACGCTTTTACCTAGCCCAATTGAATTTTTAGAAGATGTTGTAAGAATGAAAAGAACTAAAGGTAATCTACTAGTAGTTTTATCAGAAACTAAAAAAGGGTCAAAAGTTTTTCTTTGGGCGATAATTGAGCCGGAAAGATTTTCAGTTGTATCTAATAATGAAAATGAAATTTTATCAAAATACGATATTGACTCATATTTATTACACAAAAAACAAGATACTCAAGAACTAGATAAAAACTATACCTTATTTGTTCGGTCATCACCTGCCTCAATTTTAGGCGTACCACCATTACTTTTTAATCATTTATACTCTAAAACTATTGTCGCAGATGTAAAGAAAAATTTCCAGATTCAAGAAAATGGAGCGTTTAAAAAATCTTTGGCCACAGCTAAAAAAATTGAATTTAAAAACGGTATTGTTACCTATAGACAACTAACTCCAAAAGAATTAGATAAAGTAAGTACTGATATAGCAACTTGCCAATCTGACCCTAACAAATCTATTTTACTTTCAGATACTGAAGTCAATACTACAGAATTACCAACTATTGAGGCAGACCCAGCTTTTACAGAAAGATACGATAAAAGCTATGTATTACATACTGCTAGTGTTACCGGGGTTGCTCCTTACAGACTTTTACCCCCAGAAAGTATAAATCGAGCTACGGCCCAACAACAGTACTCAGAAATGATTGAAGATACAATTCAACCTTTGAATAATTCACTGTCAATTTTGATTCAAAAAATGTTTGATGTTTGGTGTTTAACTACTAGTAAAGATATAAGTAAAATAAAATTAACTATACAAAATCCTAAACCAATGTTAGATATAGATGTGACGGCGAAAGATTTAGGAGACATGGAAAAAAATAAACAAATTAAAACAAATGAACTTCGTGAAAGAATATCACTTGAACCTTACAATGAAGATGAACAACAAGCTCGCGAAGATTATCGAACCGCACAAACTAAACAACCAAACTTAACAATTATTTAATTATGCCAACTTTATCAAAACCGTTTCAAGGAAATTTTGGAGTATCTGCAAACAGAGGTTGGTACTATCCTTTTGGGAAAAAAATGTGGCACGCAGGAATAGATTTCATGACACCAGTAGGCACGCCAATTTATGCTATCGAAGATGGTGTTGTAATTTGGAGTCAATGGGATAATACCGGGGGTGGAAATATGATTAAGATTAGAGCAGACTCGGACGGTGGAGAGACCTTATTTTTGCATTTAAGAGACCGACTTGTAAATGTAGGTCAAAGAGTAAGTAGGGCTCAATTAATAGCCTATTCTGGAGCAACAGGCGAAATAAGCGGGCCACACTTACATTTTGAGTTTTGGAAAGATGTTGACCCCGGACTTTTTGGACTTGTTGCAACCGATGAAATGGCAATCAAAGGCTTGCCCGCTTCTTTTTCAGGTGAATGGGCTGAACCTAGTTTTTGGAATAATCCTAAACCGCCAGTAAATGACAGTCCTTTTATACAACACCCTGCGATTGTTGGTGATACAAAATGGAAACTTGGAAAGCGTTATGGCTACCCTGTAACATCTACCGGTACAGAAGCCATTGACCGCATGATTTACAAAAGAATGGAAGACATAAATCCACAAACACAAGGTAGACTTGACGCTGGTCAACCTTTCAACATAGACAAAGACCCGATGGCATGGTACAATTCTGTTACCACTCCTAAACCAGTTGAAACTACCCCACAAACATCAACCGAAACTCCAAAACCGCCTATGCCAAAAGTCGAAATTGAAAAAGAAAAACTTCCAGAATTAGAAAAAGAAATTGAAAATAATAAAGATAATCAGATTTTAGACTTAATTGCTAAAAACGAAACTTATTTAAAAAGAATTGATGAAATTTCTAAACATATTAATCAATCTCCAAAAATTTCTGATAAATTAAAATCAAGAAAATTATGGGCTATGATTACAGGTATTGCAATAGCAATTACCTCGGCATATAGGCCAGAACTTCAAAGTGTAATTATGCTTATAATTTCTTTGATTGGTACTTATGTCGGAGTACAAGGAATAGATGATATAGTTAAAAATCAAAAATAACAAGATGGCCGTTTTATATAAAGCGTTTTTATTAACAACTCACGAAACTTTTATTTTTCTCAATGTGGCAGTTCTTTGGACTGCTCAATGTATAACATTTTTAGGTTTTGCTGTAGAAAATAACATACAAATTTTTATTGATATTTTTTTTGTATCAATAATTTTAACAACTCTAGGAAGTACTATTTTATATTTATTAATTTTTTTAACACGAATATTTGAACTTTATGCCCAACAACGATAAATTTTTAATAGGACTAAAATTTTTAAAAGAAAATTGGGATATAAAAATTACTATATTAATGTTACCTATAATTTTAGTAATTATATTTTTATTAATTAGTTTTTATTTTAAACTTAAAGCTGAAAGGTTATGGTACAAATAGGGTTAATTGAAAGTATTATTGCTTTAATTGGAACTGCAATTGGAGGCGGTGGAATTGTTAAATTGATTGATTATTTTTTTTTAAAACCAAGAGAAAAATTAGATACTTATCCCGCTCTAATAGCCCAAATCAAAGTGTCTCTAATAGAGCCTTTACAAGGAGAATTAAAATTAGTTCATGACGAAGTAAAAGTTTTAAGAGCTAAAGTAAACATTTATGAAAACCATTTAATGCGAACCCCTACTGGTGAAAAACTTGTTGAAAGGACGAGAAAACAATTTACTACTTGACAAGATCAGTTTAATTTGTTAAATTTGAAGAGTTAATTTTCTTTAACTTAAAAACCGCTTATGTCCACAACTACAAAACTTTTTTCTGACTTATTTCCTTTTGGTGATTTATTAAAATCTAGTGAATTATTTTCGTATTTAACAAATATTGAAAAAGATGTTGATAAAATTTCAATTCAGGAAGTTCCAGCTAATTTTGAAAAATATATTGAAATTAGCGTTGGTCGAGAAAACAAAATTTTAATTGATAAAGCCTTTGGCAATATTGACAATTTACTTGGAGATTTAGGCCGAGAGATTGACGAAGAACTAGAAAATTGTACAACTGAATACGATGTTGGTTGTCACGGTAATTATTATATTAGTGATTGGACTAACAGCGAAAGATACGATGAACTTGTAGAAAAAAAAGAATGGATTGAAAAATTATCAAACTTATCAATTTGGAGTAAATTTTAATTATGAACTATAAAAAAACAGGACGTAAGCAAATATTAGATGGACAAAGAACTATCCAATATTTATCCGAATTTAAACAACCTATGCGAAGCAACGAAGATTGTAACAAAATTTTAGATGAAAATAATATCTTGGAAGGTGATAGTCAAGAAATTATTGATAAAAAATTAGCCAACCTTCGAACACTTTACGCCGAAGAAAATCAAAAAGCAGGGGTAAACTATTTTATAGTAGAATTTAACAAATTTATTTTAAACGAATTTCAAACCAAAATATGACCGAGACCGACCGCCTATTTTTAGAGCAAAACACAATTGAAGAAACTGTTAAATTAACTTCGATAGAATCTCATTTGACTAAAGCTAAGTATATTAAATTTTGTGAATTTATGCGAGGCCAAACAATTACTATCAATAAAGAAGGTGAAACAATTATTTTTCTTAGGGATATAGAAAGATTTTTAAACAATTACCAATAATTTTATGAGAAAAAGAACTAAGCTAAAAAAACATTCTTGCAAAATGTGCAAAGCTCACAAAATGAAAGGTTGTAATCGCTGGAAGCCCAAAGAGTTCAGTCTTTTAAAAGAATTTGAAAAATTAAACTTGCCGAAATAAAAAAAAGTATTTTTAGATTATCTCGTAGTAGCTTTAAACGAGTAACTGTAGCGAAAAGGTGTCTTTAAGCGGTTGCCTCTAGCTCAGTTATTCATTTAAGTCTATTACAGACTTAATACCGCTTATGTCGATATATAACCACCTTCTTGGTACAGGCTCAAATCTTAGCCTCAATAAAACCATGTTAAAAAATATTGGACTAGAGCCAGCTTTTTTATTTGCAACATTGATTGATTTTGAAAATTATCTTCTGGAGACTGGTCAAATTGAAATTGACGGCGATTGGTTTTTTGCCGGTCGAGACGATTTGCAACAGCACACAACTTTATCCGAATATAAACAAAAGGAAGCTGAAAAGGTTTTACTTGAGTTAGGCCTTATTGAACTAAAATTAAAAGGTGCACCAGCTAAAAATCACTACCGAATCATTTCAGAACAAGTTCTTAAAAAATTTGAGAACTGGAGCTTAAAAAATTTCAGAACAAGCCCTAAAAAAATTTCAGAACATATAACTAAGAATAATACTAAATTAAATAATACTAAAGAAAACAATATAATTAATCAAGAAAAAAATAAAGAAATTATCCAAGATTTTTTCAAAACAGAAAATCTCAAGGAAATAATCCAAGCAAAATTAATTCCATATGAAAACCAAGTTTGGTTTGAAGACCAAGCAAAGATTTCAATCGA
>JACCDR010390967.1_pt1 | contig 12393 bp, 11 predicted proteins | sample 7446431 | NCBI WGS metagenome assembly JACCDR01 (sample SAMN15323443, study PRJNA562643) | freshwater metagenome | isolation source: river surface water | place: USA:Blue River Watershed | collected 2017-08-17
CATATCGCCCAAAGCTTATATTCAAACCGTTCGTGGTTTTGGCTACCGCCTGCAACCCGCTGGTGCCCCTGATGACGCAGGGTCGGCGTGAAACAGCGCTATAACACGCCAGATTGCGGCGTGCGATTGAAGCAAGCGCGGCAATAAAGCGCGGTAGTATAAGCATCAGGGTGGCCACTTATGTGGTACACCGTGGCCAGCAACGTAGTGAATAACGTTATTAAAAACGTTGTTAAAAACGTAGTGAAAAATGTGGCTAAAAACGTGGTAGAGAACGCAGCAACGAACATGACAACCAAGACCAATACCCGCGCGACCACAAACAGCGCATCAACGCCACCGCCGCCCGACGACAAACACGGGTTGGTATGGCGTCGTGTTCCGCTGCCGGTGAGGATCCCTTTTGCATTGCGGCTGTTTTTGCTGTACTTCGTGTTTGTGGCGCTCACTGGATATTTAGTCCTGCACTTGCTGACGGAGCAGGTCAAACCGGGGTTTCGGCAAGCCAGCGAAGAAACCTTAATCGATGCCAGCCAACATCTGGCCGATTTGGTCAGCCCTTATGTCCAGCGCAACACTCTGCAGGATCCAACCTTGCAGCAGCTGCTGCGCAATTATGGCCGTCGATCCGTACCGAGCCAGTTGTGGGGTTATCCCCGCCACACGCCCGATTATCGCCTCTATATCACCGACGATCGCGGTATTGTATTGTTTGACAGTGATGATGTTGCCGTTGGCCAGGACTATTCCAAATGGAACGACGTCTACAAAACGCTGCGCGGTGAGTACGGCGCACGATCCAGTAAAGCCAGCGCCGATGCCAATGCGCCCTCGATGATGCATATCGCCGCCCCCATCCGCCAGCCCGATGGCACTCTGATTGGCGTTTTGACCTTGGCCAAATCCAATGGCAGTTTGCAGCCGTTTATCGACCGCAGCCAACGCTATTTGTTGGAGCGCGGTTTGTTACTTATGCTGCTGGGCTTATTGATTGGCGGCTTACTGACGTGGCGCTTACAACGCGGTTTAAACCGGTTACGGCATTACATCACCAACCTCAACGCCGGTTTACGGGTGCCGCCGCCGAAGTTTCGGCTGTTTTATGAGTTTGGCGACTTGGCGGTAAAACTCGATACGCTACGCGGCACTTTAGAAGGTAAAACCCTGCGTGACACAGCGCTACAAACGCTGACACATGAACTCAAAAGCCCGCTGACAGCGATCCGTGCCGCTACCGAAATTTTAGCCAGCGGCAGCGCCGCGCAGCCGTTACCCGATGCGGTGCAGCAAAAATTTCTGGGGCACATTCGCGATCAATCCGATCGCCTCACCCACCTGAGTGAGCGTTTGTTGCAAATATCAAGCCTTGAACAATTACCGCACTTGCCTGATCCCCAGCCACTGCATGTAGGCCAATTACTCGCGGCGTTGCAGCAGCAAAATCAGGCCCAACTCGATGCCAAAGCGCTGCAATGGCACATGCACATTCAGGCCCCTGAATTTGCTCACTCGCAGGCAACTCAGCCTAGGTCGCCTGCGGTTATGGGCGATAGCGCACTGGTACAACAGGCATTGCAACATCTATTGGATAATGCACTGGATTTTACCCCCCACGGCGGTTGGATCCGCGCAGAGCTCAAGGTGGTGGCCTGCGCGGATCCACAACATCCTTTGGGCGGTGACCACCGCGCTTATCTTATTAACAGCGCAGGTCTTCATAACAGCACTTCTTTTGACAACAGTATTCGTCACCCCAACAGCGCGCGCAGACACAGCAGCGCCGCGGCGCTGTGTCTGTCGATTGCCAACCAAGGCCCACCAATCCCCGACTATGCACTTGGCCGTGTTTGCGAAAAATTTTATTCACTGCCTCGTCCAGCCGCCGATGGCGTTCATGCATTCAGCAGCGCGGCCGGTAAAAAAAGTACCGGGCTAGGTCTTAGTTTTGTCGAACAAGTGATGCAGCTGCATCACGGCCAGCTGCAGATCCAAAATCTTAGCGATGGGGTCGAGGTACGATTGTATTTTCCATTTTCGTAGTATTTTTCGCCCGAATGACGGATTGCATGTGATTGCCCAGCCAGGGCAAGAGCGTGAATGCTTATTTTTCATCCATGCTTAAGCCTGCAATGACAACTTTCTCAAGATAACCTTCATCGATATGGGCTTTGCGTTGTTTACGTGGCACACTCATCACTTTGCTGTTCTCTGCCCGAAGCATGTTTAACCCAAGATGTCTCATTGTTGCCATATTCGCTGCTGCATTGCCCCGGAAGATTTGGTTATCGTCTTCATCCATACGGACATCCAGCACCCAGTGCAGCTTATTTTCAATCCCCCAGTGACTTCGAACGGCCTTGGCAAATCGGCTGCTTGTTAAGAGCGCTGAGCTGATAAAGTAGCGGTATTCCAGGCGACTTTCTTTGTGTTTGGTCATCCGGTAACTGATTGCTAATCCTATCGTTTTTAAACCAACCCAAGCATCGGTTATAGTTGATGGCAACACGCTGCTATCCAGCACATGATATTCCCGATATGCAATTCGACCATGTGCTTTTTCAACAGATTGGAGCTGTTCTGGCGCCGATGTCAGATGGTTTCTAAAAGCAGACTGGCTCCCCTCGTACAATGTCTCCTGATTGCCTTTTACCGCCAGAAATAGTCGGCCTCTTTATCCACAATCTTTGCAGCAATTCCCTTTTGGCAACCAATCGCATCAATACTCACCAGGCATCACTTGATATTCAGCAAGTACAGCAACTCTGGTATTACTTTGATTTTATTCGATTTTTTCTGTTTTTACCTGTCCCATCACCACGCCATTCGCACAGGCAAAGGCACTGACCATATGAATAGCAGAGCGGCGACTTTTTCGGTTGTACGAGCTGCAGAGTGTTTTGCCATCTATGGCAACCACCTAGCCATCAGTAAACACCGTCACTGCTTGCATCCAATTAGCAAAGCAGTGTTGCAGTTGGGTTGGCTCAATGCGTGCGATGATCCGCGCGATGGTGTCGTGTACCGGTATACCTAAAGCAAAGAATTCAAGCTTTTACAGCCAGGCAAGTCTGTGTTCGCCGAAATCTTCAATATCTTCCCACCTCTGACAGCCAGCAATCACAGCACACAGTGTAAGAAAAAGCACATCAAACAGCGGGTACGTAATTTTGACAGACTGGCGATTGTCTTCAATTCAAGAAAAATGTTCAGAAAATACGTTCAGGTTCACAGAATTGTCATTTGTAAAAGGCAGTATCTGATCATAAGCTGGCGTTTGGGTCAACTACCTGCTTTTTTTGGCTAAAAAACGTTCGTGATCTTGCCCTGGGTTTACTGGTTAGTGAAACGGAGCTATGGGCGAATAGCAGCCTTATACTCAATTTCAAAAGATTCAATGAAAGTCTGAATCAAGACGAGTGAAAGATTTTTATTGCCCCTAAAGTTATAGCGCTGTTGCAAAATTATCTTATTTGTGCGACATTGTTTCTATTGCGGACTATGTCTGGGGTTTACGTGCACTACAATATCTTAACAGCATTTACTCTTTTAATGTTATCAGGTTGCCAATCAATCCATTATCAATTTAACGACAAAAAATTATTAGAGAGCGAATATTCCAAGTTGCGCCCACTAAAAAAATTTAATGGATGGCAGCCACACATATACAGTTACATAACTGTGGTTGATTATGAAAATAAAAAAAAATGGAAGGAGTTGCAGAGTTTTTGGGCTCCTGCACCACAGAAAGTGAATTTAACCCCTAATAAATATCTAATTATTTTTGAATGCAAAAATGGAAATTCACATGCATTTCCTTCAGTATTTTTTGAGTTTGAGGGGGGTAAAGTCTACTCGGCCCGATGTTTTAATTCTGTTGATAGTAAAGTTGGTGTGGAAATTAAAGAAGCTATACCTGAAGCATTAGTAATGTAGGGATTTGAGTAAAGTGAACAAATATTTTCTAATTATGTCGTATTGTATAATTTTAGTGCTATCTGGGTGTGCGAGTATGTCGCAACCCCTGCCCCAAGACTACAGTCAGTTGGGTACGGCAAGTAAAAATAAAGCAGTTATTTTCGTTAAATTTATACCAGAAGACCCAGCTATGAGCACGAAAATGGTTCGGCTTCATAAATCTACACTAAATAAAGATGGCTCTGTCAATGATTCTTCATGGTTGACCAAAGGTAACACTATTTTAGTTCACGCAAACCTGGAGCCAGTTCATGAATATTTTATCTTTGTGGTAGATCCAACAAAAAAAAATGAAACTTGGTATGTCCCCTATATTATTCAAAAACAAAAAAATGGCACTTCTGCACAAGATGTAGAATTTAATCTCGATAGCTGTGACGGCATTGAAGGTTTAGATAACATTAAGTTTGAAGTCAACGCACCAGGAGTTTATGATCTTGGAATTATATCGTACGGTCAAAATATCTCAGAAATCGGAGAGGTCTCATTCTCTTACAAGCATAGCTATGCTACTGACTCTTTAAGAGTTTACTTTTCAGAACAATTCCCACAACTGAGTGATAAGGTAATAAATAAATTATCACCAAGCAAATATGTTGATAAAACTACTTGCTATGTACCAGGCCCAACAACAATCTACATCTGACTATAATTGAATTTATAAAAATTCTGGAGTTGTTTCGGACCTAAATGCAGCATTATATAGTTTATGCAATTACTGCAACTCCATGAAGTGATGATCAATATTATTTATTCTACAGTACATAGGGTAATATATTCATCAAACCTGCAAGCGAAGTTTATCGACAGTTGCGGCAATGTCAGATTCCAAGTCTGGTCTGGGTTTATACAATGTTCGGATGACAAATGGAAGCTTTTAGAGCTACTGAAGTGCTCACAGCAGTTAGAGAAAATACCAACGTCCGCAACATTAAAGGCACAGTCGACCTTCACTTTTTCGAAAGTGCTAGGTCTAGACGAGTGCAATCAGCTAATAGCGGACGTTCTATTTTCATTAGTGTAGATTGTCTGAGGGATCCCCACAAACCACTTAAACATATCAATCACTTAGCACACTCACTGATTTCCAATCCCACAGCCTAGCCCACGTTAGGATCTGTCGTATCGCGGCTAATATAGGTTCACCTGTTATCGAGAAGCGTGCGAGTCGGCAAAGCCGCTGGCCGACATAATTAATCGATAGAACGCGTCGATGCGTGATGCTATTGGCTTGCAAGGTTCGGTGTTGGTCGCTAATTTCGCTCGCTAAACCAAGCATATAATGCAACCAATTTGCCAATGCTGCTAGTAAAAGTAGTGACCTAAGCCTATCAATTTTATACGTTTTATGTGCATGACTGCCTAAGCCATACGTCTGGCTTTTTTGGTCTCGGAAGCTCTCTACAATTTGCATTCGGGCGTTGTAACACTTGGCAATTTTGCGCGCATAGTCACTCACTTGTGGTAACGAACTTACCAATAACCAGGGTTCTTTGTAGGCTTTATGGCGATCTCGTTTCCGAAGTTTCCAGCCCTCACCGACCAGTACAGCGTTGGTAACGTAACGCTGGCTACGGGTAAGTCTAATACTGCCCAGGCTCTGCGGTGTCGTTCTCGCTTTTTTGTAGAGCTGCTTCACACTGATAAATGCATTGGGATCAGGTAATTGCAGTGTCTGATTGCCACGAACCCGAGCGATGTAATGCCAACCCAATTTACGAATTTGCTTCAGCCACGGCACCTTAAATCCAGCGTCGGTGACGATAACCGGTCGGCAATCCGTAGGCAAACTAGCCTTCAGCCGTAGCAAAAAAGCCTGATCTACGTGTGGGCAGTTGTCATCATCAACGGCCTTCACGTCTTGCAACAAGGCCAAAGCGCGGCCTTCGAGAGCGAGGCTGGCCCGCAAGATAAAGTGGCGCTTTTTATGATCAGCATTACTCCAATAAATCAAGATAAGTAGCTGTTTAGTATTGATTAGTGAGGCTGTTAGCGTGGCATAAATGAACGGGATCTCCTCAAGAAATGCATGGTTACTGAGGAGTCGATCAGCGCGTTTAATACAGCATTTTTCAGTAGCAGAACTTTGGATACCACAACAGATGGCAGTCACGGTGCATTTGCCGTTAGTGACCAAACTTTGCAATGATGCGCAAAGTGACGCCATTCGGGCTTTGTGGATGTTTTTTGGCGAGGCAAATGAGAGAAAATCGGCGAGCATCAGGAGTGGGATTTACAACTGCCCCTGTCTTCTTATCAACATGCAAAACATTTATGCAATTAATCTTTTTAATGTCCAAATATTTTACACCCACCAAAAAAAAACACTTTCAAGCACAGTATAAATCAATAAAAACATAAACTTAAAAAATGGCCTGCTACTTGCTTGTAAATTTCAAACTGCAAATCTCTAGGTAAAATTAAATGCGTCAATTATGTAAGCTTATTGTCGGTACTGTATTCACTCTCGTTGCATCTGCAGCTCAAGCAACAGTGATTGATTTTGAAACTATTCCACAAGGTGACTGCGCTTATTTAGGTAGCCAAATCAGCACTCAGGGTTTTACATTTAGAGATACGTCTGGCGGCGGATTATTCAGTTGTAATGCGGGTGTAATTCATAACGGAGTGTCATCTGCGTTGATCGCAGCGAACACAACCTCAAGTCTGACGATGTTTGAACAATTTGGTGCAGTATTCGATTTGAGCTGGTTTGAAGCAGGCTCCAGAACTCAATTGGGACGTTCGTTAGGTATTGTTGTGACAGGAACAAAAGCTGATTCCACCATAATCAAAGAAGTGATTAATTTCTCGGCTTTATCCTTCGACCGTTTTTCCTTAAACGGCGATTTCTCCAACCTAATTTCGGTCAACTTTTTGGCGTTTGGCGCAACTCAATTTCCTGAATTTCTTATCGACAACATCGCAGTGAATGAATCGGTGAAGGTTCCTGAGCCATCAGTATTTGTGTTGTTTGGCTTGGGTTTAGTTGGCCTGGGTCTTTCAAGAAAAATTAAAAAATCGTAATCCGTTTACCTGATGTAAAAAGCCCCGAACTTTATCGGGGCTTTTTGTTTTTGCATGAAAAACGTTATTGAAAAACAACCTTGACCTTCAACATATAAAAGTGGGCATCATGACGCCCAACAGACTATAAATATCTCGCCCGCAACTTCACCAAATCTCCACCAAACCCTCACCTTATCTCCATACCGTCTCCACCCAGCAGATCCGCCCATCCATTAGGCTAGTGAGGTCGATATTTTCCACGCCAAATAGAGGTTGATATGTTTCGAAATAAGATCTTTTTTATCCTCGTGTTAATTGCCCTGCTGTGGGTTCCGGTGGGGGTGATCCACAATTTAGTGATCGAACGCGCCGAGCAAAATAACAAGGTGCAGCAGGAAATCAGTAATAGCACCAGTGGCGCCCAGACCATTATTGGCCCTGTGCTGGTGCAGCAGTTAGAGCTGCGAAAACACATAGGCGCCAACCAGATAGACGACAGCACACAGTGGCAGCTGACGGGAGCTGAGCAGTTGCAAGTGCGCAGTGATGCGCAGGTTGAGCAGCGCAGTCGGGGGTTATACCGGGTGCGGGTGTATCAAAGTAAACATCAGTTACAGGCCGATTTTGCGGCGCAAGCTGCCCTGCCAAGCGAATTTGCGGCATTGCCCGCACCGCAAGCGACGCCACTGCAACCTAAGTCGCAGCAACATGCCCCACAGCGGCGCCGGGTGGACAGCTACCTCGCCTTTGCCATCGGCGATGTCCGCGGTTTATCGACGCTGCCCATCATTACCATCGATGGCACACCGCGCGAGGTGATTGCAGGCAGCGGTTTAAAAGGTGCGCCTGAAGGCATACGCGTTGCGATTACGGCCGAGGAATTACAGCGTGGCTTTCACGTCGAGATGCAGTTTGACCTACAAGGCTCGCGCAGCCTCTCCGTCATCCCCAGCGCCAACAGCAGCCAATGGCAATTGCAGAGCAACTGGCGCGATCCCGCCTTTAACGGCCGCTTTTTACCCACGCAGCGCGACTTAAACGAGCAAGGCTTTGCGGCAAAATGGCAAAGCACTCAGCTGTCAAACCCCACGCAGCAGGCCTTATTAAGCTGCGTCACTGAAACCCATTGTGCCTTGGCCGCACAAGGGTTTCATGTCGATTTGATCGAAGCCGTCGATCCTTATCAGCAAAACGAGCGCGCCATTAAATATGCCATTTTGGTCATAGTGCTAAGTTTTGCCTGGTTTTACGTGGCGGAAATTTTACAACGGGCGCCGCTGCACATGATGCAATACAGCTTGGTCGGCTTGGCACTGGTGATGTTCTATTTACTGCTGATTAGTTTGTCCGAAGTGGTAGGGTTTATGTGGGCTTATGTCATGGCCAGCGGCGCCTGTGCCGCCTTGTTGTTGGTCTACTTAAGTGGCGCTTTACAAAGTTTACGCCGTGCCAGCGCATTAGCCGGTGCTTATGCCCTGCTGCAAGCGCTGCTGTATTTGATTTTACAAGCCGAAACCTTTGCCCTACTCAGTGGCAGTTTACTGCTGTTTAGCACCCTCGCCGTGCTGATGATTGCAACACGACACATTGATTGGCATCAGCTGCTCAATAACACGCCGGCATCAAGCGCCAGCTACGGCGATCTGGCATCACTCGACAACACCTCTGCATCGCAGCACAGTGGTAAGCGAGAAGCCACCGCTTCTGGGCATACTACGCCATAACGGCACGTCACAGCATGGATGGGGCAAGCCCCATCCATAGCGATATAGCAACCAGCAGACTTCACCTTGGCTTTCATAGCTGTACTTTGACGCGACACCAGAGCGCGCACTACTGCACCGCGATAATCTGACCATCGCATAATTGCACGACGCTGTGGCAGCGATTAGCAATTTGCGCATCGTGCGTTACCAGCACAATCGATTGCCCCTCAGCATTTAGCTGTTCAAATAATCGAATAATTTCTGCTGCATTTTGACTATCTAAATTGCCTGTGGGCTCGTCCGCTAAAATCAGTTTCGGCTGATTCATCAGGGCCCGCGCTATAGCTGTGCGCTGCTTTTGTCCACCCGATAACTGTTTGGGGAGCTTATGGATATGCGCAGATAAACCAACTTTATCCAGTAACATCAGGGCGCGTTCTGTCAAACTGTCGCTTTTTTTGCGGTAAAACAAGGCTGGAAATAATACATTTTCTAATACAGTTTTGGCGTTAAACAACTGAAAGCTCTGAAACACAAATCCAATTTTTTCATTGCGATACAGCGATAACTGCGCATCCGTCATGCTCTTGGTATCTATACCATCCAGCAGATATTCACCCTGCTCAAAACTATCCATACAGCCCAATATATTCATTAACGTTGTTTTACCCGAGCCACTCGGGCCAGTGATGGCAACATAACAACCATCCGCCAAGGTTAAGTCGATGCCTTTTAAAACCGCCTGCGGCAATTCACCGCAGGGATAAAACTTACTGACTTGGGTTAATTTAATCATGCTATTAACTCGTTAAAGATGCTATGCGTGTCTTGCCGTGCTGAACTAGTAACACGCAGAACGCTTGTTACTAGATAAACGCAGATCTAACAGACGATGCATTATTTGCGAATCGGATATTAGCTATCGGCCTGCATCGCCAGCACAGGTGATATTCGGCACGCGCGTATGGCCGGTAACACCCCACAGATCATGGATAACACCAAGGTAAATGCGCCCACCGCCAATACAAACGGGAGATCGAGAGCTATCTCGGCTTGTGCAAGGGCACTAAAACCAATAACAATGGCCAAGCCATAACCAAGCAGCAAGCCCACCAATGCCGCCGCCGCATTCATGAGGAGGGTTTCCGCCAGCACCAACCAAAAAATCACCGACTTTTTGGCCCCTAGCGCCCGCATAATGCCAAATTCTTGAGTGCGCTCTTGTACTGAGGACAAAATGACATTCACCACCCCAACACAACCAATAAACAGCGAGATAAAAGCCACGACCAGCAGCACATTACGGATCAGCTGAATGGTTTGACTGGATAGTTGTTTTAATGCTTCGGCATCATCAATAATAAAATCAGCCACTTCACCTGGTGCGGTCTGAAAGCTTTGCAATAATGCACGCCGCACTTGCGATAGCACCACATCCCGCGACACATCATGCCGTAGCTGAAACATAAAATTGACATCTGGAGTTTGGGGAGACAGCAACTGCGCAGCGGCAAAACTGAGATAAACGCCCGCATTAGCACCGGTCAAGTCTTGCTCAGCACCAGGTAAAATACCAACCACCTCAAATGGCAGATCTTGTAAATACACAAGGGTAGGATCCGCGGCCAATTGCGCCGATAACATCAGTTTGTCCGCGGTGATCCCTAATGCGGTTGCCACCTCTTCGCTAAGCAGCACCACAGGTTGGCGAGAAAACTCATCGGCCGCAAATAAACCTCGTCCACTGATCGGCAGTTTGTGCAGCGCGTAGCTAAAATTCTCAGAAATTGCGTTCACCCGAGTGTAACGTTCTGTACTGGCAAAACTGAGTTTAATATCGCTACTTTTGGCAGGACGCACTTGGCCAAAGTAAGCAATATCCTCTATACCATCAATGGCTTCTAGCAAGGCTATTTGGGACACTTGGAGTGGTTTTAATCGATCCCGTCCAAGCGCTTTATACACATTTGATTGAATTTTAATAGTGTTGGCACCGAGATGCTGAAAATCAGCGCTGACCTTTCTATCTAGCCCTGTGGTTAGCAAATACACCGTGACCAAACAACACACTGAAACCATCACGCCAATGCAGGTCAACGCGACGCGAAGTGGATGATTGCGGATCTGTGCCAGTGCCAGCGCAAACACATGACCGATCTGTAGCCGCGCCATTACAACAGGCTCGTGTCATAGCCCGCGGTACTGCGCTGGCGAAGTACATCACGCAAAGTAGCGGTTGGTGCCACCAGCACTTGCTCATCGGCGCTAAGCCCACCCAGCACTTCATAGTAAGTCCCATCCGACACACCCAACTCGACAGGACGTTTGCTGACCTTGTCATGCTGCAGGGTTAACACGTAATAATGCTGTTCGCCACCTTTGATATAGCGCTTCTCGGATGTTTTGCTGTCCATCAAGACCGCCTGCATTGGCACCAACAGTGAACCAGTCCGCGATGACTCCTTGATTTCAATATCAGCTGACATGCCCGAAATCATGGTCTGTTGAACATCCTGAAGCGCAATGTGCAGCAAAATGCCATCATCATCTGGCTGTTGAGGATTTTTTTTCAAGACATTATCAATAAATACTAGCGTGCCTGCTAACTGTGAACGTTGGCTGTTACGCATCTTCACAATTGTATGTTGTCCAAGCCGGACTCGGTCTAGGTCCCGCTCTGTGATATGACTTTTTACATACAAGCTGGCCGGATCAATGACGGTGACTAAGGCGGAGCCACTGATCCCGGTCACACTGGCAATCGCGGTTTCCCCAATATCAATCGCAAGATCCGTCACCACGCCATCAATCGGCGATTTGACCGCCATTTTTTGCTGCATCAGCTGTAACTTTTCCAGCTCTTTTTGTGCCAATGCCAACTGAAGCTCAATACGCTGCGTGTCCATTAAGGCAATATCAAGCTCAATTTGAGCGCGCTCAAATTCATCTTGCTGCACATATTTATCGCGGTTCAGCTGCTGTAATTTATGCACTTGCATTTTTTTTAAGTCGGCTTGGCGCGCACTTAACGCGGCATCAATTTTGCGCTGCTCCACCATAATGCGCTGTTTTTCAATATCTTTACGCAGTTCTGAATCATCTAACCGTAACAACACTTCGTCTTTTGCCACCCTAGCACCCGGCTCGATGTAAATATCTGCCACTTTAGCGATGGTTTCGGCAGATAACACGGCTTTGGTTTTAAAATCAAAAGTGCCATTTAAAAATAGCGATGATTCAATGTGCCCCGTCTGAACTTGATAAATCCCCAAGGTATGGCTTGAGGGCGCACCGCGATTGGCAAATGCGAACGTTAGCATCAAAATGGCACACAGCAATGCAACCAAAGTGAATAAGCGCGCAGAACGATTCAACAGCATCACACCCCCGCCACCCACATCAGTGCCACAAACAGCAGGTAACTCATGACGACAAAGGCGGTCAAGCGCTGTGGCAGTGCTTGCTGTTTTACCCATGCCCACAACAGAATAAAACCAAGCCATTGCAACGGACTTTCTAAGCTCGCGAGCGCCGCATGCGGTGCATCTTCCGGTAACTGCCATAGCAGCTGATTCCAGCTGGCCACATCATAGTGGTGGTAAAGCTGTTGCAATGGCAGCGTTATGAGGTAAAACCCAAGCACAAGGCTGTAAAACAGCGACGGTAACATGGCCACACAGATCGCACGTGCGACGGCGGTGCC
>JACCDR011551414.1_pt1 | contig 12393 bp, 9 predicted proteins | sample 7446431 | NCBI WGS metagenome assembly JACCDR01 (sample SAMN15323443, study PRJNA562643) | freshwater metagenome | isolation source: river surface water | place: USA:Blue River Watershed | collected 2017-08-17
GGGTTGGTCCCGATGTAGACGTATGGCCCGTTGGTGACCACGGAGGCCGACCAGTTGAAGCAGTACATCCGTCCCGGTATGGTGGCCACTACCTGCGACGCGCTGCCGCCCGTGGTGTTCTTCTGCACGGCCAGCCGGCCCGATGCGATGGCGAGCACGGTGTTGCCGTTGGCTGTCCACCCCGCGGTCGTGGTGTCAAAAGTGCCGTTGGCGACCAGCTCGTCCCCATACCTCGCCGGCATCCAACCCGTCGCTCCGCCCGCCCGCGAGAACGTCAGCCGGTCATCGAGCCGCCCGCTCATAAAGTCGAAGGCCGCAGCGATGGCCGAGCCCAGCTCGCGCCGGGCGACTCGGAGCGCGACGCTCGTCATGCCGGGAGAGCGACCAGGCGCACCCCAGCGCCCGCGCCCTGGGCGGTGCCGCCGTTGGTGATGGCCACGCGCACGTAGCGGCCAGCCACCAGGGCCACGCCCTGCGCCTGGCCCGCTGCCGCGAGCGTGAGCACCAGGGGCACACCGCTCGACGCGATCAGGTCCTGGGCGTCGGTGGCGCCGTCGTCGCTGGCGCGCTCGGTGATCGCGGACAGGGCCGCGGTGCCGGTGACGGTGAGCTGCAGGAGGCCGTATTGCTGCCAGTCAAGCCCGAGGTCGAAGATGACTGTCGCCGTGCCGCTGATCGCCAGGCTGGCGATGGTGCCGCTGACCCACTTCGCGTTGCCGGCCAGCGGCGATGTCAGCCGGCCCGCAGCTTCGGAGATCGGCCCGCCGGAGGCGTCAAGCGCAGCGGCGATGCCTTGGCGAAGAACCAGGAGCGGCGGGCGGACGATCAGGGAGGTCGACATGCTGGTTCCTCATTCGAGGTTGGCCAGCACTCCTGCGCTGCGGTTCGTGATGGCGCCTAGTTCACCACGGTTTTTTCGGCAGTCAACCGCTGCGGTACAGTTCGCCCCGCGCGCAGGTGGCGTGCGCCGGGTGGGCTGCCGGCGTCGCCGCGCACCGGAGAGGGGGTCGTCGCAGGCAAAGCGATGGCGCCCACCACAAAGCTACGGTGCGAGGCAGCGAGTCGGGGCCACAGCGCCGACCGCCACCTGGCCCGCGCGCCCTCAGCTGCGCCACAGCACCAGCACCACCCCCAGCAGATGCCCCCGGCCAGAAACAGGAAACCCCCGATCAGTCGCCCAATCGGGGGTCGCTGTGCCGAATTCTCGACCCATGGCGGAGCTCAACGCGCCGAAGCCAGGCTCGTCAAAGCCGACCCGAGCATGGCACGCCTTGGCGTATCGCGCCGCAGCTAACCACTGGTGCAACCGCACCGGGAGGACCGGCAAGCCGATCAACCCGCTGCATTCGCAGCCCATGTCGTACCGAACCGCAACACACCCAGTATTACCGTGCCTAAGCACAACAAGACACATCGCGCCCGGGCCCACCCATTCAATGCAATCTCCGACCGCATCGGCAAGCACCCTCTCGCGAAGATGCTGGCCGCCGTTGTCGGCCCATGTCCTGCCGGGGCGAACCAAGTCCTGGCCGACCCAGGGGTGCCACCCCTCGCCCTGCGGTTGGTCTTTTTTACCGCAATGCCTTCCGCGTCATCCCACGAAGCGCTGCGACCTTCGCCACCGCGTCACGGTGCTCCCGCCGCTGATCGTCCGTGAGTACATCCGCGCGAATGTTCTTCAGCCGCTGGCCGGCCAGCCGAAACCCGCGCTTCACGTCGCGCTCGAACTCCTTCGACGCGATCGCCGTCTGCTCGCCCGGCGGTGCCCAGCGGTAGCCTTCGCCGCGAACGGACTGCAGCAGCACCTGGTGCTCGTGCAGCAGCGCCGCCTTGAAGGCTTCCACATTGGCCAGCCAGTCGAACTGGCGATCTCGAAACTCGGCCTGCGTCAGCCGTTTGGCGTCGGCGATCTTCGGCATGCCAAAGTGCTCCTCAAGCCAATCGTGAGACACCAGATCGCCGTAATTGAACGTGTCGAGGAAGTCCCGAACAGCTTGGCGCCAGCGAGGGAAAAGGTTCACCTCGCCGCCGGCTTCGTCGTCAAGCATATGAGACCTCGAAGCGGCCGAACCGCGGTCGGAACTCGCAGGTGCCGATCAGTGCGCCGCCGTCTTCAATCGCCTTCTTGGCCTCGTCAAGGTTCAGCACGTCGGTGTTCACCGCGACGGTGAGTTCGGCGGCCCAAGTGTCGAAGACCGGCCGGTATCGCATCACCTTCGCAGTCCCGACCTTGACGCCGCGCACGTCGCGGAACCGGCTGTCTTCCCAGAGCGCGTCGGGGGTGCTGGGGCCATCGAACAGCAACTTCACGCAGTTCTCCAGCACGAGGCATCCGCGCTTCCACAGCACGCCGGCCTTCTGCAGCTTCGCGCCGGCCAGGAACGTGGCGTCGAGGTTCTGACCTGGGATGTAGAAGCCGTCGGCCTTGTTCCAGTAGCAGCCGCCGATGAACTCCGAACGCGCGATGGCACGATGGTCGTCGTCGGTCTTCTTGCGCTTGGCCGTCAGCTCCTTGTGTGCCCGCGTCGCTGGTTTCAGCGGGTCGGCGAAGGTGTCGGCATGCATCATCAGCGGCGACGTGCCAACGATCTTGAGCTTGATGTGTTCCATGAACTCACTCCTTTTTCAATTGGGCTTGCGACTGGTGGCCGGCCAGGATGGCGGCGGACAGGGCGTTCTGCGCATCGTCCAACAGCGTGCTGATGGCGCGCGCCGCGCTGTTGATGGATCGGTCGGATGCCACGTCGGTGATGAGGACCGCCACGGCATCCGCCTGTTCGATCAGCACCTCGAGGTCGTGCATGCGCTCGTCGAATACCTGGGCAGCTTGGCGCGCGCGCTCGTCGGCGAAGTCCGGCGCCGGCGGGGCCCAGTCCGGCAGCCGGCCGTGCTCGGCATAGTGCTCGGCAGCCCGGCGCCGGTCCTCGAGGATCTGGGGGAGTTCGGTGGTGGCGGCCATCACACATGCTCCTCGGTGCATTGAACCTTGCGAATCTCGGCCAGGGTGTTGCGGCAGACCACCGGAAGTGCCCATTCGCCCTCCTTGAGCCTTGCGCGCCCTGCGGCGTCGCCGTGCCTGATCACTGCATCGGCCAACGCGCCAATGCGCCGTATGGACTGGCGCAGGGCGTGTGCAGCAAAGCCAGCACGTGTGGCGCTTTCGCCCTGACGTGCTTCCTCGTCCAGCACGATCTCGCACAGGCCGTCCATCTGATGAGCTTCGGTGCTGATCTCCTCGATCAGGCAGGCGATCAGGTCGGCGCGGTGGCCGTCCAGAAGCCGCCCGGTGTCGGGCGCCTCCGGTTCGGGTGGGGTGATTGCCTGGACTCCAGGCAGAGCGATAATGGCCACTGTGAATCTCCTTCGTGATGGTTGGGGGTGAACATCGGGCCTCGGCTGTTGACGCAGTCGAGGCCTTCCTACTTGCGGCCCTACGCCGCTATTTTTTGAACGTGGTGCAGTCGCCAATCTGCGGCGTGCTGCTCAAGCAAGACCTTGCGCCTCGCGTATTCGCGCCCTTGAGCGATCAACACCGCATTGCGCTGCTCCAGCGCGGCCAGTAGGTCCAGCTCGCCGGCTGACAGCGCGTCGCGATCAAGCGGCCCCATCACGCCCGAGAGCGCCCAGTTGACCATCCGCGCTTCGTTGGTGAAATGGTGCGGGGCGCTTGCCTTGCCTTGCTCTTCGCGTGTCAGCTGCAGGATCTGGGTCATCACCTTGTAGCTGCTGGCCGCTTCGTGCCGCAGCTTGCGCCAGTCCTGTTTGCCACGAAGCAGTGAATCGATTTGCTCGTCGCACCAGACGGCAAAGTCGATGTCGAGCCACTGAGCAAAGCGCACTGCCAGCTTCGGGTGCAGCCACGTTCCAGCCGTCCCTTTGGCGCCGCCGCGAGCCGATCGAGCAAAGTGAGATTTCCCCACTTTGCTTTTTCGGCACAGAGCGTCAAGGTAGCGCTCTGTGTCCGGCAGGCGGAGCCAATCCGCCGGGCGCTTTCCATGGCGCGCAGCAACGGCGGTCGCGTTGAACCAGCCGTCGGCCGTGAACTCCACATCGACGCCGTTGTATCGGGCCAGGACAAGGGCGGCGCTCACGGCGTGGCGCCCTGCTGCTGACGGGCCTGTTCTTCGGCTTTGCGGCTTTCTTCCAGGCGCGCCACAACCTCGCTGTTCATGGAGCGGCGGTTGTCGACCGCCCGGTGTTTTAGCCAGTCCTTCAAGTCCTGCCGCAACCTCACGGGTGAGGGCGCCAACTTTCCGTTGCCTTGCATGGTTCACTCCTTAGCTACGCGGCGTATCTAGTATCAGCGCGTAGCTAAAGAAACGCAAGAGCTTTCGTGGATACACTGCGTAGCCATGTCCAACGCCCCAAAGACCACCACAGCGGCCACAGGCATGGTCCCGCCGTTCGGTCTACGCATGCTCCCCGAACTGAAGGAGCGGGTTGAAGAGGCGGCTCGACAGGCTGGCCGATCGATGAACGCCGAGATCGTGGCTCGCCTGCAGCAAAGCTTCGACGAGCCGCTTCTGCTGCCGGAGGCGACGCGGGTACTACTCGCCAGGAAAGCGGCCGAGAACGGCCGGTCGCTGGACGCCGAGGTTCAGGTGCGGCTGCGGGCCAGCTTCCACCCGGCCCACGACCTCGATGCGCTCTATCGCAAGGTCGGGCGATTGGAGACGGAGAACGCCCACCTGCAGGAGGCCCTGTCGTTCACCCGCCGGCTTCTTGGGAACGCCACCCAGGGTCAGCAGCGACTCTCCGACGCGCTGATCCGTTACCTCACGGAGTCGGGGGCAGACCGACCGAACTCTGAACCACTGCTGGGCTTGGCCGAAGCGCTGAAGGCGGCAATCCAAGGACTCGACGTGACCGGCGTGGCGCCCTCAGAGCGCACCGACTACGAAGAACTGCTCCCGATCCTGACGGCCGACGATCCGGAACCGAGGGTAGTGCCCGACACCCCTGTCGCGCCGCCAAAGCGCCGCCTGAGGCTCGGCCGGGCCAAGGCGCCAAAATGATCTGGGTGGTTGCCATCTTGGGGGCCGTCGCTGGTGGCGTCGTCGGGGCTCTGACGGCGCCGGAAGGAACAGACCGGGACGACATGCAAATGCGCGTGCTGCTGGCAGCCGTCTTTTCGGCGGCCGCCGCTGTGGCGATCTACACCCTACCCAGGTAGCTCAATCGGTCACTGCAAACCGCCCGGCGTCTATCGCGTCTCGCCGGCTCTTTGGCAGGTACACACCCTGCTCGGCCTCTGCAATGCGCCTCTGTCGCGCCCTGATGCTATTGCGCAGGTTCGCCGGTGTGATGCGGCGTGCAGGCTGCTTCTGGTTAAAGGTCGCGATCTCTTGGCGAAGCTCGGCCACCGCCTCGGCGTCGCCAGCGATCGTCGCCATTGTGTGTTGACGGAGCAGCGACTTGCGGCGATCGTCCAGTGCGCGGTCTGCCTTGATGATGGCGTTCTTTCCTTCGTAGGCCAGCCGCACGTCCGACGCCGAGAACCCCAGAAACTGTCCGAGTACGCCGCTCGCCGGTACCTCGTCAAGCACCGGCACGCCGCCCTTCGTTTGCTCGCCTCCGTCGACCTGCTGGCGCACCGTGCGAAGCGGGCCGCGCAGCACAGCTGGAGCCATCTCCTCAAGCCCGCGCACCCACTGGCCCTGACCGATAGTCGACATTCCTTTCAGCATGTTGAGAGGGATGCCTGCGACCGGGCCCAGCGCGGCGATGGCGACCGCCCCTGCCAGCTCAGCGCCTTCAAGTCCCTCTTGAATGTCGGGCAGCAGCAACTTATCCAACCCGACCCGCCCGGACATGTCCCACGGCGTCAGCCGGGACAAACCGTGTGCCAATACCTCCGCCGCTTTCTGACCAAAGGTGTCGGCCAGCATGTTCTTCAGCGCCGTCTCGGCGTCCCAGGGCTCGTCATCGCTGCCGCCGAGCATCGAGGCGGCGGCCAGAAGCGATCCCACGATTGGCAGGCCCAGCGCACCGGCTCCGAGCGCGTGGGTTACCAGCAGCCCACCGAGTGCTTTCCGGGCCTCGGCGCGCGCCTCCGGCGTTGCTCCACGCAGCGACAGCTGCGCCTGCCGAACCAGGGTGTAGACCATGTTTTGCGCATACTGCTTGAACAGCAGCACCACCTTGGCGACGTTGCCCTGCATCATCCGGGGCCGATTGCTGGCGCCGTAGTCGAAGTGCGCGTCGTATGTGAGCTTCATGGCCTGCTCGTAGGCACCACTGTGGTCGGCGCCGGCCTCTCGAGCCAGTCGGTAGCTGGCCACGAAGGTGGCCTGCCTGTTGTACCGCTCGGCATGGTGAAAAAGAAAACTCGCCGCCTTCATCACTGGCCGAATTTTCCAGCTCAGCTTGGCGTCCTCCCCTTGAGCAATGCCAGCCAAATCGTGGGCCTGCGTCACATCGATGACGCCTGACCGCACAGCTTCGTTGTAAGCCGCCAACTCGTCGCCCTGAAGCACCTTGCTGATGTCGTTGCGATTTGCGGCGGCTTCCTTCGACGCCGTGAGCAGTGCAGCACCCGCCTTCCCGAAGCCCCACTTCGCGCCCATCAACGGATAGGCGACCATCGGTGTGCCAGTAAAGTTCGTGAACGCCGAGGCAGGCACCAGACCCATGTGGAAAACGAAGCCGAACGAGGTCAATGCCGTCGACAACGGGTTGCTCTGCGGGTTCATCAGGCTGGTGTGCCGCTTCAGCATCTCGTCGAGCACGTCCTGCGCTTTGGGCGTGTCGTAGGCCTCGTTCTCGGCCTGGGCCTTGATGTGCTTTTGCATGGCATCAAGTTCGTTCAACAGCTGGTCGGAGTACCGCAGTTTGGCCAGGTAGCGCGCGCCATGAAAAACGTTCTGCGCAAACGCTCGGCGGGCGTCCTGGCTGAAGCCGGGCGTGCCCTTGCGATGGATGCCGTGCTTGGCCCATGACAGGTCGGGTTGATGCGCTAGGTACAGCTGCGAGATGGCGTCTTGAATCTCCTCGCCGGCGCCCTGCTTCTCCAGCGTGGCGAAAAGGTCGGCCATGAACCCACGGCTGACGCCGTCGCGCGCCGCGTTGAACTCGGCATCCTTGAGGACTTTGCCGACTCGGAAGCCGTCAGCAGAAGGGAACTCTCGCTGCAACATGGCCCGCGTCGCATCGGCCTCGTTTGTCGTCTCGGCACGACTGACGTTGACGACGGCGCCGTCGGCGTTCTTTACCACGATCACAAACCGGCCGAAGCGCGCAAGCGGGAAGTACGGCCCCTTGGTCTGCTTGAAGAACTCGGCGTCCATCTGCTCAAGCAGCTTGCGCTTCTTCTCGCTGCTCAGCTCACTGCGTTCGATCCGATCACGAACTGCTTGGCGAACTGCTTGATTGTGGGCCTCGTGAGTGTCGCGCGCCTCACGGTAGATAGCCTTTGCACCATCCGACAGTGCGTTGAATCGGCTGCGCAGTCGCACCGATTCCAGTCGATCGTCAGCCGCGTCATGCTCCTCTGCAGGGTCAACCTGTGCCAGCGTGGCGTCGTGCATCAGCTCTGCCAGCTGCCGTTCGTCGGGCAGCTTCGCCCATCGAGTGGCCAGCGTGTCGGCCTCTGCGCCAGCGCTGTTCTTGTCGGCGTCCATTGCCTGGACAAGGTCTCCGTACGCACGGAGTTGCGGCAGCTCTTCTGTGTAGAGCTCAATGAGCTGTCTGCGGCCGAGGAAGGCGAGTCCCAGCGAGCGAAAGTCGCTCAGCGTACCGGCGCCGCGCTTCACTGCCGTCGCGACACTGAACGGGTCTTTTGCCGCACCTGGCGCACCGTCTCTCGATTCGGCGTCTGCCCTGCTGAACGCCGGCTCTCCCTCCGCGGTTGATGCAGTGGCGCGGCCACGCTCGACAAACCCCCTCGCAGGCAGGATGAACGACCTGATCACCTCATCGTCGCTCAGCCGCATCCGGCCGAGACCAGGCACGTTGTTCCGCAGCCAGGTGCGGATTGCGGCGACTGCCTTCTGCACCCACCCGAGCTGCGGGTTCTGCTGGGCCAGCTCAGCAAGCACTTCTTCAGCCGCCATGCGGCGCTCGCGGACCTTCTCCATGTCCAGCCCGTAGGCCTTGGCCTTCGCCCGAACCTTGCCCGCCTGCAGGACAGCCATGCGGTCAAGGATGGTCTCCAAGCCGGCACCAGGGAAGGAGGCGTTCAGCCCGTAATGCCCCAGCACCTCATGGAACAGCACGCGCTGCACATCTGCGCGCGTCGCCAGCTGGTCGGCGAGGAGATAGACCTTCCCGCCGAAAAAGAAGCCCTCCACCGATCCGGTCACCCCCTTGCTCTGCTGCTGCGCGTCGTAGCGCCGCACGGCCTCGGGGATTGCGGCATCACCCATGTCGATCGCGACCACGATCTCGGGTCCGTTGGGCCACGCCTTTGCGATGTCGCGCACCACCCGGCGTACCAGCGCGGCCTGCGGCACGTAGCCGTCGACAGCCTCGGGGTCGTTCGTTGGGTCGCTGCTGCCGCGGCTGAACATCGCCACATTGCCCGCGTCGTCCTGACGGGCCTCGATGGTGTCGACCAGCTTCTGGAACGCCTGCTGCATCTCAAGCCGCTCGGCGCCGGCCGGGTACGGGATGGCCTTCCCTGTTTCCTCCGACCATGTGCGCCAGCTTGAGCTGTCCGCCAGGCCGCTCAGGTACAGGCTCTCGCGCTCGCGGTCCTTGAGCGCGTCCATCGCGAACGTCTCGAAGGCTCGAGCGAACTTCTCCCATGGCGTCGACCAGTAGCCGTCGCCGCTCGGCCGCTTCGCATCCAGGGCGGCCGACGCCTTCGCGTAGTCGGTGTCCACCTGAGGGATGTGCGACGCCATGAACCGCGCCTCGTCGGCCAAGTCACGCAGGCGGTAGGCCACGGCGAAGGCCTGAGCCCCGACCGAGTTCAAGGGGTTAAGCCCGGCGGCGCGCACGAACTCCGCCAGGTTGGTCTCGACATCGGTGTCCTGCGGCTCGCCGAGATCGCCGCGCTTCAGCTTTTCGGCCACCGCATCCAGGGCGGCCGCGTCGGCGCCCTTGTTGCCCTTGAACTCGGCCACCCAGCGGTCCAGGCGGCGCTGGTTCAGTGCGCGCTGGTCGTCGATGTACTTCCGCGCCTCGGCCTCGGTCATCGGGCGCGAGTTGATCGTCTTCATGACGGATCGCATCGCCTCGATCACCTCGGGCCGCACACCGCCGGGCTCGCGCATGGTCTCGACCACCGCCGACAGGTAGGGCCGCTTCGCCATTGACGCGGCGCGGCCGTGCTGCGTGGCGAAGTAGTGGTCGACGGCGTGGCCGAACTCGTGGGCCAGGGCTCCGGCGCCGCTGTCGCGCGTGATGTTGATCTCGTTCACGCCCGGCACAAAGTGCGCCAGGGCCTTGCCGCTGCCCTGGGCGTCGATCGCGACGCCCAGCGTGCCGTTCAGGCTCATGGCCTTGGGCGGCACGCCAAGCAGGTCGGCGAGGTCGGCAAAGGCGTCGAAGACGTGGTTCAGGTGCAGCTGGGCCATACCCTGCTTCGCCTTCACGTACTCCCCGAGGTTGACGCCTCGGAACCCAAAGTGCTGCATCACCTGCTCGGCCGTCACGTCCTTGCCACTGCGCCAGTCCGGGCCGGTGCGCTTCACGTCGGCCAGGTCTAGGCCCCGGCTTGGCGGCAGGGTCTCGCGCTTCTTGGCCGTCAGGGTGCGGGCAAACGCCTCCGCCTGCTCCTGGGTGGCATAGCCTCCGTCCTGGCCACCCTTGGCGAGGCGGTAGCGCGAGCCCTTCTCGTAGACGGCGAACCGCTGCTGCGGCTGGCCGGTGCGCTCGGCCTCCGGCACGTCGCTGTCGCGGGTCTCGGTGGCCCGCACCTCGTAGGACTTCTGCCAGGCCTCCTGCTTCGCCGGGAAGCCGTCGGCCAGCAGGTCGCGCACCTTGGTCAGCGTGCGGCCGCCGAACTGCAGCGCCTGCACAGCGCCGTTGCCGCCGATCATCAGCGCGCGGCGGTTATTCTCCTTGCCCTTGGCGCTGTTGCGGTCAAACGGGCTCGGCGAGCCGTAGACCGGCCGGGCGTCGGTGGGCACAGGAAACACCTTGCCGAACACGTTGCCGGCCTTCAGCGTCTTCCACAGGTCGCCGGCCCCGCCAAGCTTCTCCACGCGGTCCAGCTCGGCCGTCAGGGTCTCGCGGATCTGCGCCAGCGTCTCGATGTAGGCCTTCAGGTCGGCATCGGTGGGCGTGGTTCGCGTGACCGGTGCCGCGGCGATCTTGTCGTAGACCGCCTTCATCGCTGCCGCTTTCCAGGCCGGTGCGCCGTCCTCGACCATCTTGGCGTAGTCGGGGCGCGGCCACACGTTGGACTTGACCACCTGGGCGACCTTCAGCGTGTCGTTCATCACAGACACGTCGTCCCAGGCCAGGCCCTTCAGTTTGCCCCGGCGGTTGCGGATCAGTTCCTCGCCGGCATCGGTTAGGCGCGCAGGGGCTGCAGGTGCTGGCGGCGCCGGAGCTACCACAGGCGCCGCAGCCGGCGCATCCGGTTCCGGCATCTTGGCGACGATCTTGGCTCGCACCGTTTCCGGGATGTTCTCCCACCGCTTGCTGGCCGTCTTGACGGCCGCGATGTAGATCAGGCCCGCTTCCTTCGCGACCCGCTCACGCTCGCTGATCGTCATCGCCGTCCAGCGGTCGGCGATCGCCTGCTCAGGCTTCGGCGCTCTGGGCGCGCGCGCGCGCTTCTTCGCAACAGGCGGGGGCTCCGGCGGGGCAACTTCCTGTTTTTCTGAGACAGGTGAGGCGTTCTCCGCAACAGCATCGCTCTCGCGCTCGACGGACTGTTGCGGCCCTGGCAGTGGCTCAGGGTTGGGTGCGGCGGCTTCCGGCGGCTTGGTGTCGGGTGCGACACTCCGCAATGCGCCCCCAGGAGACTCGGCCGGGGCCGCCGCACTCTGTGCCGGCGCGGTGGCGCCAGCGGCGGCCTCCGCGCTCGGGAATTCCTTGACCACGGGCAGCAGCTCGTCGATCGGCGCATCCAGGCGGATCACCCGGATCGGCTTGCCCTCCTCGAGCGCTGCGGCCCACTGGTGGTGACCGTCCACCACGTGCCCGTCGTTCGACACCAGGATGGCGCGATCGCCACCGGTGAACTCGCGGGCCTTGCGCACCTTCGCTGGGCTGAACTCGGCCTGCGTGGGCTTCAACGTGCCGGGCTCGACCTCGGCCTCCTGCTGGTGGGCGATGCCGCGGCCCTTCAGGTACTGCGTCAGCGCGCCGCGGTGCTCGGCCTTGACCTGTGGCATGTCGGCACGGGGGATGTTCAGCGTGCCGGTCTCGGGCGCGAAAGCAGTCCACTCCTTGTCGATCGGGTCGCCCGCTACCCCTGGGGTTTCCAGGGCGGGGGCTCCGGTTCCGGGAACGTCGGCCGCGGAGGCTGCTGCAGCTCCTGCCGGCGGCGGCGCTTCTGCTGTCGGGGCTGCTGGTCCTTGGGTCGGCGCATCGGTTCCTTGTCCGGGTACTGCTGCATTCTTGGTCACCTCCGCACGTGGGAAGGTCGCCACCTGGTCGCCGATCTGCACGGTCACCTTGCCGAAGTTGTGCTTCGTCACGGTGCCGATGCCTTGCGGGGTGGTCACGCTGTCGCCCGGCCGCACGCGGCCCGCCAGCTCGGCCGCGGCAGCCTGCTCCTTCGGGGTCTGTACACCGGCGATGCGGCGGCGCTCGGCGCTCAGTTCCATGCCGAGGCGCTTGCGGGTGGCTTGGAGCTGCTCCTGCGCGGTGCGAGCGCCGATGTCGGGGTCGGCGTTTGGGTCGCGCGGCGCCTTGCGCGTGCGCTCGAACGTGGCCTGCGCCTCGTCGAAGCGGGTCTTGTAGTCGGCGGCCACGCGATCCCACTCGGCCGACTGCTCGGGCGACAGGGCCACAGTCTGCTCGTTGACGGTGACGGTGCGAGGCTTCGGCGCCTGGCCCATGTCCAGTTCGGGCGCAGGTGGCGCGGCGGTGGCCGGCGCGGATGCCACGCTTTGGCTGTCCGCTGCAACCGGCCCCGCCGCATCCTGGGTGGCGCCCGGCTTCGGCCGCAGCACCAGGCCGCCGGCCACCCGCTTGATCTCGTGGGTCGCCTCGCGGCCCTTCAGCGCGCGCATCGCGCCGGGCATGGTGGTGAACGGTGCACCGGCCTTGTTCAGCACGTCGTCGGGCTGCACCGGGTCGGTGGGCTCGGGCGGGCGGTCGGCCTCGCGCTGAGCGCGCGGGTCGATCAGCGGGGGCCGCTCGGGCGCGGCGGCCGGAGGCGGAATCACGCCGTCTTCGTCCGGTGCCGGCGGGATCGCGCCAGCAGGATCAACCGGCGCGCCAAGTGCGCCATCTGCGGGCGGCAGGTCACTCGGCGCACCCGGCGCAGGCCCA
>JACCDR012456405.1_pt1 | contig 12393 bp, 13 predicted proteins | sample 7446431 | NCBI WGS metagenome assembly JACCDR01 (sample SAMN15323443, study PRJNA562643) | freshwater metagenome | isolation source: river surface water | place: USA:Blue River Watershed | collected 2017-08-17
GACATCCTAAGCAGTCTGGTACAAACACGGATTGGGCGAGTCCTCAATCGAATCCAGAAGGCCGGCACAAGTAATGCTCCACCGGCATAGTTCCACCCGACCCGTGGAACTTCAGTTCCACCCGACATAGGAGAATTTTCCCGTATGTTCTCTCACCCCTTGAGTTCTTCCAAGCAAAGGCTTGAAAAACTACAAAAACTCATACCTGCTTCCTCCTCGGCTCGCCCAGAAGACGATGATGTCGCCATCTACACCGCGAAGGACATGGAGAAAGTCATCTTGACCTTCCTTGAAACAAGCAAGGAACAAGAACAACATATCCGCACTATTGAGAACCTCCTTGTCGCCCTTTTGGCACGAAATGGCTTCTCAACCATCATTCCGGCGGATGCACTTTTGAGCGCGGATGATGGGAACTTCCTCATCAGGTCCGAACTGCTCGATGATGACAAGGTTCTCATTGAAGCAAATTTTGCAGAAGATGACGAAGTGCAAGACTGTTACTAAGTCTCCAAAAGAAAGCCTTCGCCTTGGCTTTCCTTTTTTCCTCTTTCTTCTTGGGCTACTAATGAATAACCAAGTAATTATTTGCTTGGATACGGAAACCACAGGTCTTGACCCCAAAATCCATGAAGTTATCGAGATTTACGCAGTAGCCTTGGACCCGGCGAGTTTGACTGCGGTCACTGGGGGAGTGTTTCATTCGCTGATTCGCCCAAGTGATTTCACCTCAATCGATGAAAAGGCCATGCAGGTCAATGGTATATCCCTGGAGGAACTAAAGACTTCACCCAAGCAGAAATACGTCTGGAAGAAATTCGCCTCCTGGGTAAAGGAGCATAACAAGGGGAAATCCAAGACGGAGTATACCGCTCCGATTGTTGCTGGCAAAAACGTCGCCTTTGACCTGGGCTTTATTAAAGAGGCCGCGAATAAATATCTCCAAGGTACTACCCTTTTCCGCGAGCGGCCTGTTTTGGAGCTAGAAAATTTCCTCTATCTGTGGTTTGAAAATGACTCCTCCTGGGAATCCTATGGTCTAGATTCTTGCAGAAAAGCCTTTGGAATTGAGTCAAAAGGCTCACACCGCGCGGCCAAGGATGTAATTGATACGGTCAGGATTTTTCGGGCTTTTTTTCGCCTTCATCGGATGTTGAAATCTTCCGAACTAGTCGATTTTACCTCAGCTGATTTTTGCAAGGATGCTGCTGATGACTGCCTTCGATACTGAATCCATCCCTGAGAACTGCCCTCGCGTTGCCGAGATGATTGCCCTAGGCGACACCAAGGGAGTGTTTCAGTTGGAAACCAAGTTGGGGCGAACTTGGTCGATGAAACTCAAGCCCGAAACCATTGACCACTATGCCGCTCTTGTGGCCCTTTTACGACCTGGCTGTTTGGACGCCAAGGATGCTAAAGGAATTTCTACCACTGAGCATTACGCATTGCGAAAAAATGGTCTGGAGAGTGTTCCAAGCGTCCACCCGCTGGTTGATGAAATCCTCAAGGACAGCTACGGACTCATCATCTATCAAGAGTCCTATATGCTTATTGCCAAGGAACTCTGCAATTTCACTCCAGGAGAGGTCAATAAGCTCCGCAAAGCTACGGCGAAGAAGGACCAGCAGGAAGCCTCCTTGATGGGAGAACTCTTTATCAAGAAAGGCATTGAAGCCAAGAAAGCTCCCAAAGAGTTGATTGAGCATCTGTGGACGTTAATCAAGGCATCGGCGAGGTATGCGTTCTGCGCGGGCCATGCCTACAGCTACGGAATCCGCAGCTATCAGACCGCCTACCTAAAGTGTCATTATCCGCTGTACTTCTATACCGATTGGCTCTCGACCGCTGGACAAGTGGCGGACCCGCAAGAGGAGATGCGAGAACTCGTCTTTGATGCCAAACCAAAGAATATCCTTGTTCTTGGACCATCATTGCAGAATCCCAAGAAGGAGTTCTCAATCGAGCAAGATAGGATTCGCTTTGGTATCCAAGATATTCGCGGTATCGGAGAGAAGAGTATCGAGGATGTCACCGCGATGCTCCAACAAGTGAAACAAGCGATTGGTAATTGTAAGAATCCCCCAATCGCCTTTTTATGCTCTTTGCTGGCCTCCTCAAAGAAGACCCATATCGAGGGACTTATCCAGGCTGGAGTATTTGATGGCTTGGGATACTCGCGCAAAGAACTCTTGGCAAACTTTGCGGCCTATCATGAACTGCCCGCAGGAGCGAAAGCCTGGGCGAAGAAAACTCTTGATGCCAATCCTTCTCTAAGTATGATTGAGCTTCTAGAGCAAATGGGAAAGTTAAAAAAAGAGGGCGGGTATGCCAACGCCGCGACTCAAGATAACTTTCTCTCGGCAGCAAGACTCCTTAAAAATCCGCCGTCTTCTTTGAAGGACACTCCTGCGAGCATCTCGTTGATGGAGGAAACCACCCTCGGAGTTGCCCTCACGGCGACCAAGGCAGAAGGCTGCAAATCCGATGCGGACACCGCCGATATTGCTTTGGTTTTGACTTCTTCTGAAGGGATTTTTACCTTTTGTGCTGAGGTATGTTCTTCTAAGGAAGTCAAAACCAAGAATGGCAACACCCCTGGGCAGAAGATGGCTTTCGCCTCTCTCAAAGATGTCTCAGGACAGATTGAGGTGACTATCTTCCCAGAGCAATGGAAAGCGTTTTCCTCCTTGTTTCGTCCGGGCAACACCATCCGGGTTAGCATCACCAAAGAGCCGCCGAGTGCAAAATTTAACAAACCTTCCTGTGTGGTTAAGTCGGCCCATCAGGCGTTTGGGGTCTAGGAGATACGAAATTGTCTGACAAGCCTATGTCGGGTGGAACTGAAGTTCCACGGGTCCGCGTTATTGTTGCGTCGGAATCTTCTCATCTTCGCAGTGGCTATGCGGTAATGACCAATCGGCTGTGCAAAGGGCTTTCTGAGGCACACTACGAGGTGCTTGAGTTCGCCACACACGGAGATGTCAACCATCGACCTCCCTGGCATTACTGTGTCTCAGATGATTCCGGACAGCCGTTTCAGCCCAAGAATTTTGATGCCCTTTGTGCCTCTTTTCGTCCAGATGTTGTAATATCTTTCCGCGACCCGTGGATGGATGCTTTTATCCCTGGCTCTCCGGCCTCTGAAGATTTCAAGTGGATTTATCAGCCTACCTTGGATGGAGTGCCGCAAAGTGCCGAATGGCTGGATTTGTATTCCAAGGCGGATTTGCTTTTAACCTACACTCCAGAAGGAAAGAGAATCCTCGAAGAGGCCAACTTTGAGGTCTTTGGAGTTGCTCCCCCAAGTCCGGATGATAGTCTTTACAATAATACAGATTGCGAATCTGGCCGCGAACTGGCTCGCTCTCGGCTGGGTGTCGAAGAGGATGCCTTGATTGTCAGCATGGTTGCCCGCAATATGGTACGAAAGCTCTACCCGGATTTGCTTGAGGCTTTTTCGCTCTTTCTCTCTTTGGCTCCGAAGGAAATCTCTGCGAAGACCAAACTCTTTTTGCATACCTGCTGGCCCGATAATGGCTGGGATATCCCAGCTTTACTCCTTCAATATGGCCTTTCCTCCAAAGTCTTGTTTGCCTATGCCTGCACCGAATGCAAGAACATCTATTTGAGTTACTGGTCGGATGCTCGCAGTCACTGCCGCCGTTGTGGCAAATACGCCGCGACGTTCGCGAACAACACCAAAAGTCTCCCCGAGCAGGCGCTGGCGGAACTCTACAAGATGTCTGATTGTCTGGTGCAGTATTCCTGCTCGGAAGGCATTGGCATTCCTCAGTTGGAGGCTGCTTACTGTGGCACGCCGGTCTTTAGTGTGGACTACTCTGGAATGAAGGATATTCCAGAGTTGCTCTATTTGGAAAGCCAGGAGGACTACCGTCTCAAGGTGCAAAGATATCACACGGACATTTGGACCAATCGCAAGTTTGCTCTGCCGGACAACAAGGAGTTTGTCGAGAAGCTAATCCGGTTTCTCAGCAAACCTAAGCCAGTGCGAAACCGAATCTCCCAGGAAGTATCTGAGAACGCCAAGAAAAACTATGCACCTTCAATCTTTGTTGATAGCTATATTCAGGCAATCCAAGCGGCGTACATTCAACCCAGGAAAACCCACGCTCCGAAACTGATTGTTAGACCAGAATCACTGGACTTCAATGTGCTGACCAGTATTTTCCTGGATAATCCAGAAGCTCACAATGCTTCTAATCGCAGTTGGCTTGAGTCTGCTTTCTCTTATTTTGGTCTTCCTTCTCATACTCGAACCTTTGCTCGAATGTTGTCAGACTTAGACTGGGGAAGCACCCTTTGCGCGAGCGAGGAATACATTGACACCGTTGTCAGTGGACCTGCGCAGTATCATCCTTTCCCTCGCTCAAAGGCTTTGCACATGCTGTTTCATCAAGCTCGTCGAAAATTGGCCTACATGAATTCAAGACCCGTGGAACTAAAGTTCCACTCGAAACGTGAGGTGGCAACTTGAGTGTTCTTTTTATCGGCAACAGCCTGGATAACACCGGCTGGAGTGACGCCTCAGTCAACTTAAGCCTGGCTCTTGCAAAAACCATCTCCCCTGAGAAGCTGGTCTATCGCCCCTTGAAGCTCAATCAAGCTGTGCCTTCTCCAGAGGACTTCTGCGGCAGCCCCGAGGACTATCACGACTTCATCAAGCTCACTCATGAACCTTCCTGTGGCCCTTATGATGCGGTCATTCAGCATGTCCTGCCTGACTACGCGGTTTACGATAGAAGTGTTTTAAAGCCTCATGGGAAATCCATTCTGTATTATGTTTCCGAATGCAAGGGGTTTGCTGGCACGGATTGGCTAGCTAAAATCCGAGTGCATGATAAGATTTGGGTTCCCAATAAGCAGATGTTTGATGACCTGATTGCGCATAACATCAAGGGGGTGAGGATTGTGCCACACTGCTTTGATATGGAGGAGATTAAAAAACCAAGGGCGGCACTCAATCAAGAGTCGGGGATGCCTTTTCGCAAAGATGATTTTATCTTCTATACCATCTGCGAACTATCCCGAAGAAAAAACATAGCCGGTATTCTGAAAGCCTTCTTCGCCGAATTTCACTCTGAGCCAAACATTAGACTCTTAATCAAGGCTCACGGAGGGAAGCCCCAAGAGACGCAAAAGCACCTAGAAGAACTGACCAAAACGGCGCAAGTCAATATGCGGATTCTCCCCAATCCGTGTTATCCTCGGGTGCATTTTATCACAGATAGACTCTCTAGGGAGCAATTGCACTCTCTTCATGCGACCGGACATTGCTTTGTCACAGCCAGTTACGGGGAAGCATGGAGCATTGAAGCCTTTAAGGCAATGATTTTAGGCAAAGAGGTGGTCACGCCGCATTCCAGTGGTTTTACCGAGTGGAATTTGCCCTCTCGCGGTTTCAGGGTTCTGGAAGAACCCTGTTTCGGGGCCGATGCTCCGTTTGGAATCCAGAACTCCAATCAAACATGGTGGAGGCCGGATTTGCAAAGTTTGCAGACGCAAATGCGTCGAGCGGTTGAATTTGTGAGTAGCTCAACAATGGTGGCTAAGATGCAAAGGGTTAAGCATCGCCAGTGGGCAGAGAAAGCATTCTCCCGCGAAACTGTCGGCCAAACCATGAAGAGACTTATCTATGGGTCGTAAATACAAACATCACCGAAGAGACAAGCATGAAGGCACTTTCGATAAAAACTGTATTACCAAAACATGGCAGCAACTACGCGACGAAGAGGTCGCAATCCGACTGGAACACCTCAAACAAAAGACCACTTCAAACCCAAGTTCACAACTAGGAAACCCCGCCAGCCAAGCAGTCGCCCCAGCGGGCGGGAAAATAAATCCTAAGATTCGCCCCAAAACCCCTGGGCAACGAGTTCTTTGGAAGTCCTTACATCAAAAGAGCATGACCATCTGCACAGGCCCAGCCGGCTCAGGCAAAACCCTGCTTCCAATGCAAGCTGCCGCTGAGATGCTCCAGCAGAATAAAATTAAGAAGATTGTCATCACCAGACCCTTGGTGGGCTGCGGCGGAGCAATGGGATTCTTCCCAGGCAGTGTACATGAGAAGATGCTCCCCTGGATGGCGGCGGCGATTGACCCATTAGAAGAGTATTTTGGCAAGAAAGCCTTTGGGGAGTATCTCGATGAAGGCATTATAGAACTCACTCCTTTGGAAATCATGCGAGGCTCTTCTTTCAGGAATTCTTTTATCTTCCTTGATGAAGCCCAAAATGCCTCATTTATTCAGTTGAAGATGTTCCTCACTCGATTGGGGAATTCCACCACAATGGTCGTTTCCGGGGATGTTTCTCAAAGTGATATTGATTCCGGCAAGCAAGAAAATTCTCTGGCTAAAGTCATTTCCCGTTTAGAGCGAAATCCGCATGAGCAAATTGGTGTAGTCAGACTCTCAAGAGAAGACATCCTTCGTTCCGAGGTGGTCAAGTGGTTGGATGAGAGACTTTCCGATGATTACATCTCCCCTCAATCTCCTCAGCCTCTTGATTCCGCAAGCGTATATTCCTTTGATTGTCACTGTTGCAAAGAAGAATGCTCCTTCAACGACGCGGCCTTAGGCGAAGATGTCTTGGTCAGTTATGTAAAGTGCTGGAATTGTGACTCGGTTATCCACATCCCAGATGACTTTGACCCCGATAACCCGGAAGACTGCAAAAAGTTTCATATCTTGAAAGACCCTCGATATGCCAACTTGGCGGTTTTGAGTTTTGCGTATTAGGGCGCGGCTAATGCTTAATGCGACCTCGCTTCCTTCTCCCGTTGCGAATATCTTACGGCGGGAGAGTTTCTTGGATAACAAAAGACCCAATATCCTTGTGTGTCCAACACATGAGCGATATGAGTCGGCCCTTGCGGGTGTGGATGCTAATTTTTATTCCCTTTCTCACCCCTCTGTGAAGAAGTGGAATCCTGTTTATGCCTCCAAGCCCGAGAACTACTATTGCCATGATGATGACTCTCTTCCTCTCGAAGAGCAGTTCAGGCTTTGGCACAATCCAGTGATTGACTTGGTGCTAAGCCAGAACAAATTCGGTCAGTATCAGATTTTGCGACCTATCGCTCAGGCGTTGCATGTGCCATTGATAAGTTTGGAACACACACTGCCCGTTCCTGGTTGGCCGAACGAGAGGCTCAATCAGTGCAGGCAGATGCAAGGCCATGTAAACGTGTTTATCTCTGAGTTTTCCCGCGATGCTTGGGGATTTAAGGATATCGCAAATACCACAGTGGTTCATCATGGCATCGACACAGGGCAATTTTCCCTCGGTCGCTCTTTCATCAAACGCAGTTTTCGCCCTTTGAGCGTGGTCAACGACTGGATGAACCGCGATTGGTGCTGTGGATACCGATTCTATCAGGAAGCGATTTCTCCCATTCGGGATGCGGGCATATCTCCTTTTGTCTTGGGAGACACACCAGGACTTTCCAAGCCCGCCAAAGACACCAAGGAGTTGATTGCGGCCTATCAGTCCTCTCTTATCTTTGTCAATACCTCGCTGATTTCCCCAGTCCCTACCGCTCTCTTAGAAGCGATGGCCTGTGGCTGCTGCGTGATTAGCACCGATACCTGTATGATTCCTGAAGTCATCACGCATGGGGAAAACGGCCTTTTGGCTAAGACCCCAAAAGAGATGAGCTTGCTTATTCATCAGGCGATGGAAAACCCAGACTTCGCCATTCGCTTAGGCCAGAATGCAGCCAAGACCATCCAAGAGAGATTCAATATGAAAAAATTCCGCGATTCTTGGGAGAGAGTTTTTTCCCACGCGGCCAAAGCGATTCCACATAAGACAGGAACATACCTTTGAGAGCCAAACTCTTAGTCAATAATCCCAAGGGCGTTGATTTCACCTACATGAATTTCGACCCCTTCGCCTCTGCGGATGATGCGCATGGAAGAACCTATTGCCAGCTTTTTCCCTTTTCCTATGCCCATCCGCAAACTTCCCAGCAAATGTCGGACCCTGGCTTGGGAAGATTTATTGAAGCCGGTGAAGCCCTAGAGATTTTCGCCCCTGGAATTATTCCTACGATTCCCAGAGACAAACTACCTGGAGTGTTCGCCCATTGGAAAAGTCGGCTTTCTTTCGGGCCTGAAGTTTCTCAGAAAGGGATTCTTCGTCTTGCCTTTGATGACGCCGAAAAACTCCTTTCCTTCCAGACGTACTTGCACACGAAGGACATCTGGGACACTCTTTCGTCACGAATTTATCAAAGAGATTTTGTCTCGTTGTATAGCTGCAACGAGGTTATTTCTATGCTCAAAGCCTGCGGCATGGAGATTCAAAGCGTATTGTATGCAGGCGCGGAAGTGAATGTGACTGCCACAAGAAGTAATTGAGATAAAAATGACCAAAGAATTTGACCCCAAAAGTGTTCACACCTCCTGCCACGACTGTGCGTTCAGGCTTGACTCCGCGAATTCTGATGAGAGCCGCCGCACCCAGGTAGGTTGTTACGCCAATCGGCTGGATGTCTTTACTTCCGCTGGGACAACCCTGATTGAGGCAAAAACTGAAAAAGAACTTTCTTCTGATACACTTGCAGTGGATGAGTTTTATGTGATTCCCGACCGCGTTTGTCGGATGAAGAAGGTGGTCCTGGCCGATGAGCCTTGGCCAGATGAACTCAAACGCGAGATGCTCTACACTGAGCAGCGAAGGACCATTGACTTGAAGGTTGGTCTGATTGTGCTTTTGGACCACGAGATTGTTAAGCCCGACTTCTACAAGCGACTGGAAAATCTCGTCTATCTGATTTCGCAGTTGGAGTATTACCCAACCTCGGTTCGCTTTATTGGCAAGTTTCATTCCCAAAACGCCAGACTCAATGCGTTTTTGACTAAGACCCTCTCCGAGAGGTTTGCGAAAGTTCCCTTTACTTGGCGATGTATTGATGTCCTTGAGGACACTTCGCCCTATGAGAAGCTCACCCGTTCGTTCAGGGGTCGGCATGTGGATATTGCTCTGAAGCGAATGCTCGAAGACAAACCCATGATTGACACCTATCATGTCTGTGACCTGTCTTCCTCGCTGGACCCGGCCTATTTTGCAACCCTAAACCGCAAAGTCCGCGATGAACTCTGGCGGTTCTTGTGTATTGAGAGCAAGAACTATCCTTGTGACTCCACGGTCTTTTTGCCGATTGCGATTCGGCCTGATATTCAAGGCAATGCGGTGATTGAGCATAAGAAGTACAAAAAGGAAATCTATTGGAAGATTCCCGATAAGATGCGGGTTATCTTCGAGGGCGATACAGCTTTGTTGGAGATGCTCATTCCTCGACGGCGGTTTCATTTGGATAACCAGAAGGATTTCGTGGACACTTTCTCTTCCTTGAAGGCTTTGCCGGAGTGATTAATGAGTTCCTCCTTTTATTCTCTCTTCAAAGTCCAGCCAGAATTGAAGCCCAAAGAGGGACCAAAGCACAAGGTTTACTCCTGCGGAATAATTCCGGTTCACAATCACAAGGAATGGCTGTGGGATTGTGTCACCGAATTGGCTCTTCAAGTAGATTTTCTATCTCTCTATGACGATGGCTCTACGGATGGCTCTCTGGAGGAGTTGGAAAAGACTTTCAAGAACCCCTCAATCCAGACTTCGCATGGAAATTTGAACTTCTTTGAGCCAACCGATGGTAAGACTTGTGTTGGGCCTCCAGTTCCTGTTATCTATCGGCAAGGATATCATGCAAAAGGCCCGGCCTTTGCCCGCAACCGCGCGGTCGAGCAAGCCTTGGCGGTGTTTCACTCGCAAACCTCGCCGCTGGAGTGCTTGTTCTTTTGTGACTCCGATGACATCTACCTAGACGACAAGGTCAAAAAATCGATTGAGGAGTATCTGCAAGACCCCACTATCGACGCGGTTTACTCGGACTACTACACCCTCAATGAGTCTTTGCCCTATTCTACCTTTCCTCTTTTCCCTCAGTACAAACCCTCATTCTCCCGAGAAAGACTTCTTAGGGAGTGTATTGTCAATTGTGACTCAATGGTGAGTACGAAGGCATTCTTAGAAGTTGGCGGCTTCGATGAGTCGTTGCGGACATGCGAGGACTATGACTTTTGGCTCAGATTGTCGGAGAAATACCGGATTGTTCACTTGCCAGAGCTGTTGTTGCAAATTCGAGTTGGGCATCACTCCTCCAGTTCGACGGTAAGCAAGGAAGCATGGCAAAAGAACTACACAAGAGTGTTTGAGAAGCTCAAGGAGAGGGCGGCAAAGGGATGAGTTTCACCCGGGGGAAGAATATGCTGATTGTGGTTCCCAAAGAATCCTTCGACGGGTCGTTTCGCTCATACCCGCAGGATTCTTTACAGGAATTGCTTTTGCGTGTTTTCCCCTTGGCGAAACAGGAATACCTCTATGCGCACTCTCTTGATTTGTTGGATTTTTCCTTCTCCTCAATCCTGGTGCTTTGCCGAGATATTCAGCATAATGAGCAGTCTTTGCGAGCCTGTATTAAGTTGCCCACCTGCGTGACCACCAATCACCAGTCCAGAATCAAGGCGGGGCGGATTGGAGTTGTATCTGCCCCAAGTCCAATAGGCAAGTGGCCTACAGTGTCGCGATTTGATTTTGGTTGCCATCACTTATGGTCTGAGTCCATCCGGTTTTCCTCTCAGGATTGGCGGACCTTTCAAAGAGTCACCAAGGCTAATCCAAGTCTTTTATTTCATGAGAGACTGAACTTGTGTATTGAGGACGATATGAGAATCACTCACTGCCCCATTCATAGCGTTGCAAAACAGAACAATCGCCGATTTCCCAAACCGCGAAAGAAGAAACATGGACCCCATTAAGCTCAACATCCTTTGCGAATTCTCACCCGGCGGTTCCGAAACGGTTCGCTTCGGCTGGCGGAATGCCTTTTTAAGTTTGCCAAATGCGTATGAAGATAGCGATATCGCGGTGAACTGGAGCTGGTGGAACCCGCAGAGGGAGTCAGCCTATGATATCTGCAACCGCGTTTTCTCTCCCGAGGTATCTCGTACCAGTCATAACATTATCCTGGCGACCACCTACGCGGATAAGGGACTCTTCAAATACATCCTCACCCATAAGCATTTGCAAGATTCCCCTTCCTTTTCCCTTGGCCTTTTTGCCTTTGCTAATGGCTATCTCAAAGACGAACTGGATTTGAAGAAGTATCCCATTCCCTTTGCTTCGAGCGAAGAGATTGAGCGAATGGAAATCCTGAAAGACAGCATCGGCAAGCCCGACTTTGTCTTTATGCACCTCACCGAGAAGTATGTTGAGCCGCTCCTGGGGCGCTGGAGGGATGTTGGCCTAACCCCATTGGGCATTCTGAACGCGGCGGATATTCTGGCCTACAGACACTCTCAAGAACTCTTCAATCCAAACCTCGCCGCCGATACTTCCTTTGTGGGTGGGTTTTGGCCTTACAAGGGGAAAAAACTACAAGAATGGCTGATTCCGTTGTTTCATGGCTTTAGCCATTCCGATTGGAAACTGGATGGCTTGCCATTTCGACGTTCAGCACGAATCTATGGCGGCAGCAGCTGGCCCACTCCGCATCACTTGGGAATTGTTACCGCGAGGCAGGAATTGGAAATCTATAACTCCTCAATCCTCTGCCCCAATATCTCGGAGCCGCACTCAACCACTTATGGCTTCGATATTGTCGAACGCCCTTTCAAACTCGCCCTGTGCGGTTGCGATGTGATTTCTGACTATGTCACCGAGATGGATGAGGTATTTTCTGATACCCAAGGATTAGCTCTGACTACCGCGAAGACGCCGGCCGCTTTCTCTTCTCTTTTTTACTCTCTCTTAAGGGAAAGTAAAACCAACCCAGAAAAGAGACAGAAACGCATTGCCAGACTGAAAAACTGTGTCATTGCCAAGCATACCTACCATGACCGAATCTCGCAGATGGTCGAGAACTTTTCTCTTCCGCCAGAGGTGAAAGAGCGATGCCTTCAAGCAATCCACAAGGCCAAGGAATCTATTCTTTTGCGATTCCACCAGGAGTAAGTTTGTCTTCGTGTTGCGAGGTTGATTGGGGTAGTGTCGCTGAGATTCTGACGCCACCAAGAATATCCAAGCAGAAAGTGTAAGGCTCTTCGCCGTGGGGCACGCGGAGAAGTAAAACGCTCGCCGAGTTCAAGTAAGTCCTGCGAAAGTGGGCATCGAACGATGAAGCGAGAATCCCCTGGCTTTAGCTATGGGAGTGTCAATACCTCACCCTAATTCACGGAAAGCCAATATGATTTCCATCATCATCTCTTCCTACAACCGTTTGCGACTTTTCAAGCGAGTCTTGTGGAACATCTACCACCTCGCCGCCAATAAGAAGATGCCCGAGTTTGAGTTGATTGTCGTGGATGATAAC
>JACCDR010074072.1_pt1 | contig 12392 bp, 21 predicted proteins | sample 7446431 | NCBI WGS metagenome assembly JACCDR01 (sample SAMN15323443, study PRJNA562643) | freshwater metagenome | isolation source: river surface water | place: USA:Blue River Watershed | collected 2017-08-17
TGGTGCATTACAGCAGACCATAACGGCGAAAAGCTGTACTACCGCACCAGTCATAACGGTTGGTACGGCTATCAACGGGATTTTGTGCCACTCAATTCAGGTCGCAAGATTAACACCTACAAAACCATTTCGGCAGCAAAAGGCGCGTTAACCAAACTCAAAAAAGAAGTGAAACTAGACAAGCTCAATAGCTTGAGAATTGAGGAATTTAACCATGAGTAGCGATGACAAAAAACCGTTAGCGGTTGCTTCGGCAATCGGGTATGAAGTGGCTGATATGTTGATGGATGCTTGCGAGAGCCTTGAAGTGGCTGGCAGTATCCGCAGAAAGAAACCCCTTGTGGGTGATATTGAAATTGTCGCCATGCCCAAAGGTGGGGAATTAAACCGCCTACTCGACAGCTTGCTCAACAAGGGGGTGATTACAAAAGCACGTTATGGGGATTCGTTCCGTTGGGGAGAAAAATATAGAGGCTTCATGTTTGACGGCATGAAGGTGGAAGTCTTTAGCGGCGACCTTGATAACATCGGATATATCAAGTGGTTGAGAACAGGACCCGCAGACGCAAATGCGTGGGTAATGACTAAACTTTCATGGGCGAGATCGCCCTATCGCGCACAAGAGGGCTACTGGTGGCAAGATGCCAAGAAGCTGGCAATTGCAGATGAAGCGGAAATGTTTAGGTTGTTAGGTATGCCCTACATCGAACCCAAGAACCGCCTTCTCGATACCTACGAGCGTGGCATGGCGAAGTTTAAGCCTGTGCAAGATGTGAAGTTTGCCACCGTCAAAGAAGCCCCCAAACAACAGAGTATGTTCTAATCGCTTGTCTACCTGCCCTCTCGCGTGAGAGGGCAAGAAAGGTTTTATATGAGCGCGACCAGTCTTAAAAAAGGCTATCGAGAAGTAGCCGAATACGCTGAAGAACATCCAGAAGCGTGTACTGTGCGGTTTGACAAGATTGACATAGGGATTGTGAGCTCGTGGGCAATCTTTTTCTATGATTGCAATGAGGACATTCTCGCCATGTATGAGCTATCGCCACACTACCCGTTCCGCTTGGGCGTTATGGATATTGCCCACATTCGTGACATTGTGGCGGTGCAATAATGCCCTGCCCCATCTGCAATGGAAGTGTGTCAGTAGATGACCACTCCGAAGAATACTACCAGCTATTGGTATGCCAAGACTGTGGCAAAACAACCGTGATTATCATTGAACCAAAATGGGTGGAGGAATGTAAAGAATGAGTGAAGAAAAATCAAAAGCCGAACTACGGGGCGAAGTTGAAGAAGAACTTTTTACCCTAACGGAGAAAATTGTTTCCCATACAGAGTATGACATAAACACATATCGCGCCTTATGTAAAGAGCTTGCAAAACGTAACCCGTTTAAAGATGGCACAGTTATTATCCCAACTGATTCTCGCATTGCTCTGAAATATTTAGAAGAGCTTGACGATGGGTGCATACATGTTATGTGTTCATTATCCGCGAAATGGTGGAAGGTCAAAATTAAAGGCACTGATTGGACTGAATTGGCATCATTTAACCACAAAATGTTTTCGATTGCCGTTTGGGGTGCTTACCTTGAATGGTCATACTACTCAGAGAGGGATTTATATGAATAACGCGCCTTTTATGACACCCAAACTCCTACACCGTGAGTCTATGGCAATAGCCGATGACGCATTTACAGCCAAACGCAAAGGGGATACCGCTACGGCGGTGTCTCTATTCAAACAAGCCTTAGCCCTTGAGCAACAAGCCCTAGCATTAGCTCACATGACTATTCCTAACAGTTTGTTGTTTGAGATTATATCCCGTAGCGTTGAATCATTAACCAAGTTAGCCGAAGGTGAAACAGCATGACACCATTAGAGCGCATCGAAACGCTATTAAAAGAGATGGAAACAACCCGATTGAAGCGTGATTTTATTGCTAGGGTATTTGTTGGGCGTGATAAAAAGAATTTTGATGCTCCTTATACCGCATTTTTTCTAGCCATTCGCACTGACTATGATAACGAAGATATTGGACGACAAAATACAGAAACTGCTCTAGGGAAAACGATGCTGGAGGCAGTTGAAAATCTTTACTGGAAATGGCTCAAGCTACGGAATGATGAAACGGATAACGGATTATGATCGCCAGACTCATTAGAGATTTACGTAGCAAGCATGGGCTTACCCTATCCATGTTTGCCGAGCGTGTGGGACTAAGCACATCCTACATCAGCGATTTAGAACTAGGACGCTCACAAGGCAGCATTGAAACCCTACAAAAGATTGCCGATGCCTTCGAGCTGAAGCTCGTCATTCGCCTCGAGGACGATAACGGGCAATCGGCAACAGAAGCAATCCAACGTGAAAAAGCCAAACGTTACGACTGGCTGAAGGATGAATTAGAAGGCATCGTTCAAGAAATGGGAGATTTTTAGAATGTTCAACAAAGACGACATAACTGCATTCGATTATCACAATAAAGCTGTAGTGTTTTTGCACGATGCACGAGTAGCAAAAGCGAAATTTGGGATTGCTGATGCTAAGGTGTATTGGCGCAAGGCACTTGAATATGAAAGACTTGCCTTAACCTACGCAGTTGAAGGCACTATGGTCTATAAAGCCATCTCAAAAAGCATTGAAACAATAACCGCACTAATTGAAGGTGACAACTAACAATGACCATCCAGCAAATGATAGACACCATTCGTCAAGCGCAAACCCCAAGCGGTATCAATGCCGATATGTTGCATTCTTTGGTAGATAACTTTGAACGGTTAATAGCATACACTGACAAACTACATGAAGTCATGGCAGATATGGCGAAAACTACGCCTGCAGAGGTCATTCTGGAATTAGCAGAGAAACACGAGATAGATGTAATTGAAATTATCGGATATGACTACTATTGGTATAACCAAGACCCCGATGAAACCCACAGGCTATTTATGCTTGGGGAAGCCTCTGAAAGTCACTTGGCTTATGTGCTTGGGGTGGATAGGCTTGAATCAAGAGTAGCTCATCAGGAATGGTTCAAAAATCAACCTAAACACCGCGATGTTGTTACGGTATCGCCAGAAGCAAAAGAACGTCTAATAGAAGAATTTGGGCTTACTGAACGTGATTTTGAAACAGTAGAAGCTGAGGAAGATCACTCATGATTGACTTTAACGACCCCGAATATCTTGCCAACCTTAACGCTATGATTATTCGCATCACTGGTGTGGATGCCGATTATATCAATGATCTGCCTGCTGCCTTATCCCTACAGGTATTAGGCGAATACGATGGCGAGTACGTTGATCGCTGGGCAATCGTAACAACAAGCATCGGCGTTCAATGCGCTGTACGCCTACGCAGATCAGACCCACAAATGTTACTAACTGCCCCATTCGCCCCTACGCTTCAAATAGCCCTCTGCTTGGCGCGTGTCAAACTTCAGGCATACATCAATGAGAAGTTTCAAGCAGTTAAAAATGCAGGCAATATTAAACGCGCCTCAATTTGGGATTACCCATCATGAACTGCTCCAAGTGTGGTAAATCGGGCAAGCACCGCGCCGATTTTACAAAGTCTACCATCATCATCGGCGATGCGTTCCTACTCTGTGAGGATTGTATGTGGGACGAGCGGATACGTTTTGTCAACCAGCTTGAAGCAAAAGACCCTTATGCTATGGAGAGTCGGCGCAAAACGTACAACATGCTTGCCGATCTTGCGCGTGAAATGGGACATACGCCCATATCATTCAAGGAGTTTCTAAAACGGCAAGAGGCTGATATAGCATTTGTAAAAAGCGAGTATATTAAACGTAAATCGAAGATGGATTAAGTAGCGTGATAATTATACGAAAAAGCACATCAATATGGTGTGCTTTTTTTGTTGACGCATAACCTTATGCGTTATACTCAAATTACGTTTATCAACGAGGAGGAACGATGCCAAAAAAGAAGCCCGATTTATTAGCTACTCAAACAACAACAAAAGGGTCAAGTAAATTAACTGGGTGTTTACTGCAATTAGGGGGTATCTTTATTTTTGGATACCTTATCTTTTCATTTTTGACACCAAGCCCATCTTCCAAAACCCCTGCACCAACAGATACAGGAGCCACAGTTGAAGCTCGTGCCATCAATGCCACTCAAAAGGCATTGCCCACAAATACCACAGCCCCAACTCTTGAAGCTACAGCCACAGCTGAAGAACTGCGCTATTATACCCTTGCCCAAGCCAATGTCCGCAAATGCCCACAAACTAGCTGTGACATTGACACGCAGTTAAGCGGTGGGAGTGAGGTGCTAGTAATCACGCAGGTAGATGGCGATACGGTATCGGGCAGTAACAAGTGGTATCAAACAACGCTCGGCTATATTCACAGTAGCCTCATATCTGACTCACCGCCTATAGTAGTGGCAACACAGCCGACAAACTTCACATCTCAACAATCTGCCCCACCGCCGACAACTGCACCTATATCGCCATCAACAGGTGTAAGCTGTAACGGTGCAACAGCATGTACACAAATGCAAAGCTGTGAGCAAGCTTATGCCTGTCTCCAAGCAGGTGATAGTGGGCTAGATCGGGATGGGGATGGTGTGCCTTGTGAAAGTATTTGCCCAGGAGGATAACATGCGTTTACGTATACTTGCTATTGTGCTATTCGGGATTTGGCTAGTAGCCAATTTCATTTTGTTTTACCAGTCTAACCCGTTGCTATGGATAATCGTTAGCATCATCCCTGCTATCGTAGTGGCTGGCAATATTGGCAAAATACTTCGCGGTGAATAAAAAAAGCCCCTGTTTATCGGGGGCTTTTTTATTGTGCCAGCAAGTATAGGGGCGTGTTCTTCATCCACACGGCAATGATGCCGAATTTTGCTTACTGGCAAGGCGTTTCTTCAGGTCTGCCTTAAATGCATTTATCGTATATAGGAATCGGTCTAGTTCGTGATACCTATAATCACTTCGGCGCTCGTTGCCATCACGGTCATACTCATAAAAAGACCACTCATGGTCTTGAACCTTCTCGGCTTCTGCCAAGATGAGGCGCAGAACGTACTTAGGGCATTCATCATAAGCGCGTGGCAAATTTTCTGGCCCATTTACCATAAGCCTACCATCGTCAATTTCTAACCGCTTAAACCGCTTTTTGCGATCAGTGGTATCACGCACCAACGTCACGTTGCTGGAGTAATTGACCGATGATGTGCAATAAGCATCTGTGCCAAATCTGACCGCAATGACTTTAGGCATCTCTACCCCCTAAAAAGGAATTTCTACCATCGTCAATGAGTACAGCACAAACCGCGTCAAATGGCAATCACTCTCGGCACTATGTGGCTTAATCGTCACCTTGCTCTCACGATCACTACCTTCATTGAGCGTCACAATATAATCGCCACCTTCCCCACCCGTAATGCCTTTAGGGTTGAGGCGCAAGGCAGCCACCAATAACTTGTGATACTTGAATTGCCCGTAATCGTTCTTCTCCCCGATCATGATGCTGGCTTGCTTCATCACATCGTAGGTGCTTTTGTAGTTAGGAGCAGGATATCTAGGATCATGGAACGGATTACGATGTAAGCGTCCATACTCCATGTTAATCATGCCGATGTCAAAGCCCACGTTATAGCCGATGATGTGCTTGCCGTCTAATAGTTCACATAACTCATGGGCAATATCCTCGAACTCTGGGGCATCTTCTAGCATCTCTGCTGTAATGCCCGTCAGTTCAGTAACCTCTGCCTCTAAAATAACATGAGGGTCAATGTAACTGCTAAACAAAACCTTCCCTAACGCATTCATCACGCAAATTTGAATAATGCGGTCAACAGTGGTGTCGATGCCAGTTGTTTCACAGTCCACAAACACATAATCGTCAGGATTGGCTTCTGCATCATCCCACATTTGGTAAGGCTTCTTAGCCTCTAGCGTTTCCGTTTCTCTTTCATGGTGGGCAACGACCTTGTACCACTCGCCCTCTTTCACCACGTCCACGTTGATCATGCAAAACGACATGCCATCTTCAGGCACAGCATCTAAGAAGTCTTGCACATTTTTGCTGAATAAGCGGTAGCTATCGCGCTTAGGATCAGTGTGCTTAAAGATGTTAAATTTCAGGTTATCATCAGTCATGCACCGCCAAAACGGGCTACCAGAATTTTGGGTTTTCCCAAGTGTCACACAGTTAATGTTTGTGTTGATCACAGGTGCTAAAGTGACTTGACTCGTGCCAGTTGTTAAATTAACAAAAGAAAAATTAGATGGCTTTTTTGCGCTATCCTCTGCAGGGGTTTCAGCAATCGGCACAGTCACCCATTGAGACACTGGACGTTCTTCCACCTTATCGCCGTGAAATTGAATATGTTCAACAACTTTCACCAACAATGCCTCATCACGAGAGAGGTCAAGTTCTTTTGCGACAATCGCCACCTTAGCCAAGTCAATTTCTTGGTCTAGGGCTTCATCCAACAAGGCATACTTATCGAAGCTCATAAACGGTTCAAACAGTTTAAAAGCATGTGCCAATTCTTCAACGGTCAGCATTACATCACTCATAAAAACCCTTTCGTGCATAACCTTATGCGTCATCAGAAGTTTAGAACGTATGAGCTAATTTTAGCGCTTATCACTACTTTTGTACAGCCCACTAACGCCGACTCTACCACCGCCTGCACTCTTACCATTCAAGTGGTTAAATGCCCCCGATGTCGCATCTCCCATATCACGCCTCACCCCATTTGGAATGCTAATCATCTCCTCGATGTATGCCTCATTCCACTCCCCACGCAGTAGGAACACATTTCCTGCTTCGGCTTGTGCGGCAAACGGTTCTAACCGTGTGTCCTTGTCGCCACTAGGTCTATCGGCTTTAATGGCATACCCTGCGAGATTCTTAATGGTGTATTCGGCACTCTCTTTACCACCGCTCCCTGGTTCTTGTTCAATGATGATCTGTACCACGCCCTTGCCCCCATATTTTTGAGCATCCATTTCGGCGGTTTGCTTAATCACCTTCTCACGCTCTAGGGAGCTGTACCATCCCTGCACCACATGCTCGATATACCACAAGCCATCTTCAGCTTTAAGCAATAGCACCCCTGCTGTAGCTGCCCCATTTTTGGCATTATCGTTACTATTGCCAGCATTCCCTTTCGTGCCGGCTTTGTCCCAATACCTTATGCGCTTGCCCTTGCGAGGCACAGCATCCACAATGGTGAACCAAGACCGCTTAAAGCGATTGCCTTCGGAGGTTCTTGGCACACCCTGATACAAGGCACTAAACACAATCGAACCCACATCCTTCCGAATGGTGGTGAGGGCGTTAATGCTAAACCGTTGGGGCGATACGGCTTCTCCCTCATTGCGGTTCAATGGGTCATTTAAGCCCATTGGCAAGCCGATGTATTTGTTATTGGCATCCCGTTCTTCTTGGCTTTCAGCAATGGCAGGCAAGCGCAACACACACCATTCATCAGGTGACATTTGCTGAATAATTCGCCCTGCAGGGTCATCCTTATGCCAACGGGTGAGGATCATCACGATTGCCCCATTTTCAGCGATACGGGTGCGGAATACCGATTGATACCACATCCATGTGGATTCTCGGATGGTTGCCGATTGAGCCTCTTTCCAGCCTGCAATCGGATCATCAATAATCCCGAGTGTGGCAGGAAAGCCCGTTAAACCACCCCCCACGCCCACAGCGCGAACAATGGCACGATTAGGGAATGCCAGTCCCCACTTATCTACAGCCCTGCTATCTCGGCTAGTGATAATTGGATTTTGTTGAGGGCTTAACTGCCCAAACAAGGCGCGGTATTCATCACTCTCGACAATGGCTCTTGCCTCATGCGATTTAGAATGTGCCAATTCGGCAGCATACGAAGCGATAATCACAGGATCATTTGGGCGATTGCCCAACCAGAAAGACGGAAGCAACACACTCGTTAACAAACTTTTACCATGTTGAGGAGGTGCGGAAATAATCAGACGTTTGATCTCCCCTTGCACCACCCTATCTAGGTAACTCGCAATAAGCTCGTGCATTGGGTCAACCTTATAGTTGCCATGCACATAGCAAGCGAAGTCAATTAAACGCCGCCTCGCTTGTCGCCGTCTCAATAACTCCCTTGCTGCCTCTTGCTTTGTAATTTGTATTGCTACCATACGCACCTATTGCTTTAAGATTTTTGCCAATTCTTCATCATTCAAGGCAATGGCATTACCAACAGTCTCCCCGTTACTGGTCACATCAATGCCTGCTGGCTTGCGTGATCCTTGCAACAAAGTGATATTCGCCTCTGCTTCCATCACAATCTTTAAACACCCCAAATTCGGCTTACCGAGTGCCTTTGTGCGCCGATATTCGGCGTAGGCTTCTGTCTTGATGTCTAGGTAAGTGGCAATAGACGCGGCTCGGCTATCGTCTACGGATTCGAGTGCCTTGCGCTTCCATAGCTCTTTGACACGCGCAATATCACGGTAAGCAGTACGAATGCTAAAACTCAACGCATTGGCAATCTGTAGCGTGCTTGCACCTTGCGTCATCATGCTGGCGACTACTGCCAATCGTTTTAAAATTTCTTCATCTTCGTCCCACCGCACGTCCTTCTTAGGTCGCACAGGTGAGTTCTTCATCGCGGAGGTTTTCGCCATCGGCTATGCCCCTTCTACTTCCCCGTCATCTGCTAAATCATCCAACCGTTCTATTGCTAAACGCGCCATCTCTGCCAATGCGGTTGGCGCGTTCACAATCTCTAAATCGCTACGCACACGCTTAAAGGCTTGCATCCATGCGTCATAACTATCCTTGTGCGCAAGATATACCGTATCCACTTGGGTCTTAGGCAAGATGTGTTCAATGGCTTGATCAAAATCCATTTGTTGGGTCGGAAGGAATACCACCATCACGGTCTTGGCAACACTGACCATATCCACATCAATCGGCTTAAACGATATTGGCGCAGGCATGTTGTCAAAGATTTTAGGATCAATAAACGCTTCAAAACGTGCCGATACGTCATCAATCCGTTCCCAAATGCGCTTCACTAGCTCTGGATCGCTTGCGCCTGCAATACTGTTATGAGCTAATTGCTTGCTGTGGATACGTGCGCGAGAGAGGCTCTCATACACTAGCGCAAGAAAGTTCTTCACCCCTGCCTGACGCATTGCCCGTACACGATGGTGACCACTGATAATCTCAATATGGTTGCCATTCTGCACCAAGAGAGGCACACTCTCGGGCGCACCTGTGTTCTTGATGTTTGCCACCAACTGGTCAAACATAGCTTTAGGCATACTTTGGGCGTTTACATCTTGTTCGCGCACATCATCCACGCCCACATATTTCAATGCCAACCCTTCAGGATAGATTTGTGCGCTTAGGGCTTTGAGGGTTTCGTTAATCTCTTGGGGCGAAGTCATGCCAACTCTCTTTCTTGTTTGATTTGTAAGTCACAGCCTAGCTCTAAGAGGTCATTCGCTTCATCGGCAAAATGATGAGCGCATACCGCAATTTCGTATACCCCATACACCAGCGAATACGCAATGAGGGTGAAACGCGCCATACAGGAACATCCCGAATATCCACACATCAGAATCGGCGGCATCATTGCGTTGCCTCTTTCTTCTTGGTGTCGCCAAATCGCTTCAACCAATCCAATAAAGTGGCTTGACGTGTGTTTTTGTTGGTGGCAGTGGAATAGGTCAGCTTATACGTGCCATCTTTTTGCTGTTCGCGCGTGTCGAGCTTCATAATGCCTCGTGCGCTTTTCACTTCGGGGTGATGCGTCAACATCGTGGTCTTAACGTGCTTCGGTGCGCCGTTGATCTCGTACCAGTTCTCTGCGCCTAACACATCTTGCCAAAACCATTCCCCCTGAAGGCTCATCAATGTCAGTTTATGCAAGCGATCATATACGTCATGCTCACAGGTAAAGGCAAAGGTGACAGAGGCACAATGCTCTAGTACCTTGTCGCCCTTTTTAATCACCTTGCCCCTACGCAGATCAGCAAGGTGCAACCCCACAATGCCGAACAAACACCCATCGAGCATGAGCGCGACATAGATCTCCGTAACGCTACCGGGTAGACGATGAATGAACAAATCGCGGTAGTAATCACCGACTACTTTATCCACCTTAACCGCCCTCATATCGCTATCGGCTTTGACTGTGCCATCAAACAGCTTATATTTCGCCTTGCCATGATGAATCTTTGCGCGATTCGCTTCCACCCCGACAGGTTGACGGTTGGCAATAATCCAGTTGATTGCCGCATGTTGTCCCACGCTACCAGGGCGATCTGCAAATACACTTCGCCAGGGATCACCCCATTCGGGGGCAGGATCATCTCCATCCGTTGCGTAGTACATGAGGGATAACGCTGGCTTCTCTTTCAACATGTCCATCATGGGCTTGTAATCTTTTTCCGTGAACTGTTTTGCCGATGGTTCATCCCAATCAAACACCGCATCAATGCCTGCAAACATGCGCGAGTATCCCCCGGTATATCGGGGAGGATTGATAAGGTTTACGGTAGTCACATCATCGAGGGTTTCTTCCATCGTCACCCACATATCTTGTGCAAGATACGTCAAGCCTGCCAGATGCCCCGTCATCTCTTTTAATTGGGCTGTGAGTTGCTCAAGGTAGACAGGATGGTTATCTACTAATTCACGTTGCCGATGCACCAAGTAGGTCTTAGGCTTCGTTCTCACCCATTGGAGAACGCGGATCATCCACATGACACCCACCGCTTTATTGAGGGGGTCAGTCATCAAGGGTGTGAGAATATCCGCCCACACAGGGTTTATATCGGGCTTAATGTCTAATCGCCAATCTTTGTTCATGATGGCGTTGCCTAGCGCAGTGGAATAGAGGCTAATGTCGCCACAAATAATCTTATCGGCAGATACCCCTGATTGGAGTGCCACCCACGCTAATGAGAATGATCCCGTACACGGCACAACCACACGCTTAGGCTGTGTGTTGGTTAGCACATGTCCCGTATACCCTCTTGTTGGGCTTCTTGGGATACCTCTGAATAAAATATCTGGATTGCTCATAAATCGTCCTAGTGTTGAGGTCAAATATAGGTCTTAATTTTACTCTCAATAATAGCACAAATTTTCTAATATTGGGAAATAAAAATAGCCACACCCTATGCGCAGTTAGGTGAGGCTACTTTTAAAAAAAATATGGGTTTTGTTGTGACCAGACCGACAGTATTGACCTGCCATCTCCCATCGGATAGATGAGCGTCCTCTCGTTAGACGAGGTCTGGATGAGATGTGTAAATACTAGCTCATTCATTCTACCCTGTCAAGTCCTTTGTAAAACAAATGAGCTAAAATTATAATATTCATAACTACCCACCTACACACAGGATTTTGTATGCGAAAGCCCATTCTTTACACAGCAGGTTATACAGGTTTATCCGTCCTCACCTTGCTAGACTCTGCCAAGTTACTCAATGCACTCGTGGTCGATGTGCGCCTCATGCCCTTCTCGCGCAATGAGACGTGGAACAAACCCAAGTTACAGCAATCGCTTGGGTTTACCTACCACCACATCACCGAACTCGGCAACCTCAACTATAAGGGGGACTTGGGTGAAGGGGTCATGCTCAAAGATGTGGAACGGGGAACAGTCAGACTCGCGCAATTGCTCAAACAACAAGACTGCATAATCTTATGCGCTTGCAAGGATCACACCCACTGCCACAGGAATGATGTGGCGACAGAGATGGTACAGCGATACCCCACGATTCAAGTCAACCACTTAACCGCTAGTCAACTGATAATCCTTCTTACCGAGCCAGAGCCACAGAAACCCAACAAGCCCACTAGCAACCAATTGAAGCTGTTCTAGGAGAACCTACCTCATGATAGCCCCCACACTCTTAATTGCTCATTCGACTATTGAATATTGCGCCCAATGCACTGCAAGAATTGATCGCTTCCCTGCCTTCTATGGCACACCGCTTTATGACGATTTCTGGCAGTGCGATTGTGGATGCACACAAACCAAACTTAGAGCAGGTGACCCTTACACGCCTGACAGTCCCGAATGGGATAGCGTGGTAAAGGCATGGGCAACCTGCTGGCAAGACTGCTACCCCGATTTCGCCCACACCATAGAAACGGCAGATGCCCATGAGAATCCTTAGCATCATCGGCACAGCCATCCGCGACAACCTGCACCGATCACCGCAGGACCTCAAGCCTGTCATCTCACTAAGGGAGGGATCAACGGTAAGATACGGGCTAGGCGCGATCATTCACGGGGAGGCAATCATCCGATACTCCCCACATAATACCCCCTACGAAACATGGATAGAAACAGACAGTGACATAACCCTCAGCACTACCCCGATAGACCAGCCAAA
>JACCDR011625249.1_pt1 | contig 12392 bp, 28 predicted proteins | sample 7446431 | NCBI WGS metagenome assembly JACCDR01 (sample SAMN15323443, study PRJNA562643) | freshwater metagenome | isolation source: river surface water | place: USA:Blue River Watershed | collected 2017-08-17
AATACGGTGAAAACCGCCGTGCGTTGCTGGCCGTGATGATCGATTACTTGGAGATTCAGAATGAATAAGTATGTAGAAGCGGATTTCGGCGGTGTGGTCTACGAAAGACGCCTTATATTGGACGGTAAAGTGTACTCCGCGAGGATCTGGTTTTCAGAACGAGATACGCTGTTCTTGGAGCGGAGATGTATCGCTCAGGCGTTGCGACGAAAACTGAAAACAGACTTTTGGAAGCAAGTGCACGAGATGCGGAAAGGGGTGAAGAAATGACTAAACACTACACAGACCGGCAGATGCTGGATGAACTGCTGAAGATTTTCAATCGCACGAATGGTAAAGCTTGGGATCGAAAGTACCTCGCTTCGAAGATGGAATTTGCCGGCATCGAACCCGAGGGCACAGATGCACTGCAGAGTGCTTGGAAGATAGTGCGGCAAGAATCTCCGAGCGAAGGCCAGTTTGTTTTATTAAAGCGCCCTCTCGGGGATGTTTTTCGCGCTCGTATCGGCCGGCGTAGTGACACGCTGATTTACTTCCCTTTTGTGGTGTCTGATAGCGATTGTTTGTCTTTTCATCTTCACGGGGATTTCAAATGGATGCCACTACCGGAATGACTAAACACTACACTGACCGACAGAAGCTTGATTATCTTTTCCCTTGGCAAACGCCTAGCTCGGTTTTCTGGACTGAGCCAGATCTTGAAAGAGCAATGACAGGCGCCGGCATCAGGCCCGAAGGTACAGACGAGCCGACGCAGGAACAGATTGATAAAGTGCTTGCGTACGTCGAGGCGCAGGGGTGGAAGTGTGTCCCGTTGGAAACAAACGGGGATATGCGAGTGGCAATTTGGGGCCAGGGAGTTGACCCATTTCGCACCGCTGATGTCTGGGAAATGGCGGTCGCGGTAGCGCCGAAATTCAAGGTGAAGAAATGAGTAAGTTTGTGCGACTTTCGAAAGAGACAGATCACGGCAAGCCGTATGAGTCAATACGTGCTAGTCAAGATCGAGTGAGAAACGAGTTGAGCGCCGCGTCTTGGCTTCTGAGTTCTGGTGAGAAAATGAATCGCCATGATGAAAGACAGGCATTCGAGGAATGGTTTAAATCCGTCGAGATTGGCGACGGAACCACCCCATTACCAACCCCACTGGACATGAAGCGCTGGGATGAATATGTAGAGCGGCACAGCATCGCACTCGCAGCGTGGTTAACGCGCGCTGCGCTGGAGATGAAGAAATGACGCCGGACGCTAAATTGAGAATGGACGTGTATCAGGAGGGCCAGAGAGCGTACTTATCTGGCTCCAAGTGCCCATATGCTGCCGGCGACTGGCGGTCTCGGACTTGGGGTAAGGGCTTTGCTGCGGGTAAAGCCTACCACACCACATTTTTTAAGGAGCCGGAGCCGGCGAAACCCAGCGCCTGGAAACTCGTGACAGACGAGCTGCCGCCTGTGGGGCGCGATGTACTTTATCGTAGCTCACGCAGGGAAGCTGACGAGGTCGTGCGCTATTCTGCTGTGCACCCTGCTTTCCCATGGTATAGCTACGTTGTTAGACATGAGTTTTCTGCGGGGCCCGGGGATCAGTGGTGCCAGATTCCAGACTAAGGAGAAATCATCATGAACGTCGTACAAAAGGTAGTTAGTCCGTTGGAGAAAATGGCTCTGAAAATCGCAGAACTGCACACAGCAGAACGCGAAACAAGGGCGCGGCAGTTAATGGGAGAGCTCACATTGCAGCACTGGTTGACTTTCGCGGAACGGAATGCCCTAGCGCACGTAACTGCGTGCATGCTGCACGGCGAGAAATGGAAAAAAGATTAGAGTGGGGCCTGGACGTCCATGTCGGCGTCATCATTGTTGCCACAAGCATTGAGCACGGTGAGCTCTACTGCACCGCCAGCGGCACTTTGCTCGACCCGAAACCGCACCCAGACTCTTACATCAAAGTGATTTTCAAATGATCAAACGTAGGCACAAAGACGGTGAGATCGTCTCATCGGGAAGATGGTTCGCTTGGCATCCCGTAACTGTATTCGACGGCGACGAGGAGTACGCCGTCTGGTTTCGATTTGTCCTGAGGGTCAAGAGGCAAGTAGACATGGAGCAACGTTATCTAAGCTACACGCGACAAGGGCGTTGGATTGAAAAAGAATATTTCTTCCTTGACTCTTATAACAAGGTGCAGAAATGACCCAAGACCACACCAACACTCATAAGGCGTTCCATGAATGGTTCGAATCTCTTGAGGGACCGCGACCGGACTTTCATGAGGGTATAGTCCCTGAGAAGCTTTTTGTTGAATGGATGTCTAGATACACATTGGCAAAAGGCGCCTGGGAAGCTGGCAGAAAATTTGAGGTGAAGAAATGAAACCGTTCGAAGACCCCGACCACCAAGCAAACAGCTCGCTGTATCACCGCGGAAAGACGTGTATCGAGCCGGGTTGTAAGAACCCTGCCGGAACGGTCTGGTCGCCCTATTGGTGCCAAAAGCACAATGCGGAGCGAATTCTGAGAATAGATCGCGAGATGGAATCTTTGCGAAAACAACTTGAGGCGAAGAAATGAAGATCACAGACGAGATGCGCAGCGCATTTGAACGCACCATATCTATCGGAAGCGAAGTGACTGGGCTGAACAAGGAGGTAGAAAACCCAGACGAGGTAATCGAGGCAGTCCTTCGCGCCGCAGGCATCGAAGAGCTGGAGAAAGATCGGGCGCGGTTGGAGTTTTTGATTGAGAGAGAGGGTATCGTTGGAATAGATTGCGAGGTGCTCTTCAACGACGCAGAAGACAACACAGCTGCGGTGTACGGGGAAACCCCACGCGAAGCCATCGACAACGCGATGAAGACAAGTAAAGAGGGGCGGGAATGAAACCACGCATTAAGTTCTGCCGCTATCCGCTGGGCGGCGCGTGCTGGATCTGCTACAGACTTGGATGGGCTGGCACAGGCCGCGGAAGAACACCTGCCGAGGCGTTCGAGAATTGGCAGAAAATAACTTTGTACGGATGGGTGTGAGGTGAAGAAATGAACACAATCGAATTCGGCGGTGACGTGCTACCAGCACGCTCAGGCCCGTATGAAAGGGAGTATGGCGCGGGCGCTTGGTTTTTCTGTTACTACAGCGCTAAAGGCGGTTGGGGTATGGCCTCCGCCACTCCGGAGCACGCGTTCGAAAGACGCAACCAAAAGAGCCCATACCAAAGTCTACCCTGGCGCGGCCTCGCAGAGGAGAAAGCGGAATGAAAGCCCCTGTTAAATACTTCCTGTGCGGGTTTTTCCTCGCGTTCTCTTTTTTCGCTTTTGTGTTTTATCTCAGTGGCGAGGCTCTGGAGCGTGGCCCCAATCTGGCTGGGGCTTTCGCCCTCAGTGCGGCAGTGTCTTTCCTTATTGGTCTAATCGCAGCCAGCTTCGCAGCGGAGGACGCAGAATGACATCACGATCGCTCCTGCACGTGCGTGACTTGCCATATTTCAGAAGCTGGTTAGTCGCGAAAGGCTGGTTAGATAAGTCACCTCTACCAGATTTTGTTGTGCTCCGGATGACTCACGACAAGTATTCGGGAGAGCTGCTTGTTTACAAGCGTCTCGCGACCAGCAATAAGGGCGCTCTTGAACACTTGACGCTATTTGGTCGCTCAGAGAAAGAATGGTTTAAATGGCACGACGAGGTGAAGAAATGACTAAACACTACACAGACCGGCAGATGCTGGACTACGTCGCCGACAGGCTGCACTACACCGCCAAGCAACTAGCTGAGTGGATGGCGGCGGACGGGATCGAACCAGAAGGCGCTTCTGATGTTGCCGAAGTGTATAAAGAACCGACTCAAGAGCATGTTAAAGAGTTAGACGCCATGCTGTTTAGACACGGCATTGATTTCGCTATGTCAGGAAGCTGTACGCCCGATGTACGAGCGATTGAGCAATTATGGTTATCTCTTGTAGACGTTATGAAGGTGAAGAAATGAAAAAACACTACGCAGATCGGCAGGTATTAAAGGTCTTTATGGCGTATATAGCCCTGGCCGACGATGACGTGCCGGAGGGATGTAACCCGCTTGATTACGTCAGTGATCCGGATGTTTTCGACGCATACGTGGATAAAGCAGTTGTGAATCTCAAACAGCATCGCATCGAACCGGAAGGAAGCGACGATCCGACTCAGGAGCAGATCGATCGCGTTCTCGCGTTCGTGGAATCGCAGGGATGGAAGTGCGTTCCTAAAACCGCCACAGCAGAAATCCTAGAATGCGTAGAATTTGAGCAGCAATGGGACAACGCTATGGACGCAGCTCCAAAATTCGAAGCGAAGAAATGAACGAAGTTCAGCACATTAAGACCGTTGTGCGCTGTCTTGGACCCGCGATCGTGGCGCGCATCGAGGGCGATAAAGCGATGCTGCTTTTTGGGAAGGGTGGTTTTCTGCACGTGGCTTGGAAATCTGTGCAACAGGCCGCACTGGAGCTAAAAGAAGCCCGACATTGTCATCGCATTTCCGGGCGGGGCCGGCACGAGGAACATGATCACGCTGGCTAAAGCTGCCGGTTTGCGGGTTATTGAAGTGCAGTAGGCGTGTACGCTTCGATGCAACGCACACGCCTTTTTATGGCAAACAAATTCCTAGCTCGAAAGAGGTGGTTTGATGGCCGGCGACAATTTCATAGAAGCTGTATATTGGTCGTTCATGGGCGCGAAGCTTGTGTTTGACGCGTATGTCACCTATTGCATCGTGCGCACGTGGCACAGTGTTAAACGCAACAGAAAGAATCGTAAATGAAAATCAGATTTCATTATCGGAGCACTTACTACGCGGTTGAGCCGCTGCTGTGTCTGACGGCCCTAGTGGGACTGTTCCGTGTAGACGGACACGAGCACACTTCCCTCACGTTTGTGCTGGGTAAGCTGCGGCTTTCTTTTATCTATCGGTCAAAAATATACGATGGGTTGTGATAAATTACCTCGTGACGGCTCCGAAACGTTCCGATAATCACCACACAACGCAAGGAGATCACAAATGATTTTGCTGGCGATCCAGGTGTTAATCGCGGTGGTAATCTCGCATACAGTGGTGTTGGTGCCTGTCGGCTATCTTTGTTTCAAGTGAGGGTGACCCATGTCAACGGCTGCGAACATTTTCAAGAGTCAAGGCGTTAAAGGCAGTGCTGACTTTGCTCGCCGCATGGCGTGGGATTCTTTTCCTCTGAGGGACGCGACAGGATCTTTTATCACTATCCATTTGTTTCGCGATGGCTCGGTGTTGGCCTCGACTTCTGACAATGAGAGCTGTGTTCTGTCGGCGAAAGCTTACAGTCACATGCGCGCAGGAAATGGAATGCTCACGCCGGCGCTAGCTGGGCCGCGAGCGTACCGCTATAGTTATCGTCCTAAAAGTCAAGCTTCAATAACTGAGTACGCCGCTATGTGCTGCGTAGCTGTTAAACTTGGCATGGCTTACGTTGATGGAAAGTTCAAAGCATGAAAGATGGTATTTACTCGCGGGTTCTGCCTGCTAACACAAGTGACGCTACGCTCCAAAGGCCCCCTGTACTTCGACCCGGCGCCATGGACTTTAAAAAGTTCCCCAGTCGAATCGGAAACGAGCTACATTTTCAGAACGGGCACAAGGAGCGCACAGATCATGGATGTGACGACACTAGCGAAATTTCGTGAACAAGCGGCTGAGCTGAGACGTTTGGCGCTTGAGCTAGAAAAGGCTTGCGACGCTCTTGAGACTGAGCTGCGTGTCAGCACGGTGCAAGCCGGTGGCTTGCCCGCCAGCATCAAATCGGTTGTTATTACGGCTATTCGAAATGGAGCGACGTAAGCGTCCCGCTCACGATCCCGCAGCTGAGCTTAAAGCACGAAAGAAGCTCGCGCGTCAGCGCGCTAAGTATCAGCTCCCGAGACCGAGCGACGAGCCTGACACTCCCGACAACCCCCGGGACTTAGACCCCGTCTATTGTCACAAACGAGAGGTTTAACAATATGAGCGGCAGCCTTACGGCACTTTCAAAAGTGCCGGAGATAATGCGCCCCTATAAACAGTGGGTTGTGGCGTCAGCTGACAAAATGCCGCTGCAAGTAGATGGTACTTTCGCGAGTGTTAACGATCCGTTTACATGGACGACGTTTGAGGCTGCGTCAGAGGCAGCGCAGGCGCATGGGTTGTACGTCGGTTTTGTACTGACGACGGCTGACCCTTTCGTTTGTCTAGATCTTGATTGCCACCCGGCCAAAGAAAACAAGCCCGCTGTTGGTATGACTGACGATGCTAAGCTTCGTCATGAGCAAATCATTGCTTCATTCGGCAGCTACACAGAGGTGTCACTAAGCGGGAATGGCTACCACGTATTTTTGCGGACTGAAGACCCGGAATTGCGCACTGCGTCAGCGCAGCGTGACAGCGTGGCGGTTTATGCGTGCAGCCGAATGATCGTGATGACCGGCAACGGGGGCGGGGAGATGGCGTCAAATGACGAGCTGCTATCGCAGCTCGTTCAGGAATGCCAAGGGACGCGTCGAAAGTTTGTTCTTGATGATCAGCCTCAACTCGAAGCTGACACCGCAATTTGGGAAAAAGCCGCGAACGCGCACAACGCGGACAAGTTTCTTGATTTGTGTGAGGGTCGCTGGGAAGACTACAACTATCCCAGCCAAAGCGAGGCGGATCACGCGCTAATGCGGATGCTCGCGTTCTGGTCGCCGAACAACGAGCAAGTTATGCGGATGTTCCGGGCCACGGCGCTGGGGGCGCGCGTCAAAGCACAGCGCGATGAATACTTGCTTAGGTCTATTCATGCTGCTCGCGCGGAAATCGCTCTTGAGACCCACAATCTTGACAACATTGCGGGTTTAGTTGAAAAAGTGTCAGTTGTAGGGCCATCACTAGCGACTGAGGCGCTTGATTGGCCACCTGGCCGTGCAGGCGAGCTAGCGCAGTGGCTGTACAGCATCGCGCCACGTCCGGTCAAAGAAGTCGCGATCATCACAACACTCGGAATTTTGGCAGGTGTGTTTGGGCGTTACATCAATGTGAGCAAGTCAGGTCTTAACCTTTATCTTGTGCTAGTGGCTAAAAGCGGCATCGGGAAAGAAGCTATGCACACCGGGACAAGCCGCATCGTGCATGAGATTCTTTGCGGTGTTAACAAAGTAGACGCTGTTTTTGACTTCAGTGTGTACGCGTCGGGGCAAGCCCTGAACAAGGGGATCGCTGACAAGCTGACATCCATCAATCTTTGCGGTGAGTGGGGGCGGCTTTTGCAACAAATGGCGCTAGACACGGGCCCTGCGGCTACGCTGCGCACGGCGATGACGCATCTTTATCAGAAGTCGGGCTACGGTAACGTGGTAGGCGGCCTGAGCTACTCAGACAAAGAGAAGAACACGTCTAAGACTTTTGGGGTTTGCTACTCGATGATGGGAGAGACAACACCAGAAACTTTTTACCAGGCGCTGACCGACTCGATGCTGTCGGACGGCTTCTTGTCGCGCTTTGTCGTTATCGAATACAACGGTTCGCGCCCGCCGCTTAACCGCGACATGGACGATCCGCCGCCCGAGTGGATGGTTCCGTTGTTTGAAAACATCATGAATACCTGCCAGGACCCAGGCTACAAGCCGCTGGCACCGACTTACGAACCCGGCGCTCTTGAGATGCTGGACGAGTGGGGCACGGCAGCTGATGCCCTCGTCAATGGCGAAGAGTTTGAAGGTAAGCGTCAGGCGTATAGTCGCTCACATCTAAAGATGCTCAAAATCTCGGCGTTGTTGGCTGCGGTGGATAGCGGAGCAGGGTTTTGCCATGTCACCAAAGAGCACGCAGCCTGGGCCATGAACGTGGTTAAACGTGATATCAACACGATGCTGAGCAAAATTGATTCCGGTGAGGTGGGTAACGGTGACGAGGCGCGCTTGCGGAAGGTGCGAACGATTTGCCAAGAGTACCTACAGAGCCGGCCCCCAAAAAGCTACAACGTTCTCGGGCAGATGCACCGTGATCGTGTCATCACAAGACAGTACCTGCAAGCAAGGGTCGCAGCGCAGGGCGCGTTTTCGCAACACCGCCTTGGCTCGACCAACGCATTGGATGCCGCCGTCAAGAATTTGTGCGATAACGGGGAACTGGTCGAGGTGAGCCGCCATCGCGCACTTGAAGACTACAAATTTATGGGAAAGTGCTACAAAATTATTAAATTAGCTTGACACTGGTTCGAAAACATTTATTATTAGAGCACCTTAATTCAACTAGAGGCACGTAATGTGTAAAGACATCGCAGACTTGGCGGATCAATGGGAACGTGCTAGCGAAGAGCTAGCCTTCTGGAAGAGCAAAGAAGCGGCGCTTCGCCGTGATTTGTTCGCAGCAGCATTTGAGAGTCCCAAAGAGGGCACACAATACGCGACCCTGCCCAATAAAACACGGCTTAAAGCCGTTCAGCGGTACACGCGCGAATTCAGCCAAGCCGACGCGCTTGAAGTAAGCGTCCGGCTGAGCGAAGAAGGCTACGATCCGGACACGGTTTTTCCTCTTAAAGCTGAGTTGAAGCTGTCAGGTCTAAAAGCACTTTCGGATGAAGCGCGGGGTATGGTCGAAAGTATCTTGACGATCAAGCCGAGTAGTGTGTTACTTGAACTTCTGGAGGACTCAGAGAATGAGCAATGACGAGCATGCTTCGGACACAACAGCCGTGGGCGTTGTGCGTGGCGTCATCTACGGTTTTATAGCGTGGATTGTTTTTGGACTGGTTGTGGTTTCTGTTTTCAAATGAGAGGTAAACTATGAGTTTTCTTAAAGAGGTCAAGAAAGGACCTTCCATGGCCGGCCTTCGCATGATCATTGCGGGGCAGGAGAAGATGGGAAAAACATCGTTTTGCGCTTCAGCGCCGGACGTTTTGCTCGTACCGCTTGAGACGGGCGTCATTCGATCGGACTGTGCTCGATTGGATCAACTGCGCACTTATGAAGAAGTCGACGCCCTGGTTGACGAAATCGTTGCGGCTTGTCAGTCCGGGGAATTCCCGTACAAGACCGTGGCTCTCGACAGTGCTAGCGGTCTGGAACGGCTTATTCATGAGCACACGATTGCTCTCGACCCTGTCGGAAAGAACGGTAAGCTAAACACAATGGAGACTGCCCACGGCGGTTTTGGAAAAGCGTACGCTGTCGCAAATGACTTGTTCGAGGACATCCTTAAACGACTTTCCGACGTCGCTGATTTCGGCGGTGTTAACGTGATCTTCACGTGCCACGTCTATAGCACAAAGAATCCCGATCCCACAGTTGGTGTGTATGATTCTTGGGACTTGCTGCTGCACACGCCGAAGAACGGTAAGAGTTACGGCAAGCGCGACTTGGCGGCGCAATGGGCCGACGTTATCGGGTTTATCTACGAACCAATGATGCTGCAAGAGAGCGACGACAAGAAACTCACACGAGGTGTGTCGAAGGGCCGTTCGATGGGGCTGAGCCGCACACCCGCGTATATCGCAGGTAATAAGCTCGGTATCGAAGGTGAAATTAAACTTCCGGACGCTAAAGGCGGCTGGACCAGCTTTTCCGACGCACTGGTCAAAGCGTTGGGCAACTAAAGGAATCAATCATGGCAGACCTTGGTTTTAACACACGGGACGTTGCACCTGAAGGCGATTTTTCACCCATTCCGGCCGCCCGGTACCACGTTGAAATTCAAGACGCAAAACTTGAGCCAACTAAAGACGCTCAAGGAAAATTGGTCAACGTCAAATTCAAAGTGATCGGCCCGGGTTACGCTGGACGCATCCTGTTTGCGCGCTTTAATATCGTGAACAAGAGCGAAATTGCGCAGCGTATTGGTCGCGGCCAACTGAGCGCTTTGGCGCACGCTTGCGCACTCGACGAGATGCAAGACACCGATCAGCTACTCGGAAGAGAGCTCGCTGTTCGAGTGGACATTGAGGAAGGGCCTAAAGCACCTCAACACGGGGTCAAAGGGTTTTACGCGCTAATCACGCAGGTCGTTACCCTCCGGCCTACCGCCGCTGCAAACCCACAACCAGCTCCTGCCGTCGAGCCCAAGCGCCGCGCACCCTGGAACAAGGCCGCCCCAGCACCGGCACCCGCTGAAGACCAAGACGACGACATTCCGTACTGAAAATGATAATGCGCGTCGCTACAAAAACTATCGCAGCAATCAACGCCGCACTTGAGCAAGATCAAGGTGCAGCGTACAGAAAAGCGTTGCAAAAGATTCTGCCGACTATAGGCGACGCGTATCGGGGCTTAGACCCTGGCTACAGGGAGCACCTTGGGGCCAGTGTTATCGGAGACAGCTGTGCGCGTAAGCTTTGGTACCAGTTCAATTGGGCGCTTCCGGTTGAAAAACACGAAGGCCGAGTGCTTCGCTTATTTAATCGAGGCCACCTCGAAGAGGGACGTGTCTTGGCCTTGCTCGAAACTGCCGGCATGGAAGTGCACAGCACTGTGGACGGTAAGCAAATTAAATTCAAGGACCACGGGGGCCACTTCGCCGGCAGCCTGGACGGGGTTCGTGTCGGCGTGCCTGACGTTCCGGCAGATACTCCTTGCGTTCTAGAGATAAAGACGCACGGCGCCAAAAGCTACGAGAAGCTAGTCGCATCGGGAGTACGCGCCGCAAAACCAATGCACTACTCGCAAATGCAGACTTATATGCAGCAGCTGGAGCTGTCACACGCCCTGTATTTTGCAGTGCGCAAGGACGATGACGCAATCCATCTCGAAATAGTCGATTTCGACAAGGCGCACGCAGATCAGATGAACAAACGTGCGAAGACGATTATTTTGCGAAAAGAGCCGCCAAACGGCGTCGGCACAAGTCCGGCGTGGTTCGAATGCAAGTGGTGCCCCGCTGTCAAAGTATGTCATCACGGCGCCCCTCCAGAAAAGAACTGCCGTACCTGCGCTCACAGGCTACCTTCTATGGGCGGCGGCTGGGACTGCTCCGAGTTAGGCGAGCAAATAAACGACCCTTTGGCAGGGGCCAGCTGTAAATGGTACGAGAGGTTGTTTTGAAACTAAGAGACTACCAAGCGTTTGCTGTTGCCGAAACTCTTGACTACTTGGCGAGCAACGATAAAGGTGACCCAGCCATCCTGATGCCAACAGGCACAGGAAAAAGTCTTGTTGTCGCTGGGCTTGTGCAGGAGTACATGCGCCAGCACCGTGACGCCAGAATATTGATGCTCACACACGTGCAAGAACTCGTCGAGCAGAACACAGCTAAGCTAAAGGCGCTTTGGCCGCAGGCGCCCGTCGGTGTGTACTGTGCTGGGCTCAACAAAAAAGAACATCGGCAACCAATCACTTACGGGTCGGTAGGCACGGCGCTAAAAGCGGTAGCGAAGTTCGGGAAGCAATCCTTATTGGTTGTCGATGAATGCCATCGCATCAGCCCACGCGAAGGAACGGGCTACCGTAAACTAATAGACAGCCTGCGAGCAGTGAACCCCTTGTTGCGGGTTGTGGGCCTCACAGCTACTGGTTACCGTCTAGGTCACGGTACCGTTATTGACGGCGAAATATTCCACCACGCGGTGGTGGACATGACCACACCGGAAGCGTTTAAGTGGTTTTTTGAGCAGGGTTTGCTGTGCCCTCCTGTGCCAAAGGCTACGCGCACGCAGTTGGATGTTGCAAGTGTTGCTGTCCGCGGCGGCGAGTTTGTGGCCAGCGATCTACAGGCGGCTGTAGACAGAGAGAGCGTTACCCGCGCTGCGTTGGCTGAGGCAATCGCTCAACTGCAAGATAGGCAGCACATCCTGGTCTTTGCCAGCGGCGTCGAGCATGCGCGCCACATCGCCGAGATGTTGAATAACGAATTCAACCAAGACAGCGTCGTTGTTGACGGGAGCCTGGCAAACGATGAGCGGCGCCGAAGACTAGAGGCGTTTACGTCAGGCGCGGTGCGGTGGTGCGTTAACAACGAAGTTTTGACGACGGGCTTTGATTTCCCAGGCATAGACGCGATTGTCATGCTTCGCCCGACGCAGTCGCCCGGGCTGTGGGTACAGATGCTTGGCCGCGGCACGCGCCCGGCGCCTGGTAAACAAAACTGTGTTGTGCTAGATTTCGCCGGTAATCGCGTTCGTTTAGGTCCGATAGACGAGCCCGCAAAACCTAAACGCAAAGGGCAAGGCGGAGGTGGTGTCGCGCCTTCTAGAGTTTGTGCCCAGTGCATGGGCATAAATCACGCTTCAGCGCGCAACTGTGTTTTTTGCGGTTTTGAGTTTCCGAGAGAAGTTAAGCTAACAACCACGGCCGGCGCGGCTGCGTTAGTGAAGACACTAGAGCCTGCCGAAGAACCTAAGTTAGTTGAATTCGGCGTGCACAGTGTGAGCTACCAGAAGCACGAGAAGTTTGGGAAGCC
>JACCDR012161538.1_pt1 | contig 12392 bp, 13 predicted proteins | sample 7446431 | NCBI WGS metagenome assembly JACCDR01 (sample SAMN15323443, study PRJNA562643) | freshwater metagenome | isolation source: river surface water | place: USA:Blue River Watershed | collected 2017-08-17
AGCAAATACGGAATCAAAGTCACCATCACAGATGGTACAAAATACATGGCCGATGGAAAACAGGTCGAATTTTTCGTTAAAAAGCAGAATATTTACGAAAGAACCCTGTTTGATGGAACAATGGAAAGGTACGAAGTTGTCCCGGACGCTATGTACGGACTCAAAGGTCGAATGATTCTGAAATATGACAAAAATAAGAATTATCTGAAAATGACTTACGATGGCGATATTTTGGCTTCAATTACTGATAACAATCAAAAGCGAATGGCTTTTAAATTCTATCCAAATAAAAAGGTCAAAGAGATTAGCGGACCTTTCGGAGTCAAAGCCGAATACAAATTTCACTCAAATCAAGATGACTTAGCAGCAGTGACGAATCAGTGGCGCAATACCTTCACCTACGAATATGACGGACTTCATAATCTGACCAAGGCGACTTGGCCTGATAAAACATTCATTAGTTTGAAATACGACCAAAAGCGGGACTGGGTCGTGGGCTATCAAGATCGGGATAAATGTAATGAAACTTATAACTATGAATTTGATGAACGCGCGCCTCGAATGCATTACTGGTCAACAGTTAAAAAAGTTTGCGGCAAAGAGACCATTGCAGAAAATCGATATGAATTTTGGTTTGGCGAGCGCGACGGCTCAACATACTTAAAACGTGTGTTATCTAGTATTGCTGGAGACACGACGGATATTTCTTATCATGACATATTCGGAAAACCGACATCGATCTTAAAAAATAACGAACTGACGAACTTTGAATATTTTCAAGATGGTCTGCCAAAGACAAAATATACAAAGTACATGCGGATGAATTTTGAATATGAAGCCAAATCAAGAAAAGTAGCCGCGGTAAAAACCGACTATTTCGATGATAAAGGAAAAAGAACGATCACTCGAAACACCGCATTTAAGTACGATGATCGCGGAAATCTGGTCTTTGCAAGAAACACCGACGGACAGGCTGTCACGATGTCATATGATCCTCAGGGACGAATTGCATCGATCACAGATCAAGCCAAAAAAGTCGTTAAGATCGAATACGAAGAGCGCTTAGGAAAACCGGCTGTTGTCACTCGTCCCGGCCTCGGTACGATTCGAGTGAGCTACAAACCCAACGGCGAAATTGCAAAAGTGGATTCAAAGGAAGGCCCGTCTGTTGCGATGCAGGTGGCAAGCACATTTAATAATCTTCTTGATATTATTGCCCCAGCAACGGCCGAGCTTTACCTGTAAGGAGTGATCATGAAATTAGTTTTGATTCTAGTGATGGCGTTTTCGTGGGGAAGTGTGTCTTTGGCCCAAGGGACGAATGCCTCTTTCACAAATTCATCGGATGATCCTAATTTAAGAAGAGCATTTAGCCGCACAGGAACCGAAGGACAAGCAACGGACTATGGTTTTGACTGTCCAGAATGCCGAGCCAAATTGGCAAAGCGAGCAAAAGGACGATCGTCTTTGTTGGACAACACCAACCCCGGTTTAGGTGTTGGTGCATCTGGAGCCCTCAAGGAACTTGATAAGGCCACTGGACGTCAGTAGAGCGATTAGTAAGAAGCCGCTCGCTGAAAGTAATATTTTCCTGTGTTCGTGTACAAAATCAGAACATTGTTTTCAATTTGGTACTGGAAAATTTGAACAGGAATGCTTGCAGAACAATACTTTCCACCTTGCTGAGTTGTGCTTTGCACAGATTGCAAAACTCGCACGCTGGAGTCATCAGCCACAACGCTCGTTCGGGTCGAAGTTTGCAAAAATGTTCCATCATAGAAAGAACAGTTTGAAATCAATTGGTAATCACCACGGCCTGTTCCCTGATAAGATCCATCATCCCATAAATTAAAGATCACTCGTCCGCTCAACTGGACATTCGGCTCGTATTTAGGCTCGATCGAATCCCAAGCTCCATTTAAAGCCACCCAACTTGACTGATAGACTGGATATACTGGCGGTTGATGTTGGTGATGACGAATCACTCCATCAGCACCTTGAACATTCCAGGCAGCACCAAGAACAGTTAAAAAAGCTCCGAGAGTCACAGTTGCTTTGATCAGAAACTTCATAAATCACTCCTCATGTTTAGGTTGTTTCAAAGTGAGGCAAGAGAACCAAATCTATCTACAGGTGTCAATTCTCTAATCGATACACTGAGACATTCATTTTGATAACTATATGAAATGACTGACTTCTTTTGAGTCAAAAACCAGTTCAATTTGGTACGATCTTCGCATTAAAAAGAGACAATGGATCATGACGAGTCAATGAGACACTCAAAAAGAGACTCATTGCCCGAAAAGACGTCAGTGACTCAAAAGAGGAGTTTTTATGAAAAAGATGATTTTTGTTCTAATCGCCGCTGTGAGTTTTCAAACATTGTCGGTTTCCGCACAAACGAAAAGTCCTGCCGAATGCTCACATACCAAGGAACTTAAAAAAGGAATCTTTGCTTCAACGAACCCAACCATCGAGCGTGCAGCCGTGAATCCAGGCAAGCAAGCCAATGGAACACGTGTCGGCGGACGTCGGTAAAATCATCGCACCTAGACTCGTCTAGTACTCAAGGGTCTCTTCATCGGAAGGATGATCGAGATATCTCTTCGGACGAGCTTGTTGCTGTTCTTGAATCCGCATTTGCGACCGCGATTTTTCTAATTTGCGGTCCGCCTGAGGTGATAAAAAGCCATTCTGAATCCAAGACTTTGCTGAAGAATACGATCGGCGCAAAAGAGTTGCTCCGCCCGCAGCTGAATCACCAATAAAACCTGCCACGGGAGACCGTTCAACCAAATCCATCATTCGATCATCAAGACTTCGACCTCCGACTTGCACCTGGAGAATCAGCAGAAACAACCCGGCAAAGATCAGACACTTCAAAGTAAAGAAAAATTCACTCATTCCATCACTCCATTTGCTTTAACAAAGTTTGAAAATCTTCCTTTTGAAACGGCTTTTTCAAAACGCCATCATACAGACTGGGATCAAGCCTTCGTTCAAATTCATCCCCATCCAAGGTTGTACAGACAATCACTTTGGTATGGGGAAACTGAGGCCGAATCACCTTGAGCAAGTCCACACCAGATAATTTCGGCATGACCAAATCCACAATCGCGATATCCGGAAGACAGCTCTCTAAAACAGTCATGGCTTGCTCGCCATCTTCCGCCTCACCGACCACCAAATAACCTAAGTCTTCACAAAGTTTTTTGAGGATTTCCCTCACAAAGGTGGCGTCATCAATGATGGCGATTCGTTTCATTTCCCTATGCTAAATCAAATCAACAATAACTGTGAGTCTCCCCTTCAACAATCAAGCCCTTTGGCTAATTTGACGACGGCACATTTAACGATGACAATAATGAAAGATGATCAACTTGAATCACAAAAGCTCCTTGTTCCATTTCAATTTTTTGGTTCCTTCTTTGATATGGAGAAAATCATTCACACTGATTCATCGTTTGATTTTGGGTTCAATGATTTTATTCTCTGTTGATGTTTTTGCCCAAAAAAATCTTGTCTATTTTTCTGAAGTCGACATGCAAATCCGGCCGCAGAAAATATTGGTGCTTCCCGTTCAAGACAACACAAATAATGTTTATGGAAATCCTCTCACTGAAAAAGTATTTCAAATTGTTGAATCCGAAAATCAGTACGACGTCCGTCGCTGGAGCAACAACGGAAAATACCCGAACCTTTCACCTGATTTCTTCACAGATTCTCCGGATTCACTCAAAGAGCTGATGCTCTCAGCAAAGGTTGACTCTGTCTTAGCAACCAGGGTTTCTCTAGGAACCAAAGGACTTCAAGGGCGAATGACGTTGTTTCATGGCAGCGAGGCTCTGCCTCTGGTGAATTCAGAATTCCGCGACTTGAGTGCTTCGACCATCAAAGAGTTAGAAACTCAGATGGTGACCCTATTTCAAGAACTTAAGAGCCAGCTCATGTTTCAAGGGGTCGTCTTAAGTCGTCAAGGGAATCAAGTCACAATGAACCTAGGCTCCTATCAGGGCGCTAAAGATAATGACCTGGTTTCAATTATGCAGTTTCTGAAAGTCCAGCGCCATCCGCGCTTTAAGTTTATGGTCAGTGCAGACCGCGAAGTCATTGGCAAAATTAGAATTACCAAGGCCGAACCGCACCTGAGCTTTGGACAAATCATTCTTGAAAAAGAACCCCAATTAATTTCCGTTGGCCACAAGCTTTCGGTGGACCGCATGGTCAAATACACGGATGTGGTGAAATCTCAAAATCAGGTTTTGGACGATCTCAGCCAGCGCCAGGACACCAATTATGTCTTTGGAGAACAGGCCAAGGAATGGGAACCCGTTCCCCCGCCGCAATACGGACGGGTTCAGTTGATGACAGGCTTCGGACAATACAACCAGACCGCAGCTCTGCAATCTGCTGGCAGCATTACAGCAACTCAAAGCTTTGCACCTCATGTGTTGGTGGGCGGAGAACTTTGGTTCAATAAAACTTATTTTATGAATGTCGAATTTAAACAGTCTCAGTTTTCGGTTCACAATCCCCTCGACGGATCATCGCCAGATAAACTCAACATGTCTTTCGGGTACTATCATTTGATGGGTGTTTACAATCTGCCATTTTCACAAGATTTCTTTGGCCCGCGCATTCAGTTTATGGCTGGGTTTCACAAATTTAGTAGTCGCTCCGATGAAAGCACGCCCATTGCTTTCACGAATATGGAATATGGTGGCGTTGCCTTTGGTTTCTTAGGAGCCTTCCCAATTGATGAAAAATTTGAAGCTGGATTGCAGTTTAAATTGTTTTGGAATCCAACAGTTTCTGAAAGCTCGACAAAAAACTCGGGCTCTTCTCAAGAACCTAAAATCAACTTATTTAGTCTCTTTGGTGGCTATCATTACAAGCCACATTTGAATTTCGTCGGACGCTTTGATTTAGAATACTATTCAGCAGATTTCGGAGCTAATGGTCGTCGACCCGACCCCACCTCAAGCGTCACCCACCGGATGACGACTTTGCTTGGCGGGATCGAATATCTCTTTTAAAAGTTTTAAAGATCGCGGAACTGTACATCGCCCAAAAAGTCCATTTTCCCAAGATCTACACCCATCTGACGAAGAATGGCATAGGTCATCGTGGTGTGAAAATAGAAATTTGGCAGGGACATATGCATTGCATAATCCCGAGCTGACAAATACTTCCCAGGCATGAATGAAATTGGAACTTTGACGTTTTCTTTCCCAACAAATTCTTCAGGCTTAAAAGTTTGAAGAAAAGAAATCACCTTGCCAACTCGCGCGCGAGCCTCCGCAATTGTTTGTTCGTTGTCTTCATGCTTTGGAATATCAGCACGCTCAGCAACTTTAGCTGCACAGAATTTTGCTGAATCACAGGCAATTTGAACCTGTTTCATCAAAGGCAGCATGTTTGGATAAAGGCGAGTGCTCATCAAAACTTTTTCATCAATTTTTTTCGAATCTGCAAATCCAGCAGCTTTCTCCAAAACATGATCTAAACTTTTAAGACCGCGAATAAGCTCGGTCACAGTAAACAAAAACACTTTAACCTCCATAAAAAAGCCCGGATCATTGACCCGGGCTTTGATTATTTCTCTCCTGTTTGGAGAAAAAAATTACATCATGTCACCCATTCCGCCCATACCTGGGTGTCCGCCACCTGGCATTGGAGCAGATTCTTTTTTCGGAGCTTCTGCAATCATTGTTTCAGTTGTTAACATCAAAGATGCAACAGAGGCTGCATTCTCAAGAGCACAACGAACAACTTTCATTGGATCGATAACACCGTCTTTAATCAAATCAGTGTATTCTCCGCTGTATGCATTGTAACCATATGTTGTTGATTTGTTTTGAACAACACGGTCAACAACGATGGCTCCATCAAGTCCTGCGTTGGCAGCGATTTGACGAATTGGCTCTTCGCAAGCTCGTTTAATGATGTTTGCACCCCATTGTTCGTCTTCAGAAAATTTTGATTTCTCAATTTTCTGAGCCGCACGCAAGAGAGCTGTTCCACCACCAGCAACGATACCTTCTTCAACAGCTGCGCGAGTTGCGTTCAAAGCATCCTCAACACGAGCTTTTTTCTCTTTCATTTCAACTTCAGTTGGAGCTCCAACGTGAACGACAGCAACACCACCAGAAAGTTTAGCTAAACGCTCTTTCAGTTTTTCTTTGTCATAATCAGAAGTTGTTTCTTCGATTTGCGCTTTGATTTGGCTAACACGGCCAGTGATTTCAGTTTTCTTACCAGCTCCATCGATGATTGTTGTGTTGTCTTTATCAACGATTACTCGTTTTGCAACACCAAGATCTGCGATCGTTGCTTGTTCCAGCTTACGACCAACATCTTCAGAAATCACTTTTGCGCCAGTCAAGATTGCAATGTCTTCAAGCATTGCTTTACGACGATCGCCAAAGCCTGGAGCTTTCACTGAACAAGTGTGGAGTTGACCACGCAATTTGTTCACAACCAAAGTTGCTAGTGCTTCACCTTCGATATCCTCAGCAATGATCAACATTTGACGACCTTGCTTGTGGATTGCTTCCAAAATTCCAAGCATGTCTTTCATTGAGCTGATTTTCTTGTCATAAACAAGGATGTATGGATTTTCTAAAACTGCTTCCATTCTCTCTGCGTTTGTCACGAAGTATGGAGACAAGTAACCACGATCAAATTGCATCCCTTCAACAACTGTCACTTCAGTTTTTGCAGTTTTTGATTCTTCAATTGTGATCACGCCTTCACGGCCAACTTTATCCATTGCATCAGCAAGCATTTTACCGATTTCTGGATCATTGTTCGCAGAAATTGTTCCAACTTGAGCAACTTCGTTTGAACCTTTTACTTGTTTTGTCATTGACTTCAATTCGCCAACAACGATTTCAACAGCTTTATCGATTCCACGTTTAACAGACATTGGATTGTGACCAGCAGTAACAATTTTAGCACCTTCGCGATAGATCGCTTGAGCCAAAACAGTTGCTGTTGTTGTTCCATCACCAGCTTCGTCATTGGTTTTAGAAGCAACTTCTTTAACCATTTGAGCGCCCATGTTTTCAAACTTGTTTTCAAGTTCGATTTCTTTCGCAACAGTGACACCGTCTTTTGTGATCAATGGAGATCCGAAAGACTTTTCGATAACCACGTTACGACCTTTTGGTCCAAGAGTTACTTTTACTGCGTTCGCCAGGACGTTAACACCTTTCAGAATGCTGGAACGTGCATCTTCTGAAAATCTTAATTCTTTACTCATTTTTATCTCCTTAGATATTTAATTTTTTTAATTGAAATGACCGAACTGATTAGTTCATCACGCCCAAGATGTCTTCTTCTTTCATCATCAGGTATTCTTCGCCATTGAATTTTAATTCTGTTCCAGCCCATTTGCCGAACAAAACGCGATCGCCGACTTTCACTTCCAATGGAAGAATTTTTCCATCTTCAGTCACACGGCCTTTTCCTGCAGCAACGATTTCACCTTTTGAAGGTTTTTCTTTTGCAGTGTCAGGAATGATCAATCCGCCTGCGGTTTTTTCTTCTTCCGCCATTCTTTTAACAAGGATACGGTCGTGAAGTGGTCTTACACCAAGTTCGCTTTTAGCCATCTGAAACCTCCCATGATTATCAGGTTTAAATCTTTTGATTTAATTTTCTTATAGAACGTATAGCCAAGAGCAATATGGCGTGCCCAATGACAGTGTCAAGCAACCGGAAGAAATAAATTTGTATTGGAGGTTTGTTGATATTCTGCGCAAGAAAAGAGCAGGGCCCGAAAAGGCCCCAAAATCAATAGCCGCGGATCAAGTCGGCCGTCAGCGAGGTCGATCCAGAATCCTTTTTTGCAAGGGAATGGGCATAGGCTTCCATCACTTCGGCCACCTCAGCCGGGCTCATCAAAGCAGCGGCCTCTTTCAGGGCAGCTTTGCGATTAGAAAAACTGAAGATATAGGTAATTAAATAGTCTGAAATTTTGAGTTTTTGAGCCATATTCATATTTTCGACCTCAAAGCTTTCGGCTTCTTTCAGGCGCATGGCTTCTTTGCTTTTCTCGTCTTTTTGCTTTTGCTGCAGATCCTGGATCTTTGAACCCAGGGCTTGGATTTTTTCTGCCTTCCACTGGGAATAACTCTTCACGTTCAGAGTTGGGGCCGGTGTTGGCGGGCCATAGGTCCTGATTTCCGCGGCAAACACAGACCTGAACGATAAAACCAGCGCCAAAACGCAAACGATCAGGAAGGCCGTCGGAAAGGGGAATCGTCCCCTGTTTAGAGAATCGACAGATGACTTCATTTTGTAACTCACGATGGATGCTCCTTACACGAACTGCTGTTTAATTGAATTTCAGGCTCACTTTGGACACCCTAAGGCCTTAAAGATCGCCGCCCTGGACAAAGGTAGCATTTCCGAGACCGCCGGATTTACTCAAGGGGCCAGGGTGCTAAGCTAAACATACTTTTTTAAAATGACCTGCCAATGGCACGCGAAAGGGGCTTTTCGATGAGCAAATTACTCCAACTATTTATAGGTTTTATGGTCTTTGCTGGCTTAGGGTGTGCCTCAAACGACGAACGAAAGCTTGCGGAGATGCTAAAAAAGAATCCGCAGATCCTCTACGATGTCATTGAACAAAACCCTGCCGAATTCCTCACCGTGCTCAATCGGGCGGCTCAAAAAGCAAAAGAGCAAATGTATGCATCCCAAGCCTCACAGCAACAACAGGCGATGGAAGAGGAAATGAAAAATCCAAAAAAACCTGTTGTTGATGATTCGAGCCGGGTCTTTGGCAATGCTCAAGCTAAAATCACAGTCGTTGAATACGCTGATTTTCAGTGTCCAGCCTGCGGAATGGCCCACCAGTCTCTCAAAGAACTTAAAAAACGCAAAGGTGATCAAATCCAGTTTCACTATAAACACATGCCCCTGGATTTTCACCCGATGGCAATGCCGGCAGCTCAATATTTTGAAGCCATCAAACTTCAGGATTCAAAAAAGGCTTACGCTTTTTACAACTACCTCTTTGAAAACCAAAGACAGATGAAAGACGAAGCCTTTTTGAAAAAAGCTGCCCAGACCGTGAAAGCAGATATGAAAAGATTGTCGGCAGACATCAAATCCGAAAAGGTTCAAAGACGAATTGAACAAGACATGGAAGAGTTCCATAAATTTGGTTACACCGGAACTCCCGTCGTCCTTATCAACGGAGTATCCATGTCCGGAGCACAGCCTGTTGAGCGCCTTGAGGACATGATCGAAAGACTCACTAAAAAACAGTAAACCCTCTTAATCTAAACCAATCCTGCAGCCAACTGACTTGAAGTGGGCTGCAGAAATCGTCCAAATTTCCACTCAATCAATTTTTCATGAACCTTCTGACTCAGGGCGAACAAAAGTTCACTCAAATCGCCACCAGTGGTCGTTGCCGAAAACGGTCCCACATAACTGTTGACCAACAAAACCCCTTGGTAAAGACCATTTTCAAGTCTCGAGAAAGTTGCCTTAACATAGGAACCCGCAGGAGCCTCATCCAGCAAATCATTCAATGTTTGGTAGAAATGAGCATGGACTTCATCCGCAGGCTCAAATCCGACATAATTGACAGAAAGATCTGTTGTTCGCATAAACACCCCCATTATCGTGCAACATGGGATCAAAGATTCAAAAGTCAAAAGCTAGAATGAGCATGTTGCGAAAACATCAAGGTGCCGTACAAATAACTGAAATTGTTTCAATTTTACAATGATAGACTGGCGGAGAGAGAGGGATTTGAACCCTCGGTAGGCCTTTTGAGCCTACGAGCGTTTAGCAAACGCTTGCTTTAAGCCACTCACCCATCTCTCCGCTAAAAAAATTACTGATTAAGTCGACTTTCACCCCACACTGCCAAAGAGAATCTCAGAAATCAAGGCTTTGACCTTGATTTCTGAAGGCGACAAGTCTAAGAGTACCAGTTCAAACTAAAAATGTGCGACCGTAGCTCAGTTGGATAGAGTACTTGACTACGAATCAAGTGGTCGGAGGTTCGACTCCTCCCGGCCGCACCAATTTTTATCTCCGATGCTCCCAATGCTTTTGGCACTCCCCTTGCTCAGTGAGGTTCATGCTGATTTTGGAGTCTTTTTGACTCTGAAGCGTCACGCTCAAACCAATCAAAACGGGGATCGTCTTATGAAAATCAATTTTGCCCAGCTCGCAACAAGTGTTGTGTTGTCTCTGACCTCAATCAGCGCCTTTGCTGAACAAGTCTCTCAGGTCTTACTGACCGAAAAAGACTGGAGCGTGACCAAAATCACTGACAGTGAGGCACAAACTGCTTTGTGCGTGGCCGAAACCAAAAAAGTCGAATCAAAAATCGTTTCGGACCTGAAGCTCATTGTCTCTGAAGCTGAAAATCAAAGCGCCCAGATCATTCTCACAGCAACCGGCTTACCTGCTGAAGTCACAAAGGCCTATGTGCGCCCTGATAGCAAAACCCTCTATCCACTTTTGGTCCGCTCTGTGAACACGGAGGCTGGGACCACGGAACTGATTCTTTTGCCACACCGAAATGAGGAGGTCGTGGATTTACTTTTGGAAAAGTCAGTTCTTGATATCTATTTTGGCGAAGGCAAGGCAGCCGTCTTGGCCCGAGTTTCTTTACGGGGATCTACGAAGGTCATTCAAAAAACAATCGCCTGCCGTGCTTCGAAATCGATCGTGAATGAATCTCTATCTGATAAAATCAAAAAAGATTTGAAAAAGGCAGCTCCTATCGAGGGCACGTTAGACCAACTCCTGGCCATCGATGCTCAGCTCCACCAGTTGGATGCCCAGCTCATTGCGAAAAAGGATGAATTGAAGAAAACCCAGGCTGGACTGAAAGAGCAACGATCTAAAGAGGCTCAGTTGAAGAGCAAAATCACAAGCATTGCCCAAGCCGTTTTGAAAACACAAAAAGAAGTCAGCGATCAGCGTTTAAAACTGACAGATCAACAAAATCTGCTGGCACAAAGCAAGACTGACCTGCCACTCCAGCAAGAAAAAATTCCTGCTCTCGTTGCAGCAAAAGACCAAGCACAAGCCGCACTTGATCCTGTAAAAGCCCAAGTCCGCAAGCTTGAATCAGAACTCTCTTCTCTGAAATCTCAAGAAGCGAGCTTGGAATCTCAGGTTCAAGATCTTTCTTCAAACCGCATTTTTGTGATCAATAGTCTGAACCAAATGGACAACGAATTGGCTAATTTAAGACAAGAGCGTCTTCAGGTTGATTTTCAGGCTTCCCAAGTCAGCGATTTGTTTCGCCGCAAAGAGTTTGAATACCGAAATTATGACGTCGAATTTGAAGTTCGCCGAATGCTTGATTCAAACTTCCAATACCGAAATTATCAGAATCAGCTCGAAGATCTCAGACGTCGCCAGCAAACTCTGCCAGGCGAAATCGGTTCTGCTCAGGCTCAGGTCAGCGTGTTTGAAATCAATCTTTCTCAGTGCCAGGCTGCTCAGCCGGCTCAAGACTGCGGAATGATCAATGCACGCCTTCAAGAAGCACGCGCTTTGTTGAATGCAAAGAATTCTGAACTTAACCAGATTCATCAACAATTTGAAAATGTTCGCGTTCAAATGAATCGAATCGAACAAGAAAGTCGCTTCCAAGCGCAGAGCTTTAAAAATCGCCTTCTGACAGAAATGAATCATTACGGTTCGCAACTCAGAGAACTTGAACAAAGAGCCATCCGCATCGATCAGCGTTCTCGTGATTTACAACAATTTGATATTCCAAGAGCACGCCAAGATTTGCAAAACATTGAATCAAATCTTGCTCAAGCTGAAGATCGTCTCGTTGATGCAACTGCCCGGGTCAGACGCAAACAAAATGAGTTGTCTCAGTTTAAAAAGGAAAATCAGTATGAGTTGCTTTCAGACAACTTAAAGGCTGCGCAAAAGGCCCTTTCGCAAGTGCAAGATCTCATTGCTACAGCACAAAAGAATATCACTGATTTGCCTGCGAAAATTGAAGCAACGACAAAAAAGCTCACAGCAGCAGAAACTCTTCTTGCACAGCAAAGCGCAAGCCTTGCAACAGAAGAAGCAAATCTCCTTGCAGTGACAACGGTGATCAACGAATTGCTGAATCAAGAAAAGGCAGCGGCCGACATGATCACAAGTCTTGAGCAACAAATCACAGCCGGCGTTTCTCAATTTCAAGGAGTTGCAAAATTCTTATCGCCTGCTTCCTAAATCTATCTTTACAAATAAAAAAAGGATCAAGGTTACCCTTGATCCTTTTTTTATCATTGATTCGAAAATGAGTTATTCGCCACCGTTGTCGTCATTGTAGCAAGCACAAGTAAATTTTTGATAAACCACATCATAGGTAACAAAAACATTATCTGCCTGAGGACAAC
>JACCDR010147056.1_pt1 | contig 12391 bp, 8 predicted proteins | sample 7446431 | NCBI WGS metagenome assembly JACCDR01 (sample SAMN15323443, study PRJNA562643) | freshwater metagenome | isolation source: river surface water | place: USA:Blue River Watershed | collected 2017-08-17
ACTGCAACTGATTGCGCCCCTTGTTTGATATTGCCGGACTGATATCCAATCGCTACTGATTGTTCACCCTGAGGGTTTAGACCATCAGATGTTCCCTGGCCGGAAAAACAACCGACAGCTACTGAGCAATGCCCTTGTTGATATTGACCAGCTTTGTTTCCTATAGCAACACCACCTCCAGTTACACCTCCTTGAGCATCGTATCCAGATTGAAAACCTACTGCCACACATTCGACACCTTGGTTAAATTGACCACAAGTACGTCCCACAGCCACTGAGTTACGTCCTTGATAGTTAGAAGCGGCAGCTTTACCTATAGCCACTGACCCGCTAAAAGCATCGGCACCAAGTAAACCTTGTCCTAATTGTCCTGCTTGAGCTCCTATAGCGACACAGTAGTTACCTTGTTCATCTCCCGGAGTGCTCGAACCTTCTGCAGCTTGATGTCCTATTGCAATAGAATCGTTTCCTATTTTATTTCCTGCTCTATACCCAACAGCGGTGCTGTTTTCTATCCCAATCAAAGACCTACTTCCAAAACTTTCACCTACTATAGTACACCCTGTGGTAGTCGCATCAATAGATCCCACATAACTAGCCTTTCCTCCGAGAATAGTGTTGTTTGCACCTCCAACAGTAGTATGTCCCACATCTAAATTATAAACCCCAGCAGGTGCTTCAGTTATTTGAATGTCATCTGTCACAGGCACAATGTCGGTAACCACGTGTGAAGAAGAAATTACCAAGTCAATGTCACTAGCGTTTTCTGTGACAATTATAGATCCATCTGCACTTCTAACACTTCTAATGTTAGACTCTCCAGCTAGTATCTTAGCTCCAGAGCCTATGTTATTCAGATCGTGAATGCCGCGGTTTACATCAAAAAAAAAAGACTGTAAACGAGTGGCACAAGGTGCTACACTAGGTGTTAATTCATATTGTAAGTATCTACTTCTAACAGGCAAATTGTGACTAATAGTAGTGCCTGCTACTAAATTAAATATATCAGCGTAATCACCGTTAACCCCATCCATACTCCATCTAACTGTTAAAACACAGTCACTTGCGCAAAATAACATTAATCTAAAGTTATTGTAGTGTTGTACATTAGCAAACAGAGTTGTTTGAACTCCTGGAAGAGATCCATAAAAATCTAATTCGACGATACTACTCATTTTACTTAGTCTCAAGTAAAATTATGGTTTGAATTGCCATGTATCAACTAAAGGTATCCAGCAAGGTCTTCCATCTCTCATTGTTAAAACATCACCTTCAGAACCTTTTGGAATAAATGTCACTGTAGATCCTAAACTAAATAGTAAACAGTCTTTGGGAAGGTAGTCAGGTATTTTACACACGTTTTTCACAGTTGCTTGTTTTCGTAAAGTAAACGCACGTGCAAAAGGACTTTTACCACCTTCTGATTTTGACTTCATAGGTTCGTCTTCTATACTCGCCAAAGGCTCTTCCACTCCTGAAAATAACACCTTCTTTTCCACACTAGGTGTCGTTCCTGGGTGGCAAGTAGTGTGTTCTATTCTAGCAGTAACTTTAAGTTGGTCGTTACGTTGATGACTTTCATTAATAACGTGTATTCTAAGATATCTCATAGGAACACCATGATTCGTACATAACCATATAGAACTACTCCTCTGACTAGTGTTGAGACACACGTCTTGTCCATTGTAGCTAAATTCAAGTACTATTTTTAACATTGTATCAGAATAAGTACTAAGTTGTATTCGTTTAGCATGACCTAATTCATCCAAGTCGTAGAACTGATGGTCGTTAGGATAAAATGCTTCTAAATGATCTCCCAGAGGTTTGATGATATTATGAAGTGAATCCATTTTAAACCACCATTTATTTCATTGCACACTAGTCGTGCGTCCTATACGTGCGTCCTATACGTGATGCCAATTAATAGCACAACTAACTGTACTAGTGTTAGCGTTAGTTACACAAGTTATACAGTAGTTCTCACCAGGTTGTAAAGTCCAATTCATGTTTCTAATAGCTTCTTCGTTGTCATCAAGTCCTACTAACAAACTAGCGTCTTGACTTATACCGAGAGTTTTAACTAAAAACCCTGTAGCGAAGTTAGTTTCATTAGTAGCTATACTAGTGCTATTATTTAAGTTACCAGTACTTACATACGCTCCTGTTGTAGAAGTCAAATTCTTGTACACATTGATCCTTGTGATATTAACATTATTACTAGTCACCGCAATACTAAGACTTTCTAGAGCATAACAAAGATGGTTAGGCAACCCCATAAACACATTGGTACTATCTAAATTCCTAATAGCTATAACACATGTTTCTGTTGTAGTCGCTGTCAAGGTGTTATTCCTACTAATAAGGTAACTGTTACTATGTCTTTCACCATTAAGTCCCATACTCATAGATCCTGTTTCTAAATAGCCGTCTACAGAAGTACTAGTATTAGTAGTTTGAAGCAGTAAGCCCAATCTCATAGCACTAATAGCAAACTGAGTATTAGGACTGTTATTTTGAGGTACTATTCTATGAAAGGGGTAAAAACGTCCATCAGTCCCTAAAATACTAAAGAGACATCCTGCAACTCCTAGATAACCCATGCTCAGTTTAAACACATTTAAATTCTCAGGTGCTATGTTAGGAGCTTTAACTGATCCATTACAAGGATCTATATTCCAATTACTTTGAGGAATCCTTTGAACTAATACACCTGCTTTATACCAAGCTATTTCTAGTTCACTACTTGTAACACTAGTGTTATCATACCCTATCATAAACCCATCATACAAGGTTCCATTTCCTAAAGCCCCGTTTACATTGAAAACACCAAATAACTGTCGTTGATTGTTAGTTCTAATAGTAGGTTGATGCCAAGCCCCCGTAAATAAAGCTTCTACACCTACACCCGCTGAATAAGGTATTAGTTTTGTTCCTAATATAAATTGAGTCCCTAGACTTGTTTCATTTGTACTTAATCTCAAAGTACTATTACCTTTCACCACTATACCGTCTGAACTAATACCTCCTGAATACACCCACAAGTCAAAACCTTGTAAATAAGGACTTTGGAATCTACTAGCGGCGTTTGCGTTGTATAAAGCACCTCCAACTAGTTGGTCCCATTTAAACGATACACTGGGCTTATAATTCTGTACAAGTATTTCGTCAAAAGCAGTTCTTTGTATATCTGCACTTATATCAACCTTAGGGTTGAAGTTACCTATTCCACTTAATTGAGCTGTAATAGCCGAGTTACTTGGAGTTCCATACACATAAACTCTAAGTTCTGTTTGGTTAAGTCCAGAAGTTGACACTAAACGAATACGTGTCCACTTGGCTTTTACACTACTAGTAACCAAAGATCCTGTAGTAGCTTGAATTTGAGTGCTTTCAGCAATGTCCCAATTAGTACCATCACCACTAAACTGATACACAAAGTTAAAGGTCTGATCTCCGTAACAACTACTTGACAGTGATATATACTGCCCTAGAATCATCTTTTCTGAAGTCCAAGACCCTAAAGACGGTAATGGAGTTGTGTAAGTGAACAGTATGACGTTGTCACTACTCATTTACTTAACTAAAGTAAATACTCAGCAGGTTATCTCATAATGTCAACAGAGCTGCTATTAACTTCAAGTAAGGCTGAAAGTAACCATGTAATTTCAATGGTAAAAGGTAAAGCACCGCCTAAAGCTAGAGCTGCTGGAAAATAAGGGTTAGCTGCAGTGTTGTAAGTTCTGTTGAAAGCCTCATCTACACTGAATTTAAACTGTAAAGTAGCCCCGTCATAGGAAGGTAAATTTTCACAATGAATGTGGTCTCTTACTAGCCCAGAGTTATAGTTAAAAGGAATAAAGTAAACTCTAGCGTCCATTCTACTAGGATTAGCTGTATTTCTCACACGATAAAAAGGATATTGAAATCCTAGATTATCTCCATTATGTTTAAGTCTACTATAGGAATCAATCTCAAATGAACTATCAGCACGGTAGATGTCTTGTCCATTGTATTGTATTTGAAGACTTGATAAATTAACACAACTAGGGAATAGAGCTGTTTGAGCATTTGCAGCTCCAGTATTTTCAACCGTAGGAAACACTGAGAAAAGACAACCGTTAAGGAACCCTTTAGGACAAGAAGTGATGCTTAGTTCTGTTAAATTAACTCCTGTTGGATCTATGTTAGCCACGTACCTATAAGGTGCCACCCAAGTTGTAGGAATGTTATAGGTGCTTGTAGGATCCATTAATAAAGCATTTCTAACAGAATAACCACCATCTAAGATTGCACAGCTAGAAGTAACGAGTTCTAACGTGTTAAATTGTACAGGAGGGTTGAAAGCAGGGTCAGTAGAGTCAACCATGATGAACCCTTGTGCGGGTTTAAAAGTAATGTTAATCTGTAAGAAGCTGTTGAGAGCCGCCATATCAATGGGAAAACTGTTACCAACTGTAGATCTTGTTAGTAAACTAGCCAAAGGCACAGAGCATTTGTAAGTACCCGCCCCTGCTACAGCTTGACCACATTGTTGAAGAACATTAGACCTACTTTCATTGTCAGGTTGACAGTACAATAGATAGTCTCTAAGTGCAGTTCCTGAAATTAACATGTTTTGTGCTAAACTGTTAGGAAAACTCAATTCAATATAATCGATAGCTGCAAGACCCCACCCTTGATTTAAAATGTGATTTGCAGGTATAGTCACAGACATGTTCAATGTGAACCCATAGTTTAATAAACTAGAACTAATTGAAAAATTCGATGTAGCCCCAAGAGCTTTACTGTTTGCAGAGATCCTGGTAGCCCCTGATTTGTTTTGAGTTTCAACAAGATGACTTGTGCTGTTGGATACACTTGAGTATAAGTCTGTTAAACCAAGACTGCTCGGATGTGACATTAGAATGGGTTTGCTAGTCAATGTCCTTTGGACTGCTTCCGATATCATTTGAGTCATTTTTATTAGTGAGATAAAATAAATTTGTACGTTAAATGACTTCTACCGCAATGTCAGTAGCTTTACTTAGTAATAGACAACGATCTTCGATAGAATCAGGCTCGGAAATGCCATGTCTAGTACAAACAGAACAGAATGATACTTCAGTGTTATTAATCGACTCTAAAGATCGTATCCAAGGCAACGCTAGTTCATTTTACATTGACCTTGGGTATCAACTTAGCAAAGGTAGATACATGACTTTAAAACGTGTAATTGTACCTAAGATACCTAACATCACACCCAACAACAACCAAATACAGTTAAGAAGTGGAGCTACTAGTACAGCTGTTCTTACAATTCCTGTGGGACTATACAACACAACTACTTTAGCAAATACATTAACTTCAGTTATTAATACTGGTTTCTTAGCTGCAGGTATAATCGATACTGTGACTGTTAATTTCGATAGTGTAAGTAGGACTTTCAGTTTAACGTCTGTTAATGGAATACCTTTAGCGATTAGTAGTACTTGTAGCTTCATTAGATATGGTTTAAGTTTATGTCCATTTGAAAGTCAAGACTTGACTGTAGCACCTACTAAAACGACTTTACGAAGTACTTTAGCAGGCATGCTTTATTCTAGGTATCTAACAGTAAGTTCCGACACTTTAACTCAATATAGCTTAGGAGACTCTATTCTAAGCTCCGCCACTCAACCTCCTAGCATAATGGGAGTTGTAGATCTTATTGATTTGTACAATTCTGATGATTTTGATATTACATCTGTTTATACAGGGGTATACAGAGCTATAGATATAAACACTGGAGTTAGAATGAGAATTATGAACGGTTCTAGGTCTATCCCTAACCAAATTGACATTGACTTAAAAGACATGTACGGTTTTGGACTAGAGTCTTCTATTCAACTAGGCAGTCCTTGGCCTGTAGACACAAGTACAAGCATTACACTTATCTTTGAAGTCGCATACTAACACCCTGTGGTAGTTGCAGCAAATTAAAAGTATGTATTTTTAAAATGGCGATTAATCCCGAAACTATAATGGCAGCTATGACTGCAGCACAAACAGCCGAGCACCTCGGTTCAAAATACTTACCCCAAGGTAAAAATGTGATTAACAACGTCTTTGGGACTAAAACACGAAACAGCGCTAAAACTTATCTTAAAGGTCTTACAACTATGCAAGGTGTTAAGAAACTAGTGTCTAAAGATCTTCCAAAGGTAGCTAAGAAAGGAGTCAAATTGTTAAAGTCAGGTAACATTATGAAAAAGGCTACAGAGATAGCTGGTGACATTGGAACTGCTGCTTCAGCTATAGAAGGGGTTGTTGGGGAGAACAAGTACACCCAAGGACTAAAACAAGGTACTCAAAAAGCTCTAGAAACAGTACAAACTCATCATGACAATATGAACACGTTTGTTAATGATCTTGATCCTAGGTTGACACACCGTGACTAATGTACCTTAGACAAAGGTACATGTTATGTTTTTGTTTTATAAGGACCTCTAGCAACTAGACTTCCTTGATAAGCTTTCAAAAAAGCATTATATAACTGTTCAATATCGTCTATTTCACTAGCTGTTAGACCTACATTTTCACTTTTAACTTTATTGATAAACTCTGAAAAAGGAGTTCGTAAATTAGACCCCTTCTTAGAAAACTCTTCTCTATTAGTTATAGAAAGCATAGAATCTAAACTACGAAGATAGTCTGTTTTAGCACCTCGTCCTTTAAGGTTGGATTGAGCTTTATTGACACTACTTTTGATAGCAGTTCTTATAGATTTGTCGCTAAGTAGTTTCCTTAGAATGTCAGATCCTGAAATCCAGTCTTTAACTTCTTCTTTAGTAGGTCCTTTCTTCTTACGTTCTTTAAGTTCAGATATAGGATCTTCTAACAATGGTGGGCTAATGGTTGACTCTTCCACCCCTTCGGGTTCACCGGAAGGCTCGCTTAACAGCTCACCTTCCATAGGTTCGGCCTTTTCTTCACCAAAGGGTTCACCAAAGGATTCACCAAAGGGTTCACCAAATGGGATGTTCATAGGATCGTCGAATGGGTCAGTCAGAGTACTAACGGGCACCTCCGGCCTTCCTGTAATAGTTTCTTTAATTTCAGAGATTTTACCTTTTTTCTTTGGAATTTGAAGGTTAACCTGAAGGTCCAAAGGACTGGCTACAGCAGGTACTTTTTTAGATTTGATATAATCAGGAAGGTCTTCTGATTCCCACAATGAAGGATCAAAACCTGTAGGTTTACCTGTAGGGTCGTACATGGAGCCTGTTGGAGCTTCAGGTATCTTGGTAGCAGGTACTTTGACACTGGGGGCTAATGGGGTGTCCTTGGCGGCTATGCTTTTAAACTGATATTTATACATGTACTTTGGTGCTGGTGGTACTCCTAATGCCGCTACAGGTGGTGGTAAGGGCCCAATGGGCGCGACAGCGGGCCCAAAACCTTGATCACCTGCAGGACCTTCTTGACTAACTCTAGTGTTCGTGTATATCTTACTAAGTCGATCATCAGGTACCACCATCTTCTTATAGGGGTAAGGTCTATAAGCAGCTCCAAAAGCAGCAGCTTCTTTAAGTCTATGTGTGTTAGAAATAGGTCTTCCAATCATTTTACATTATAGGATATAAATTATTTCCAAATTTTCGTTGACCTAGTTGGCATGTTCACATTATAATGAACTCCATAACTAGGACGGTCAGCTTGTGGGTGTTGTGTTTTGAAGAAGTTGGATTTACCTTCAACAGACAACCTTGTAGCAACATTAAAACCTAAGAACTTGGAACCATTTGGAAACTGTCTAAACGGGAGGGATCTTGGGATGTCCATTTGGTATACCACACTATTATTTTCATTTTGATGTTGATGTTGGTAGTTGTCTAGGTACTAGTTTAGCGTGACCATTCAAGTTGTCGTACATTAGTATGTTAGAACCTACAAGATCAAAGAACTTGACAGCTAGTCTTTCATTCTTAAGTTTATGGTCTGGGAACAGTCTTCTCGCTTCGTCATACAAGAGTTCATTTATACACCTAGTCATGTCTCTAATCTTAAGACCTGTAATAAACATCTGATGTGTGTTTTCTCTGGTTTTGGGATCTAACAAAGTACACGATTGAACTAGTACACACGTACTAATGTTACTATTCCTCATAGTCAACATCATTTTAGGAAAAGAACCTCCTCTTAGTGACTTACCAGAAGATGAACCTAGACAATCATCTAAGACACACAAGAACTTAAATTTATTGTGAGTTTCATCATTAATTCTCTTGAGTAATAGTACTAGCTTTGGAATGTAACCCTTAACGAATATGATTGGTAAGTCAGGGTTTAGTCGTTTGAAAGGCTCTGCATTCATAGATTCTGTGAAGATGACAATCTTATCGTACAAAGGTCTTACTACTCCATTCAACATCTTTGTTTCATTAGATAATTTATTGAGTTCGTCAGTTATAAAATGTGTTTTGCCTGACTTACTTTTACCGAATACAATGGTAGTTTTAGCTGTCTCTTGAGGACCTGTGTATAACAAAGACTTATTTTCTGTGATGAAGTCCATTGGTATTTTAAATCAAGGTATAAAATGCTAACCTCTATTAGACACCAAATTAAATACCCTAGCCAAGTCCATATGACTAAATTGCCTGTTCGTTCTGACGTCATGGAAGAGCCTATACCAAAAGCTGTCAAACAAAAAGTAGCTGCAATGACTAGTCCTGAGGAAGAAGAACCTTGGAAACCTAGTGATACTTTAGAACAGACATTAAGTAGTCTACCTTTATTTATTGATTTTCGCTGTGGCGTTCGTCATGACAATAACGCCACAGCGAACGCCACAGCGAACGCCACAGCGAAAGTCATGAAGAAGAAGTTAATTAGAGAATCGTTTGATAATTTAGACGCATGGATTGAAGATATGGCTAACTTGTACATGTTGGATTATAAAATGATGGAAAATGATAGTTTAAAGTAAGCAAAGGTACCTATGTCTGAGGTACCTACACCTGAGGGAGTCCTATAGTTCTAGTTAAAGAATTTCTATAGAAACCTCCCTCTAATGTAAATCTAAATGAGACTTTATTCTCGTCAAGCATTTCAACTGTATGTCTATTACCTTGGGCTATGTCTAGATACATTTGAAAGGCTTTTAAGTGGTCAAAAGGTGTGGAAGCTTTACTTAGTAAGTTACGCATACCAACTTCGTTAATGCCTTTAGCTTTAGTATGAACCATGTATGCAGGTTCTTTTTCAGAATCAACTTGAATAACAGTAGTGTACATCTTAGGCATCAACCAAATAGATTTAATTCCATATATATCTTTAGGTTTAGAAGTTCCTAAGTAATTTCTCACCTTGTCAGTTAATTTATAATCTATTTTAATACCACCTAACAAGTCTATTTCTTTTCCAATATGTTGATAAGGTCCAAAATCAGGTTTAATGAATTGAGTTCCTGAAGGGTCTAAATTATACTTTGATTCATAATTACGCCTAAATGACAGTTGAGCTTCTTTCCATTTATCTTTTTCTATAGTACATTGAATACTGTCAGTGTCACCATACCTCATTACAAAACCTACCTGTTCAAGTTCATAATGATATCTAGCCATAGTTAATTTAGAACTATCCAACACGCACATGGCTGCCTGTGAATAAGAACTATACATAGGGATAAATCGTTTAGCCATCTTCATCCAAGAGTATTTAACTCTATTTGACGATTCAATAGCTCCAGACAACATAGGACGGTGAAGTCTAGTAAGTTCTAACTGCTGCTTAGAATCAGCAATATAATAATCATTATACTCTTTCTGACCTAATTTACCCCAAGTGGAGTTCATAATTAACTTAATACAGGTGTCCAAAGCAGGGTTGTCACTTAATTTACGGAACTTATATAACTCTTCCATTAAACCTCTAAATCTAGAACATTTGAACTTGTAACCTATTAACGATGAAATAGTGTAATCACGTCCAAATACCAGTCCTTGATACTTTTCAAGTATTTCTAAGTAGCTTTCATTACCGACTCTATGTATTACTTCTCCAGGTTTTAAGGATTGCAGATAAATAGCACCTTGTTGAAAAGGGTCTACATACTCGGACTTGTGAGCTTTTCTACACACATATGATATAGATTTAGCAGTAGGTAAATTGTGAACCCTAAAGACCGCTACAAACGAAGGGTATACTTTCATGATGGAATCTAAATCATCCCTAGTTAATTCTTTTGTATCGATATAGTAAGGTAAACCTCCTGGTAAATTACCCATACTAGATGGATATAAAGAATTAACATCAAAGTCTAACACAACAGTTCCTTCAACATCGGAGATTTGTACTTTATTATCTCTAAGGTGTACAGAACCTCCTGTCAAGTTAGTTCTTAGAAACTCTGATAGTAAACCAACACTCTTAGGTATGTTGTGAAGACATTTATAAGATTTAGCTATCTTCATCGCTAATCCAGATATAGTCAAAGAACTACCTATATTTACGCCTGTAGCGTCATAAACTAACTTGAGAAATTTATCCACCACTTTATAAGTTAGTGTCACGTCTAAATTGTTGTAATATCTGATATATTCTTTAATATCGAACGTACCTTCAGACTCGTTATAAGATGATAACACTTTAGCTTCTAATCTAAGGTTCTCCATGTTACAATACTTTCCATTGTTTGAAAAAGACTCTACTGTGTGAATAGGGTCTAACGTTCCATTCTTAAGCTTTTCACAAGTCTCTAAATTAAAAAAGTTATACGGGTAAGTACCTTTAGAACACTCTACTTTTAATGAATTGGCGGCTGCTGATAACGACATTGGTAGTAAAGCCATAGAATCTCTAAACACAAGATCTTTACAGACTTCTTCACCTGCATGATTTAACCATAGACACCATTTAACAGCTATTGACTTGATAGATGACATGGACCCCATTAACTTATGAAACCCTCTAACTTTAGGGTTGTTTAAGATAGTAGAAATGTCAAAAGTCTGGTTATGACACATTATATCTAACTTATCATAATCATACTTGTAATTACGGTTAACCATAGTGGAGTGGTATTCTCTAGATTGAAACAAATATGAGATAGCTTCAGATACAGAGTCTAATTCGTTAGTATCTATAAAACACTTAGCAGGAGCGTATATAGGATGGTATACAGATGTTGAATATACTTGAATAGAATCGTCAGATCCTTTAGTAGTTTCAACATCTAAAACAGCCACATCTAAAGGCTCATACTCTTCTAACTTGTTGTTTTCTCTAATTTTTATAAACTCAGATCCTGATAAGTTATTTCCATATTGTTGGAATGTGAACTTTAACCATAGATTATAGGCAGCTTCAACCACATCGAGATACGAGCCTTTTGTTCTTTCATCTTTAGTTAGAACTTCAAAACGAGTTCTAAGTAAGCAACGAGCTGTAATATTACATTGGTGAGCGTTGCTAAGTTCAAAAGCCTCCAGCATCGGTTTTATGTCATTCCAAACGTTTGGAACAATGTATGTTAAAGCTAATTCCTTCTTATTCAGCTTTTTACGTTGTGTTTGCTTAGGTATGTTAGCTACTAAATTTAAATAAGTTATAAATTGTGATTTGCAATAGTTATAGTAGTTGTAGTGTTGTCTGTCTACCCACTCTTTCTGAATATCTGTAGGCATTACATAATCATAATTTAAACTCCTAGCTTTCTTCTGTATTTCATTCGTTCTAGGTGTGTACGCACAATAGTCCAAGTGTTCCATCAAATCAAAAGTATCATTAAATCTAAGACCCTTCACTTTTGTAACTTTAAAAGCCTCTCTGAGATCCCCTTCAGGAACGTAATCTCTAAGGTTCTTTAACGCAAAATAATGATCGTTATGTCCCGCTAATTTAACAATAGGGTTCTGAGGTGAACCTCTTATATAGTTCTCAAGCTTACCGCAAGGCTTACGCCATTTAATATGAATGCAAATACCTAACTCGTCAGCTATTGAAGTTATATTCTCAGTTAGCACCACTCCATAAGGTCCTAAATAAGGTGTTACTACAGCAGGTATTAACGTGTATATATTATCGTCGAAACCGACAGCTTTCTGTAAAGCATAAATTAAACAAGGTATATTAGCAGGACCATCATCTGGAATCACTTGTATATCGTAAAAAGCACTTATAACTTCTTTAGGAGCTCTAATTTCTTCTACAGTTTGGTATGAACCGTAATCAGCTACTACGTGTTTATATGTAGGATTTAAATAGTGAGTTAACACTACTCCATTTTGACGTTCTGAAAGAGATCTTCCAACTAGTTTTACAGTTATAGCTATGTTTAAGTTAAACATCTTAGAATAGTTAATATCGTCATCTAAAGATAAATAATAACTATTACCTGTATACTTCTCCATACGATCTATAACAGAATCCA
>JACCDR010154548.1_pt1 | contig 12391 bp, 10 predicted proteins | sample 7446431 | NCBI WGS metagenome assembly JACCDR01 (sample SAMN15323443, study PRJNA562643) | freshwater metagenome | isolation source: river surface water | place: USA:Blue River Watershed | collected 2017-08-17
ACCAGAAGGTGCCGGTGCCGGTGCCCGAGGCACCCAGAGACGCCGCATGGGCGAGAACGCCGATCGGCTTGACCGCCAAAGCGGGGTTGGCGTTCCAGGTCGCGCGGACCAGTTGGTCGGAGCCGTTGCGACCGACGACGGTGAACTGCGCGAGGGTCGTGCTGTTCGGCAGCGGAGCCGAGACAGCGGGTTTCAGTTCCGGGTGGATGCCGCCGAGCAGGAAGTTCTGCAGGTAGTCATCCATGACCTCGAAAGAGGCCCGGCCAGGATCGCTGTAGGGAGGGGTAACGGTTGCCATGGTCGATCACTCCTTCGACTTGAAGCCAGGCAGGCCAAACGAACGGACAAGAGCCGAACGCTCTTCCGTCTTGGACTGCGATTCATTGCCGCCGCCATCGGCGCCGACATTCGGGTTCTGGGACTTGCCCATCGCGTCCTCGAACATGCCCTTCGGAGCGCCAGCGCCCTGCGGCTTGGCTTCCGGCTTGGCCTCTTCGGGCAGCGTGGCAAGAAACGCGGTCGCCTCTTCGGCCTTCATCGTGGTCTTGAGGGCGGCGTTGAGAGCGGCGGTCGGGCGGGTCTTGGCTTCCTCGGAGCCGATGATCGCGTTGAAGCGCGTCATGGCAGCGGCGTAGCCTGCGGTCTCGCCCTCCTTGAAACCGGCAGCGTGCGCCGCTTCGGTCTGGGTCGCGAGCATTTCTTCGGTGATCTGGGCCTTGGGGTTTTCGGCCATGGCTTTGTCCTCTTCGTTTGAGTTCACATTGGCCGCGAAGGCCGCGAAAGCGTCCTCGAACGTACCGGCATCATCGGCCAGGCCGTTCTTGATCGCTTCGGATGCCGTGAACGTGTCGGCTTCGGTTGCCCGAACTGCCTTCTCATCCAGGCTCCGGTTCCGTGCCACGATCGACACGAAATCTGAGTAGAGCGCGTCGATGCGCCCTTGAATCTTCTTGCGGACATCCTCGGGCAAAGGCTCGTAGGAATTCCCGTCCACCTTGTGTTTCCCGGCATAGATGAAAGTCACCTTGATGCCGGAGTCGGCGAGCGCAGCCGAATAGTCCACATGCAGCGTGACGACCCCGATCGAGCCGACGCCACCCGAGCGCGACACCGAGATCTTGTCCGCAGCGGACGCGATCGAGTAGGCGGCGCTGTAGGCCGAGTCGTTCGCAAACGCATGAACCGGCTTCTTGCCGCGCATCGCGAACATCCGATCCACCAGATCGAAGTTTCCGCTCACCATGCCGCCGGGCGAGTCGATGAGAAGGGCGATACCCTTGACATCATCGTCTTCCATGCCGCGCTTCATGGCCTGATAGACATACTCGTAGCCGGTCCCCCAGGCAGTCGCCCAGGGGAACTTGTTCAGAAGCACACCCGTAACCGGGATGCTCAGAACCCCGTTCGCGACGTTGTAGGGCCGATAGTCCGAACGCCAGTCGTCATCCGAGAACCAGAAGTTTCCGGCAACCGGGGTGGAGATCTGCTCACCCTTCTCTTTCAGCATCGCCACGAACTCGGCGGTAGCTTCGACGCAGGACTCGAAAACGGCTTGCTTCGACGGCTCGATCAGCGCGGGTTCGTTGTTGAAAAGCGCAAGAATGGGGTTCACTTATTCGCCCTCCCGAGGGGTTGCCGCGAGGCTGTTCTGCATGTCGGTCGAGTCGCCGTCGTAGACCGAAGTCTCAAGCACCTCGGTCTCAAGCGCACGCTCGCGGCCCATCTGCCGAAGCTTCCGACGCCAGTCGGAGCCGGAGCGCCGAGCGATCACATCTTCCAGCGTCGTGAGGTGGTTTTTCAGGGCGAGAACATCAGCCTGGGTTTCTTTCAGCGGGTCGATCAGACCGACCCCGGCGCCGATCCACTCGCAGGCCGAATAGGCTTCCGCGTTCAGACCCTCGTAGAACGAAGGCACGTTCCGGCGCTTCAGGCATTCGAGGTCGTTATAGTTGATGACCTCTTCCAGCCAGAGCCGATAAATGAAGTTCGCGGTTGCGTCGGCCACCCGCTTCTTGCGGCCCTGCATGGAACGGTTGACCGTCGCCATTTCGGCCCGAAGAGAAGAGTAGTTCGCATCGGAGTAGTTCTTCGAAAACTCCGAATACGGAACCTTCAGCGCGGCGGCGATGTGCCGAAGCAGCGATGCCTCGAAGCGATCTCCCACCGGCCCGTTGGCTCCGGGGTTCTGGATTTTCAGGTGCGTTCCTGGCAGGAACACCGGAATCTTGGCTCCGGCGATGTGCAGGTTCTTCCCGCCGCCGGAATACTCCAAAATCTGCGCCATGTAGTCTTCGACCCACTGGCTCGCCGGGTTGGTCTCGCTGCCGCCGCCCATGGCGGCATAGACATCGCCAGTCGGAAGATCGGACTCGATGCTCGCCGCGTAGGTGGCAGCGATCACGGCACGTTCCAGTTCCGTCTTGCGGAAAGCCTTGGTCATCCGCATTTCGGTCAGCGCAGAAACCATCGAGGCGATGCCCCGGCTCTGGTCCACCCGGTTCTGCTCGAACAGATGCAGGACCATCGGACGGCCCCAGGACTTGCGGGCAGGAACACGCTTCCAGCGCCAGACGCCTTCCCAGTCCTTCGCCCGAAGACGGAGATCTGCTGGATGCACTTCGCGGATGTAGTAGGCGATCGGAGCGCCGAAGTCATCCTGCTCGACGCCGCCGCGAACGCGCTTGTTGAAGTCGATCGTCGTCGGGTCCGTCAGTCGATCGGTGTCGATCATCTGGATCGCGGTGCGATAGGGCCGACCGTCGTTCTTCATCCACTCAGCGGTCGCGAGGACTTCGCCACCGGCCACATCCACACCGACGGCCAAGCGAACGGTCTCGGTCAGCGTGCGGCGACGGCCAGCGTCGATCCAGTTTTGCGGACTTTCGGCCCAGAGCATGAACTTGCTCTCGACTTCTTCCTGAAACTCGGTTTCCCACTGGTCGTCCAGCGTGCCGAACAGCAGCTTGGAGTCGGGCTTGCAGTTCAGAAGGAACTGGGCGCCGACAATGTGATCCTTGTGGATCGACTGCCCGTTGGCAACGTAGGCGTCGTTGCGCAGCGTGTCGCGGCTGCGCGCATCAAGGATACCCTTTTCGGGAATGATCTCGGCGTCGGCAGACCGAATGGCGGGACGCCACATGCCGATCTTTTCCACGACGTTCGAGCCATCATAAGAGACGCCGCCCGACGCGGACGCCGCCACGCCAGCGTCGGGCGGCTGGACCGCAGCGGGGAGACTTGCTGCGGTATCACCAAGGAGTTCTGCGATCTCGGGGGCAAGGGTCATCGCCGTCACCCGAAGATCGGATTGATGGGACCGGTGCGCAGCGGCGCTCCTTCGGCAGCGATCTGAGCCTTCAGATCGGCGATGTATGCGCGGAGCCGTCCCTGGTTCGCCTGCGTGTAACGAACCGATTCCCCGTTGCTGTCACGCACTTCGGCCACGCTCTCACCGATCTGCAGCTTGTGATAGGCTGCTTCCGCTTCAACGAGGCGTTCGGCTAGAGTTGCAGGCATGGCACCATCCACAGGGTTATTTGCAAGTCATAGCGAAAGTGGCCCAAATGTTCAACTACCATTTGAATGTCACGGAAGAAGTGTTTCCGTCAGGCAAGAAGCATCCAGACCTGTTGCGCCGAGAGGGATGCCGGTCGCCTCACAGAACGCTTCGATGTAGGCTTTCGCTGGCCACGGATTGATTGCATTGCCGTACAAGCGCAGTCGTCCCACTCGGGCGGCAGGCCCATGAGCCAACGGGAATGTGCCGGGTTCAACTGGCCTCCACTTCCCATCCCGGCAGAAGAGCCAGTCAGCATCTTCCCAGAAACCGTTAACCGGGCCGGGCCGTCGCTCGTCTCCCAGGAACAGAGTTGTGCTATTCCCCCGATCAGTAGTTCGTTCTTCCGCGCCCCTCCGCGAGAGGTCTGCCCGCCGCCCATCGTGTTCGGGGTGGGCCAGTCCGCGAGTTGCGCCAACCTCGGAAGTTGGTCCAACCTTGTGCGCTCCGACCCGTCCGGATTGATCCCGGTCGTCGCCATCCCGGCGGTATCCTTCCAGTCCCTCGCCGAGGCCGTCGGCCAGCCGGATCGCTCCAAAATAGGTTCTCTGACGGATGTGCGGTGCGCCGATGCTCGCATTCGGGACATCGTTCGCCCCAACGGCGTAGTGTGCTGCTTCCAGGCGATCGCATAGATCGTCGAGCCACGCCCATGGAGGCGTTCCTTCAAAGCCCGGTCGATTTCCTTTTGCAGATGGTCCGAAGACTGCCGTGCTTGCGACCTGTTCGCCAAACAGCACAGGGGGACGGCAGGCCCCGACCAGGCCCGCAAACTTGGGGGAGAGGTGTCGCGCGTCGTCTTTGCCGTCCTGCTTTCCGGCGACACTGAAAGGTTGGCAGGGCGGAGATCCGGTCCAGACAGGCCAGTCGTCGGGCCACCCAGCAAGTCGGAGAGCGTAAGACCAGACTCCGGCTCCGGCGAAGAAGTGGCATTGGATGAAGCCGCGCAGATCGCTGGGCTGGACATCAAGGATGCTCCTGTCATCAACGATCCCGTTTGCGATCAGACCGCGCCGGATCAGTTCCCGAAGCGTGGCCGCAGAGTTCGGATCATTGTCATTGTAATAGTTCATATGTCACTTCTACCGTGATTCTCTACGCAAGCCTAGACGCGATTTCCGCCAACGAGGAAGTCTTCTTCCGTTCGGCGACCGGCTGCTGGTCGCCGAACACGAACTCGTTGCGGTCCCATTCCTCGAACCAGGTTGGCGGCTGCGACATGTCCATGCGATCAAGGCCGAAGTGGACATAGGGGATGCCCATTTCCTGCGGCCTGTAGACGATGCCCATGGCGTAGTAGGTCAAGTCGAACGCTTCGTTGCGGCGCTTGCGGGTGTTCTCCCAACCCTTTTCCGTCCGGATCTCCGAGGTCAACTGGATGTAGAACCAGTTCTCGAACCAGTCTGGATAGCGGAGCATCCCGCCGTCCTGCTGCTGTGCCTCTTTGGCTACCCGTCGCTGCATCATCACATAAACGATGTCCTTCATCGCATTCGCATTGAACATCACCACAGGCACGTCACCGCGAGCCGTGGCGAACTTGTCCTTCTGCGAAGAGTCGGGCCACGTCGTCCGCACCCGTGGGGCCGTGCGCGAGGATTCTCCCTTGACCAGAATGAACCGGCGGTGCCAACCGTTGCCCGCGTCCCGCAGCTTGCGCCAGGCGGCGTAGGCGTGTTTCGTCACACCTTCCCGGCCACCGGAGTCGCAGGCCACAGCCCGCAGCCCGATGCGCCGCCCGGAGCCGTCGTTCAACGGGTAGCTGCGAGTCAGCATCTCCCGCGCCATCGTGTCCCAATCCTCACCGAACGCGGCAGGGTCGATTGGCAGGCGCTCGCCGTTCGTGTTAAGCCGATCGGAAAGCCTTAACTTGAACCCATCCACGACGACGAGATCTCCGGTCGCGGTCAGGCCGCTCACCTGACAGACGAAAGCGTTGTTCTGCACGTCAACCGTGCCGACCAGCAGCCGCACACCCTCGGGCACTGTCGGGTTGTCCTGGCTCGATCCCCAGTCCTCGGCCTTGTTTTTCAATTCCTCGGGCGACAGTTCCGAAAGCCGCGACTGTGGCACATAGTATTCGCCCTGGTCGGTCGTTCGGGTCTTGCGCAGCGGGCCGTCGTCGCCGGTCTTCTCAAGCGCATCCAGCGCCCGGAGTTCCTTTTCGACAAGCTGACCCCAGTCCTGATACGCCGCAGCCGGGCCTTTGAGCCAGAACGAGGCGATCGTGGAGCGGGTCACTTTCATCCCAGGGCGCGTGACGACTTCCCCGGCAAGGCCCGGCAGGACCATCTCACCTTCCTTGATCCAGCGACCGTTGCTGTTCAGTTCGTTCTTCCGGTGCGGCTCGATCACGCAGCCCGAGTTCGGACAGACCGTGTAGGCCGTCTCGCGGGCGAGCATGGTGTCGCCGCTGCCGTCCCACTTCAGCAGCGAGAACGAAGGTTCGAACCACTGCTCGCAGGACGGGCAGCACCACTGCCACCGCCGCCGGTCGCCCCGGTTGTAGAGTTCGAAGATGCCCCGGATCGGCGGCGCGGCGTGAGGCGTCTCAGGTATCCACCGAGGGTCTTGGATCTCCTTGTTCGGGTTCGGCGAGGACTCCGCAGCAGCCATAGCGAACCGGCGAAAGGTGGTGGTCCGCATCGCCCCGAGATCGTAGGGGTTGCCTTCGCCGTCCACGTCGTCGTCCATGCGGTCATAGTCGATGAACATGACCCGAGGCACCGTGATACCAGAGAGGTTGGATGCCGTCGGGTAGGTCAGCAGGAAACGCCATCCCGCCTTGAAGGTCTTGTCGAAGGTGTTGTCGAACTGCCGCGCCGTAAGTTGCTCGGCCCGGATCGCGGTCGATGCGGCTAGGAAGCGGTTGAGGTCGCCGTTCGACCACTTGCGGGCGTTCTCGCGGTCCATGTGAACATAGAGCATGTCGGCAGGGTCGATCTTAGCGGTGTGAGCAATCCACGAAAGACCCATCAGGGTTTTCCCGGTGCGTGCAGGTCCGACGAAAATCATGCCTTGAAACTCAAGCGAGGTCAGAACGTCCTGCGGTTCTTCAAGATAGGGTGTGGTCGCTTTAGACCATGGCTTCGAGTGGCCACCGCCGGTCCCGATCCGCGTGAACTTTTCCGCCGCCGCTGTAACCGTCATTCGACCAGCCGGGCGCATTTCCTCGAAGATCGAAGCGACGATGTGTTCCAGCGACGCGAAAGGGGCCTGCTCGATCAGTTCGTCTAGGGTAGGGGGCCGGATGTTTCTTTTCATGCCAGCAATGCCCACAGCATAGGATCGACCCGCACGGGCTGCGGAACAGGACCAGCGATCGAGCGCACGCGGGCTTCAATGAGTTCCCCGTAGGTCGGATTGAGTTCGCAGAGGATCGCTTTCCGTCCGTGTTTCAAAGCAACTCCTGCCGTGGTTCCGCTGCCGCCGAACGGGTCCAACACAACGCCGCCAACCGGGCATCCTGCCAGGATGCAAGGTTCGATCAGGTCAGGCGGGAAGGTGGCGAAGTGGGCACCCTTAAAGGGCCTCGTTTGAACCCGCCAAACCGATCTCCGATTGCGAAATCCGTCATAAATTTTGTATTCAGGAGGGCGGGCATTCACGCCTTTTTCGGCCTGTCGTTCCGCGCTACCTTTCGCGCCCTTTGTCCCTGCTGGATAGACGGCTTTTTCTCGCATCGCGTTGCTGTCAAAGTAGTATTTCGGCCCTTTTGAAAGCAGAAAGACATACTCATGCGCTTTCGTGCAACGATCCTTAACGCTCTCCGGCATAGGGTTTGGTTTATCCCAGATTATGTCCTGTCGCAGATGCCAGCCGTCTGCCTGCAAAGCAAAGGCCACGCGCCACGGAATGCCGATAAGGTCTTTCGCTTTAAGACCTTCGGGGATTTTCGAACCTTTACCACCGGCACTCTGACTGTTGCTGTGCTTAGGCCCGCCCTTTGTCGAAGGCACCTGATAGCTGCGGTTTGCAGCGTAGCTGTCGCCTAGATTCAACCACAGTGTCCCATCGTCGCGCAACACCCGCCGCACCTCTCGGAAAACCTCGACGAGTCGCGCCACGAAAGCGTCCGGTGTTTCCTCAAGGCCAATCTGACCGGCGTGGTCATAATCCCGAAGGCCAAAATACGGAGGGGAAGTCACGCAGGTATGCACGGACTTCTCCGGCATCGACTCCATCGACGCAATGCAGTCGCCAATCAAAACCTCAAGACTCATTCGGACTCTCCCGGCTCATCCGGCAACCCGCCAGCGGCGTTCAGTTCGTCCTTGATCGTATGACTCATGGCGAGCGTCGTGAACTGCCTGGGCATGTCCACCAGTTGCTCGCGAACGTTGTTGATCAGACGGTCGCAGGCTTCTCCGAGAGCCTGATACTGCTTGGTGTTCAGCAGTTCCTTCTCGGGCAGTTCCTCGATCCACATGCGGACTTCCTGCCGGATCGTCTGTGAGACCCGCCCGAGAACAATCAGCACATCCTCATCATGCCAAAGCTGCGCCGAGGACCGCATCACGCGGTTCCGCTGGTGCGCGGAGTCCCAGAACATCTTGTTGACATAAGGCGGTAGCGAGGCCGCGTTCTGCTGCGAGAACCAGTCTTCGAGCGACCCCTTCGGAGCCACGAGATAGGAAATCGCGGTCAGGAAGTCATAGAGCGGCTGCGGCGCTGAGGTCTTGCCCGCAGTCTCGTGCCAGCCGATAACCGGGCACTTGGCCAGACGCTTCTGGATTTGGTAGGGCTGCTTCTTGACGATCTTCGCGAGAAAGGTAATGCCAACCGGTCGCATGAACTCGGTTTCATGCGGAAGTTCTTCGGTGTCGATCTTGTCAGGCTCATCGAACCGCTTGCCCTTCATCATGCGCGCTCGACGCTGCTTTTCGACGTGAAGTGCGAGAGCATTGGGCTGCAGGGCAGGCGTCTCAGGCTCGGCGCCAAGAAGGTCGGCCAGCGGATCGTCACTCATGCCTTGACCCCTTGTTCGGATATCCACGCCTCGATCTCACTTTCCTTCCAGGCCGAAACCTTGAACGAAAGCCGAACCTGCTTGGGGAACTCGCCTCGTTTGATTCGCTTGTAGATTTCCGTCTTTGAAAGGGGAATTCTCTGCTGAACTTGAGGCAATCGAAGCAAGGCGTCTGCCATCCGTATGCGTCCACATGCGATCCTATGTGTTCTAGTTACGCACTTTCGCCGTGACATTCAATGCGAATCGTGAGAGTAAAAGGATGAGCGCAGTAGAGATGATTGAACCCGTCTGACAAAACGGACAAGCGCCGTGAAGGTGCCCAGCCGCCGCGCTCAACTTCCCCTTATCTTCTCCAAATAGTCGCTCCACCACTCCATCATCCGGCGGCGCTCAGGTAGATACTGAGCCGCGTTGTAGGCCGACCTGACGACGTTGCCTGGGACGTGAGCAAGCTGCCGCTCGATCGCATCAGGAGACCACAGGCCGCTTTCGTTCAGAATCGTCGAAGCCGTAGATCGGAATCCGTGGATCGTCGCCCGTGAGTGATAGCCCATCCGATACATGGCGTAGATCATCGTGTTCTCGCTCATCCTGCAGATGAATTCCTCGTCACCCATGCCGCGGAGTTGTTCCAGTATCGCTGCCGCCCGAGATGACAGAGGAACAACATGCTCGCGACCCATTTTCATGCGCTCCGCCGGGATGCGCCACAGATCACCTTCGATTTCAGACCAGCGAGCCGTCCGGATCTCCCCCGTCCGGACAAAGGTGTGCATCACGAACTCAATGGCCAGGCGCGTCCGCACATCGCCCTGATAGCCCGTCAGGGCACGCATGAAATCTGGCAAGTCTTTCTCTCGCAGTGCAGCCATGTGCCTGACCCTCGGCGACGGCTTCATGGCGCCGCGAAGATCAGCCGCCGGATCACGGCTGGCCCGCCCGGTAGCGATCGCATAGCGCATGATCTGACCGATCGTCTGCCGGAGCCTCTTGGCGATTTCGAAAGCCCCGCGATCCTCGATCTTCCGTAGGGCCGCAAGGATCGCGGGGGCTTCCAGCTTCGATACGGCGATATGTCCGATCTGAGGGAAGATGTCTGCCTCCATCCGCGAGACCACCCTTGAGGTGTGCCCAGGAGACCAGTCGATCCGAGCCTTCAGCCACTCCCTCCCAACGTCCTCGAAGCTGATCGCGTCCACCGGCTTCGGGTCAGCCGGGTCCAGCCCCGAGGCGAGGATCATTCTGGCCTCGTCGCGCCGCGCCCGCGCTTCCCCAAGGCTAACCTCTGGGTATTTCCCGAAAGCCAGCGTCTTCTGCTTCCCGGCAAACCGGTAGTTCATTCGCCAAAGCCGAGATCCGGTCGGCTGCACCAAGAGGTAAAGATTCCCCGCATCCGCAAGCTTCCGGGGCTTTTCAGAAGGCTTGGCGTTTCGGCAGGCGGCATCTGTCAGAGGCATTTGATGGTATCCGATCTTTAATACCAGCAGCTATACCATCAGCGTTTGTGGATGCACTGGTATTCTTGTGAACTCATGGACACTCTTGGGTTCAACATTTGTTGGGTTTGTGGACGCATGTGAACTCATGGGGAGCCATGATGGTAGGTCCGGAGACTACTAAAAGTTCTGTAAAATCAATATGTTAAAAATTAAATACCATCAAAAATACCATCAGATGCGATTGCTGAAAGTCAGGATTTCGCGCCAACTGGCATCCGGCTCAAAAGGCATCTTCAGGGAGTAACGATCGCCCTTTCTCTTGCCTTCTGCGACAACCTTTTCGCCGTCGAGTTCGAAGAACCTGAACGCCAATTCGCCGGTCCTAACCACGCCCAAGACCAAGGCGGCGCTAACCGCTTCAACCGGGATCGCAAAGCTGAAACCATCTTCGATCTGCTCTGCCACTGCGACGTGAAAAGCATACTGCGCGCCCTTGATCACAGCGTAGAGGTCGATCTTTCCGCTCTTCGCCCTCTTGTCATCTTCGCCCGGAAACGCCGGATGCCCGCCGCAGATTTGGATCAGTCCGGTCACAAGATTAACCGCACCATCTACCGTGGCATCTCTCACCTTCTTCTGTTTGTCGCTGATTGCCTGAGATCCGCCGACGGCCAGCCAGGCATGGTCAACTTCCAGAACCGCAGCCAGGTAGCCCATCATCTGTGTCCGAGGGATCGTCTCTCCCGCGAACCACTTTCGCACGGTCTCGATCGTGACCTTGGCGCCAAAGCGGCGCTCTATCTCCGTGGAAAACCACCCGAGGCGACCGTGGTTCGGCAGCGGGACGTTCGGGTTTCCGTCGCAAGCGGCTTGCATACGCTTCGCAAACTCAGGATGAACAATCTTCTTCTTTGAATCGAGCATGGCAGGCTCTCCTTGTGAGTGTCACCAAAAATGTGACGAACAAGGAAAGCCTGCATCACTTCGAAGCTGTTTTCAACGTTAAATTCAACTTATCGTTTCTAAGATCGAAACAACCAGTGGATAACTCCGTCGATCATCGCTTGCTGGCCGATTTCCTTTTCGGTCAAGACCTCAACCGCTCGCTCATCGTATGTACCCTCAGCGACGATCATGTAGATCGCGACGATCTCTTTTTGACCGGGCCGAGGGAGCCTAGCGTTGGCCTGCTGCCACAGTTCCAGCGACCAGGTTAAGCCGTACCAGATCGCGATGTGACCGCCGAACTGCATGTTCAATCCGTGCGCGCACGACGCCGGGTGTGCCAGCAACATCTTGATCTTGCCTTCATTCCAAGCCTTCACCGCGCCGGGAGTCTCGGACAGGACGACAGCATCGGGATATTTCTTCCGGATCGCGTCAAGATCGAACTTGAACCCGTAGAAGACGAGCAGATTCTCGCTCTCCGACTCTTCGACCAGGGCGTCCAGCATCTTCAGCTTTTCGTCGTGAACACGAACGATCGTGTCGTCTTCTCGATACATGCTGCCATTGGCGAACTGCAGCAGCTTGTTCGCAAGAACCCCGCTCGTAGCCGCCTCAACTTCATAGTCTTCGGAGATCAATGTCTGCTCGAAGCGCCGATATTCCCGCATGACGGTAGCTGGGAGACGCACTTTTCGCGTTATATAAACGGGAGGCGGCACCAACTGATCCGGCGGCAGACTCACGACTAGGTGACTGATTCGCTCCATAATGGCTTTGTCGGCGCCCAGTCTGAGCGTGTACTGGTGCGTGTACTTGTTGTGATCGAAGTAGGTGCGCAAGAATTCCGTCTTGGTTCGACCGAGCGCCGCCCCGCGATCCAGAAGATAAATCTGCCCCCACATGTCCTCCCAGCCGTTCGGTCGCGGTGTGCCGGTCAACTCCACGACCCGCGAGATCATGGGCAGAGCCGTCGTCATCACGCCGAAGCGGGTCATGTTCCCACCTTTGGTCTGCTTCGTGACCTTGCGCTTGGCCTCGGCGATCGGAAAGTCCATAGGGCAGTTGGCTAGGCTCATTATGTAGGCTTCGAACTCGACGAATGCCTCGGCCTCGGCCTTCTCTTGGAAGAACTGATCGCGGTATCCGTCAGCGTCGATGATCCAGCCCTTGACCACGCGCTTGACCTTCGCGGCCTTTGTGCGGTTCTCCCCGCGCTTGAACATGCTGGACTCGTCCACGACAACCATGTCCCAGTACCAGTTGCGCACTGAGCGGATGTGCTTTGCGAGCCAGACTAGGTTCTCCCGGTTGATGATCGTGATCTCAGCCCGAGCGGCTACAGCTTCGATCCGATCGGACTCCTCGCCGCAGGCCACGGCGTAGAACATCAGCCGGGTGTGTTCCCAGGCTTCGATCTCCTGCGGCCCGCCCCCTGTGGCAACGAGAAGCGGGCAGATCACCAGAACGTGCCTGACC
>JACCDR011211778.1_pt1 | contig 12391 bp, 19 predicted proteins | sample 7446431 | NCBI WGS metagenome assembly JACCDR01 (sample SAMN15323443, study PRJNA562643) | freshwater metagenome | isolation source: river surface water | place: USA:Blue River Watershed | collected 2017-08-17
ACATCGCCGGTGAACGCGGCAGCGCCGGTGTCATCTGGGCCGGCGACATCTTCCACCACAAGACCCCCGGTCGGACCTCGCACAAGACAGTCATCACGCTCATCGACCTCGTGCGCACCTACCCGTGCCCGGTGTTCGTGGTGCCCGGCAACCACGACATGCTCCACGACCGGCTCGACTCCATCGACGCCACCCAGCCCCTCGGCGTCGTCATCGCCTCCGGCGCCGTGCACCTGCTCAACGGCTGGATGAAAGCCGACCGGTTCACACCGGTGTTCGGGCTGCCGTGGCTCCAGCACTTCACCGAGGGCATGGTCTACTCCCGGCTGCTGGACTACCGCGAGATGCACACCACCGGGCACCACTACCTCCTGGTCACCCACGCCCCGCTGTACCCGCCCGGCTTCGAACTGGTCCACGAGTACTTCCCCGCCGAAACCTGGGCCGGCGCCATGGGCCTGGTCGGGTCCTGCTACTACGGCCACGTCCACGAACCCCACGGCATCTGGCGCACCCGCGGTGTGACCTTCTGCAACCCTGGCGCCATCTCACGCGGCTCCCTGCACGAGCACAACCTGACCCGCAAGGTCCAGATCGCCGCCTGGTCGTCAGACACCGGCGAGTTCGAGATCGTCAACGTCGCGCACAAACCGGCGTCGGAGGTGTTCCGCCTCCAGGAGGCCCAGCAGGCGCGCACCGCCCGCGCCGAGCTGACCCGCTTCATCGACTCCATCGGCAGCGCCCAGCTCGACGTCACCTCCGTCGAGTCGGTCGTCGCCCACCTGCGCACCCTCGACCTGTCCCCGGCGCTGGAACAGCTCGTGCGGGAGCTGCTGGAGGAGGCGACGTGACCGTCAACCCCAACTGGGACGCCGGCCTGGCCCGACCCCGGTTCGTCCCCGCGCCGCGGCTGCTGCACGCCGCCGGCTCCCGCACCGAGGTCGTCTGCTCCGACATCGACTCCACCCTCGCCGACACCCGCCAACGCCGGCAGTTCTGCCCGACCGTCGACCCGACCCGCACCTGGACGGAATACGCGATGCTGTGCGGCATGGACGCCCCGATGCGGGGCGCCATCCGCACCCTGAAGATGTTCCACGCCGCCGGCTACGGCATCCACCTCATCACCAACCGCCCCGAACAGGCCCGACGCCTGACCATCTCCTGGCTGTTCCAGTACGACGTGCCCTACGACAAGCTGCGGATGCGGCCCGACGCGGTGCCCCACAACATCAGCCTCAAGGCCGCCTACGTCGACACCCTCCGTGCCCAGGGCTACGAACCGGTCCTGTTCCTGGAGGACTGGCCGGCGGAAGCCGCCGCCATCGAAGCCACCGGAGTTCCCGTCCTGTGCGTCAACCCGCGGTACGCCGAGAAGGACGCCGAATGACCGACCCCCGCCCGATCCGGCTGTCGTGGTCCCAGCTCCGCGTGCACGAGGAGTGCCGGCAGAAGGCCTTCCTCATGCGCTCAGGCAAGAAGAACCCCGCCAAGGACATGCGAAACTACTTCCCCGGCATGGTGGTCGACCGGGTCATGCAGCAGTGGCTCGCCGATCCCCAACCCGGAGCCATGGCCGACATGGTCACCGCCGCCATCGACAAGAGCGAACAGAACGCCAAGGACACCGGTGACGGTGTGGTCCGGTGGCGGCACCGCCTGGATCGCGACGAGGTCCACCGGTTCTGCACCGAACTGGTCGGAAAGCTCGAATCCCTGCTCGACATCTTCGTCACCCGATGGCCCTACCGGGCGCCGCACCGGTTCGCCGAAACCGTTCTCATTCCGTACCTGGACGGCAACCCGACCCCGGTCACGATCGTTGGAGAGATGGACATCCTCTCCGACCACCCGGGCGGACCGGTCGTCCTGGACCTCAAAGGCACCGCCGACCCGCATTACTGGCGCCGCTGCGTCGGCCAGCTCGTCTTCTACGACCTGGCCCTCCTCGCCGCTCAACGCGAGCGCAGCCAGTTCGTCGGCCTCATCCAACCGATGTGTGAGAACCCCGCCGTGACATTCGTCGTGACCGAAGACCAACGCCGTGAACTGTGGGCCCGCATCGTGCGCATGGCCCAGCAGATCTGGGCCGACGATCTCGCCTGCAAAGAGGGAACCGCCGGCTGCACCTGGTGCGAGGTCCGCCACGCCTGCCCCCGCTACCAGACCGGCGCCGACCCGCTCGGGTTCAATCCGGAGAACACCCTCGCCGACAACCTGCGCATCGTGGCGAAGGAGCAACGGTGAACGACAACGCAGAAGACCGGCTACGTGATATCCGCGAACGCATCGGCCAGGTCACCCGGGAACGCGTCCGCGCCGAGCACGCCCGCGACGCCGCCCAGACCCAGGCCGACCGCGCCCGGCTGGCCCTCGGCGAAGAGTTCGGCGTGGCCACCGTCGCCGACGCCAAGGCCATGCTGGCCGAACTGACCGCCGCCCTCGACGCCGAGGTCGCCGCCCTGGAAACCGCCCTCGACCAGATCGGAGCCTGACGTGTCTCTCGTGGAGGAACTGTTCACCGACTCCGGGACCGTCGTCGCCGACGACACCCCGAGCACCACCCTCGCCCTCGACATGCCCAAGGCCGCCCTGCGATCGCTCATCGCCGACGCCAACGCGATCATCCCCACCCGCGACGCCATGCCCATCCTCAAATACGTCAAGCTCCACGCCACCAAGATGGGTGTCACCGCCACCGCCACCGACATGGAGCTGACCCTCATCTCCGCCGAACGCGTCGCCATTGTCGACGTCCCCGGCACCGTCGTGTTGCCGGTGGCCAAGGTCCTGGGCATCCTGCGCTCCGCGGCCGACGCAGACGTCCGCATCCGGGCCACCGCGTCCCGGTGCCGGCTGACCATCGGCACCACGACCTGGACCCTGGCCATCCCGTCCGGTGCCGACTTCCCCGCCCCACCGGTCATCCACACCGACGCGGTCACCGTCACCGTCGGGGCGCAACGGTTCCTCGACGCCCTCAACACCGTCAAGTACGCCGCCACCGACGCCAGCCGGCCCGGCCTGTCCGCCGTGCAGGTCCACAACACCGTCGCCACCGGCTGTGACGGCGGCCGGTTCGCCCAGACCCACCTCGGCGGCTGGGAGTTCCCCGAACCCCTCGTGCTGCCGCTACCGGCCGTCGAGCGGCTACTGCGGCTGTCCATCGCCAGCTACGCCAAGGAGCTGGACATCACCGTCCTGGACCGGCACTACGTCATCGCCGCCGACGGAACGACGTTCATCGTGACCAAGTCGCTGCACCCCTACCCGGACCTGACCGTCACCCTGCTCCGTCCGGCCCTGGCCAACCGGCACCCCCTGACCGTCGACCTTGCCGATTTCGGTGAAGCCCTCACGCGTACCCGGGTCACCGCCGACCCCGACATCCGCGGCGTCGCCCTGCACCTGACCCCAGGTCGGCTCACCGTCGAAAGCCGCGACACCGGGGGAAACAGCACCAGCGACGAGATCGCCTGCACGTGGGCCGGTCCGACCCGCACCCTCACGGTGCACCACAGACACCTGTGCGACATGTTCTTTTCCGTGGCCGAACTGATCGACAGTCGGTGCGGCGCCGACCGGGTCATCACCCTCCTGCTCGGCGACGACACGAAAACCCGCCGCAGCCCCATCCTGGCCCGCGACGAGTACACCGGCACCGTCTCGGTGATCCAGCAGATGTACCTCGACTGGAGCAACTCATGACCACGCAGCAAGCCCAGCAGCCGGACGAGTCGAAGGACGAGTTGGAGGACGAGGCGTGCGGCGATAACCACTCCTGGGAGTACCTGTACTCCGTCTACTCCTGTGCCAACTGCGGCACGGTGACCGAGGATGACTGACCTCGCCGCCCTCACCGACCGGCTACGCCGCACCCGCCGGACCCTTGACCGGATGGCCGGCGAAGCCGCCGCCCTCAACCGGCAGCTCGACACCATCGGCGGGCAGATCGAGCAGGCCGAAGTCGACGTGACGCTCTACACCAAAGCCGCAACCGTCCTGACCAGCATCGGTGAACAACGCCAGGCCAACACCCAGGCCACCATCGAGCGGCTGGTCACCCAGGGACTCCAGGCCATCTTCGATGACGACCTGTCCTTTCACCTCATCCCTGTCGTGCGCGGCAACCGACCCGAGATCGACTTCGTCGTCCGCTCCCACCTCGACGGGCAGGCTGTCGACACCCCGGTCATCGACGCCCGCGGCGGCGGCCTGGCCGCCATCATCGGCTTCCTGCTGCGCCTGGTCGTCCTGCTGCTGTCCGAAGGCAAGGACACCACCCTGTTCTTGGACGAAACCTTCGCCCACCTGTCCGCCGACTACGAACAGCGCCTCGCCGAGTTTCTCCGCGACCTGGTCGACCAGACCGGCGTTCAGGTCGTCATGGTCACCCACTCCGAGGCGTTCCTTGACCTGGCCGACCGCCGGTACCGATTCGTTCTCACCGGAGGAGTGACCCGAGCGGAGGCGGTATGAAGTTGCCCGACAGTGAAGACTTCTGGACTGGGTTCCTCGCCGGCACTCTCGGCACGTTGGCGGTCGTTTCCGTGGTCTTGTGGGTCCTCGGAGAGATGTTCACCTGACCGGTAGAAGCCGGTGTGGAAGAGGAAGACTTCACCCCGTCAGCCCGCGTCATCGCCGACTCGATCAGTCCCTGGGCCCGTGACCGGCTGACCACCATCGAAGTCACCCTCCACCGGTTCATGCTGCCGGAGCTGAACACCCACCGGGCCTTCAGCCGCAACTCCGCGTCCAGCCGCGCCATCCCGGTCGGTCGCGTCATGGAACGCCTCGCCGAACGGCCCGCCATCCCGCTGGCATGGCCGATGGAGCAGCGCGGCATGCAGGGCGGCGACGAACTGCCGACCTTCTTCGCCGCCAAAGCCCGCGCCGTGTGGCTGGCCGCCCGGGACAACGCCGTGCAGATTGCCGAACAGCTCCTGGACCTCGGCCTGCACAAGTCCGTCGTCAACCGCGTCCTCGAACCCTTCATGACCACCACGGTCATCGTCACCGCCACCGACTGGGACGGGTTCTGGCGGCAACGCTGCTCCCCGCTCGCGCAACCGGAGATCCGTGTCGCCGCCGAGGCGATGAAGGCCGCCTACGACGCCTCCGAACCCACCCTCGTCCCGCAAAGTGACTGGCACGTCCCGTACATCGTCCACGAGGACTGGACCGACGCCGGCCCCGAGGACCGGGTCAAGATCTCTGCCGCCCGATGCGCCCGCGTCTCCTACCTCACCCACGACGGACGGCGTGATGTCGAAGCCGACTTGGCCCTGGTCCAGCGCCTCGTGACCGCCGATCCGCCGCATGCCTCACCGCTGGAGCACGTCGCCACCCCGGCCCGCCACGGCGACGAGAAGACCGGCAATCTCACCGGCTGGCACCAACTGAGGCATCAAGTGATCGGCCCATGAGCCTCTTCGACCTGTTGTTCCTTCACCAGGGATTCCGGGGGTCGTATGGGCTGCGGAAAATGCGTCCGCGGTCTTCTTTGTCAACCCTGCAACACAGCGGAGGGGATGTTGCGGAGCGATCCGGCGCGTGCGCGTGGACTCGCGTCGTATCTGGAACGCCGCCTCGTCTTCGAATCCGGCCCTGGCACCAAACGCGATCAAGCCGAAGGAGACAACCATGACCTCTTCGCGAAACAACCCTGAGGACTCGCCGACGCCCCGCGCGGTCCCCGGCGATCAGCCCGGCGACTACGGTGTCGCCAGCCCGGACGCGTGGCGCAGCCGGCTCGGTTCCGGCGAGAACGCCCCCGACCCGGGCAACGTCGAGGACATCGACCAGCTCACCGCGCCGCTGGACGACGACGATGACGTGCACGAGCGTCTCGGCTCCATCAACCCGTCGGTGAACCCCGATGGCCGCCAGTAAGGGCAAGAAGGCCCTACCGGAGCCGCAGCCGCTGCGGGACGGGTCAGAGACCTTCGACGTCCGACTGGACCGGCTGCCCGAGCCGGGCGCGCAGAACAAGCCCGTCATGGCCGTCATCGGCGGCCAGATCCAACCGGTCACCGTAAACTGGGGAATCCCCGAGGGTGAGCCCGTTTTGAACCAGGGCAAGGAAGGTGCCTGCGTCGGCTTCGGCATCACCAATGAGCTGAGATTCAACCCGGTCCCGGTCATGGGCCTGGACGACAAGTTCGCCCGGGAACAGATCTACTGGCCCGCCCAGCGCGACGACCAGTGGCCCGGCGGTTCCTACGCCGGGGCCAGCCCCTTCTATGAGGGCACCAGCGTGCGGGCCGGCCTGGAGGTCGCGCAGAAGCTCGGCTACGTCGGGGAGTACCGGGCCTCGAACAACGAGGACGAGATGGCCCTGGCGATGACGCTGGGTCCGGTTGTCGTCGGCGTCGACTGGTACGAGGGCATGTTCAAGCCCGACAAGCGGGGCTACATCAAGCCGTCCGGCCGCAAGATGGGCGGCCACTGCTGCCTGGTCATCGGCATCACCGTGACCCGTGGCCCGGCCGGGTCCGGCTACTACACGATCTACAACTCGTGGGGGCCGACGTGGGGCGACAAAGGAACCGCGAAGATCCGTCGCAAGGACATGGGCAAGCTCATCGATGATGGCGGAGACGCCTTCTCCATCACCTCTCGCTACAACCCGCCCCAGCCTCGCTGACCCGTCCTGATCCCTGCCCGGAGGTAGAAGCACCATGACCCTCGCGCTGGCTTACCGGCCCCGAACGTTCGATGACCTGGTAGGCCAACGCGTGGTCCAGGTGATCCTCAAACAGATGGTCGCCAAGGATCGCGTTCCCGCGGCGATCCTCTTCGACGGCAGCCACGGCACCGGCAAGACCAGCAGCCTGCGCATCCTGGCTGCTGCCCTGTCCTGCGACACACCACCGGACCCGTGCGGACACTGCGCCGGTTGCACGGCGGTCTACACCGGCACCGCCGGGAACCTCCTGGAGATCGACGCGGCAAGCCACGGCGGTGTAGACGAGATCCGGGCCCTGCGCGAAAACCTGCGCTACGCCAACGCCGCCGGGTGGCGCATCGTCGGCATCGACGAGGCGCAGTCGATGAGCCGGCCGGCGTTCAATGCCCTGCTCAAGGTGCTGGAGGAGCCCCCGCCGAACACCAGCATCGTCCTGCTCACCACCGACCCGGGGAAGATCCCCGACACCATCGTGTCGCGGTGCATGCGCTTCCAGTTCCGGCCCCTGACGGTCCGCGACATCCACGACCGGCTCACCCACATCGCCGGCCGGGAAGACCTCAATACCGACGACGATCTCCTGCACCTGATCGCCATTGAGGGCCGCGGGTCGTTGCGCAACGCCGTCATGCTGCTGGACCAGATCACCCGCGTCGGCATCTCCACCGTCGAGCAGTACACCGACCTGATGGGCGACACCGACCCCGGCCTGACCCTGCTCGAAGCGATCCGCGCCGGTGACCCCGGCGCCGCCTACCAGGCCGTCGACGCCGCCATGGAGCACACAGGTGATCCGGCCCAGCTCGCCACCGCCATCACCGGTGTCCTGCGCGATATCTGCATCTACCACACCCGCGGCGACATCCCCGAGTCGCGCCGGCGCCTGGCCTCCACAATGGACGCCCGCACCGCGGTCGCTGCCCTACGCGTCCTGTGGGACCACGCCACCCGCATCCGCCCCGGCGACGACCGGCGCACCGCCCTCGACCTGGCCGTCGCCGCCCTCACCGACGTGTTCACCCCGCCACCAGCCCAGGCCGCCCCGCGCAGCACTGCTGCGGCGATGACGCTTGCCTCGATGAAAGCGAACCTGCGCCGATGAGACTCCCCGTGAAATCCCTCGCGTCGGGTGACCCGACCCAGACGCAGGTGTTCATGCCGCCACCGACCGGGCTGTTCCCCGAGGACTGGCAGAACGTCCCGGCGATCTCGGTGTATCTGGCCGACCTGCACTTCACCCGCACCGCGGTCGACATCGGCCCACTGTTTGGCGTCAAGGACGAACGCAGAGCCGGCGCCGACACCTACCCCCACGTCGTGTCCTGGCGCGGCGAGCTGTTCCTCATCGGCGACCACACCACGGTCGTCCACCAGGCCCTGTCCGGTACCCGCGTCATGCGCATGCGGGTCTTCACCATCGACCAGACGTGAGGAGCCGGGTGGGAACCGCCGCGGTGTTCGTGGGCGGCATGGCCGCCGGGGTCGCGCTGCTGTACATCGGCACGGTCGCCTACTTCACCGCCGACTGGTGGTTTCCGCGCCGGTGGCGTCGCCGCAAGCCGATCGAAGACGTGAACCTGCCCGAGCACGACGAATGGGGACCTACCCGATGAGCATCCGCCCTGCCCCGATCGATCCGCCTGAGATCCACCACCGGCTGTGGGATGGATTCGAAGGTGCCGTCGGCTGGGACATCGGTTCCAACGTCGGGCAGTCCCTGGAGGAGATGACGCACCGGTTCACGTCCGTCGTGTCGTTCGAGCCGGCGTCGGAGTGCATGTCGTTCTTGGAGCCGTGGAGCCGCAGGGGTGTCCTGGTCAAGCAGATCGCCGTGTCCAACACGGATGGCGACGTTCATCTGGCCGCCCTCCCCGACAAGATCGACACCGGGCAGCTCGTCACCCCCGGCACCCACGGCATGGAATGGTCGGTGGACTGGACCACCGAGCACCCGCCAGAGATCGTGCGGACCGTCCCGTCGTGGCGCATCGACTCCCTGGTGGAAGAGCTTCCGCCGCCGGACTTCTGGAAGATCGACATCGAGGGCCATGAGATGCACGCCCTCGAAGGTGCCGAGCAGACCATCTGCGACTACATGCCCGACCAGCTCATCGAGTTTCACAACCATGACCTCTACAACGCGGTCATCGAGTGCCTGACCCAGCACGGCTACCCCGACATCGAAACGGTTCGGCACCCGCACTACCCGCACCGGTCGGAGATGTGGCACAACCACGGCTGGCTGCGCGTGTTCTCCCCGAAGTAGCCGATAAGAACAGCATGGCCCGAGACTTCGATGACCTCGCCTCGCTGGACGATGCGTTCACGCTGCCCGAGACGATCACCGATCCGAGCCTGCGCGGCCTCTACGAGGTACTCGTCTCGCGGATGCGGAACGAGGCCAAGCACCTGCCGATGAACACCGTCCAGCAGTTGCTCATCGAACGGATCGCCTACAACTACATCGTGTTGCGGGCCAAGGAGCGCGGTGAGTTCGGTGGCTTCGGGTCCACCAGCGTCCAGAAGGACTTCAACACGTTCTGGCTGTCGATGACGCAGGAGTTCAACCGGATGCTCGGCAAGGGCGGGGAGCCAATGTCGGCGTCCGAGCGTAAGTCGCTGCTGCGCGACATGCAGCAGATCATCGTCAGCACCGTCTCCACCGTGGCCGACCCGAAGACCCGCGGCGCTCTGCTGGAGACCTTCGCAGCTCAGTTCGAGAAGGCCGGAATCTAACCAGCAAGCCACGAGGAGCACCGCCATGGCACTGAAGAACACGGAAGACCAGGACCCGCGCAAGGCCCGGCAGCAGGCCGAGGAGCGGCAGCGGCAGGCCAACGACACCCCGCAGCAGCGCGCCGAGGACAAGCGTGAAGGCAAGCTCACCAGCGAGGACGCCGAACCGCACAAGGGTGACACCAAGTACTTCGAGGGGTCGGTCACGAAGATCGACAAGGAGGGTCGGACGGTCATGTCCGACCACCTGGAAGAAGGCGACCGGCTGCGGCGCGAAACCACGCAGCGGTACAAGGCCAGCGGCCTGGACCCGGCAGCCGATCAGTAAAGAGGCGGCGCACTGGCCGCCCGTGGTTCGAGGGGCGGACTGTGGAACCCACCTACCTGACCCGTGAGGATGACGACCTCGTCGCCCTCGTGGGTTGCACGCTGGACCGGAGTCCGAAATCCAACTGGGTGGAGGACTCCGGCGGCCTGCCCGAGTACATCTGCCGTATCGCCCGCGCCATTCACCGCAGTGGCCGCCCGATAAGTCAAGCCATCTCCATCGCGGTCAGCCGCGTGAAGAAGTGGGCCGCGGGACTGGACGACGTGGACGCCGACACCCGCGCGAAAGCCGCGAAGGCAGTCGCCCAGTGGGAAGCCCTGAAAGCCAAGAACAAGGTGAAGAAGGGCGCCAAGAGGGCTGCCCGTGCTGCAAAGGGAGATGGCAACGTGGGCAAGCGCGACACCCGTGTCGACCTGGCGAATGTGCTGCTGGCGGCCGGACCGCTCCAGACCAAACGGGTCAGCGACCTGGACACCATCCTCCAGCTCGCCGCCGGCAAGCCCAACCCGTTCGCCAAGAAGGACGGCGACACCAAGAAGCCGAACCCCTTCGCCAAAGGCGGCGACTCTGGCGACAAGCAGGCGCCACCGTTCGCCAAGAAGGGTGACGGCGCCAAGAAAGACAGCGGCGCCGGCCTCAGCTCCGCAGCCGCCGTGCAGGCAGCGTGGAAGCGGTTGCAGGCCAACAAGAACCTCACCCCCGAGGCGTACGCCGCGCAAGCGTCGAAGATCAAGGCCGCCGCCAAGAAGTTCAACGTGAAGCTGGGGTGAGCCATGGCAGTGCAGACACTGCCGGTCTACCTCGACCTGACCGTCTATACCGGCACGAGCTTCCGCCGTGAATTCCGCTGGCGGCCCGTCGGAGCACCTGACGGTCAGGACTTCAGCGGGTGGGCCGCCAGGTTGGAAATAGGTCCCGCCGGTGGTACCCCGTTCTTCCACCTCACCGATGCCGCCGGCATCAGCCTGAGCGCTGACGGGTTGTTCGCCATCACTATGACCCCGGCCGCCACCCGCACCCTCACGCCCGGCACGTACTTCTATGTCCTGGACCTCACGAACCCGGACGGGTTCATCCTGCGGCTGCTACGTGGCCGGCTGTTCGTGGTCAAGGACCTGGAGTTGTCATAAATGCCCACCTACGAGGAACGCCAACAGGCCAACGTCCTAGAAGTCATCGCCGACTCCACCCTGGTCATGGACCTGCCCGGCCGGGTGGAAGTTATCGAGATGTTCACCGGCGGCGTAACCGGCCCTGAAGGTGTGCCCGGTCCGCCCGGCGATCCCGGCCCGCAGGGCAATCCTGGACCGGTTGGACCGGTGGGCCCGTTCGCTCCGGTCTTCGAGCAGACGTTCGCCTCCCCGCTGCTGGACTGGGTCGTCGTCCACAACATGAACGTGTTCCCGGTGGTTGATACCTACGACTCCACCAGCCAGGAAGTGCACGGGACCGTTGAAACACCCGATAAGAACACAGTGATCGTGCATTTCGCGGTCCCGATGGCGGGCGTGGCCCGGCTCAAGGCGTAAGAGGGGGAAAGCCACCATGCGGTTCGCCAGCGCGACTGACTTCATGCAGATTCCGGCGAAGAACTTCCGCCCGGACGCTGTATCGACTCCGCCGACCAACCCGGTCGTGGGTCAACTGTGGTCTGACACGTCCGTCACCCCGGCCAAGGTCCGCTGGTGGGACGGCACCCAGTGGGTCGCCTCCGACGGCACGTCGATTCCTGCCGGGTACATCACCAACGCCCACATCAACTCCGCCGCCGGTATCGCCCTGTCCAAGCTGGCCACCGACCCGCTCGCACGGGCCAACCACACAGGCACTCAGCTCTCCACCACGATCAGCGACTTCAACACGGCTGTGCGGGCCAACCGCCTGGACCAGATGGCGTTGCCGACGGTCAACCTCGACCTCAACGGGGTCCGGGCAACCAACGCCGCCAACCCGGTCGCCGGGACGGACCTGGCCAACAAGCAGTACGTGGACAACGCCAGGGCCGGAATCAGCGTCAAGGACCCGGTCCGGGTGGTGGCGCAGGGCAACGTCAACCTCAACGCCCCCGGCGCCGCCATCGACGGCATCAACCTCGCCGTCGATGACCGGTTCCTGGCCCCGCGGCAGAACACCGGCACCGAGAATGGCATCTACCTCTACAAGGGTGCCTCCACCCCCGCCGTACGTTCCGCCGACGCGTCGACCGCCGGCTCCATACTCGACGGCAGCATGGTCGCGATCGGCGAAGGCACCGACCAGGGCCGGCAGTACATCCAGACCGCGTCGGGCTCCGGCACGCCTGGCACCTGGACCCAGACGTGGATCCTGTTCACGATGGGTGGCCAGACTTACCTGGCCGGCAACGGCCTGACCATCACCGGGACCACCTTCGCCCTCGACGCTCCGGTGTCGGTGGCCAACGGTGGAACCGGTGCCGCGACCATTGCCCAGGCCCGCACCAACCTCGGCGCGGTCACCTCTTACGCCGCCGACCTCGGCGCCCTGACCGCCGGTGTCACGGCTACCGGCACGCACAACCTCGGCGCCTTCGACGTCATCGCGACCTTCCGCACCACCGCCGACAACCGGGTCATCGAGCTTGACTGGACCCCCAACGCCACCAGCACACTGCTGGTGGC
>JACCDR012168790.1_pt1 | contig 12391 bp, 23 predicted proteins | sample 7446431 | NCBI WGS metagenome assembly JACCDR01 (sample SAMN15323443, study PRJNA562643) | freshwater metagenome | isolation source: river surface water | place: USA:Blue River Watershed | collected 2017-08-17
AGCAGCTGCGCCGCGGTGTGCTGAGCATCATCAAGGCCGAGGGGTCCACCGTCAAACACGCCCGCGCCGCCGCCCAGTTCCTCTACGGGCAGCAGATCTGCGCCGGCCTGGCCACCATCGGCGAACCCGACGGGCCGGGCACCAGCAGCAAACTCGACTGGGTTCTCGATCGCCTCGCCGGCGACCTCGCCCGGCACAAGGTCGTCGTGTTCGCCCAGTTCACCAACACCATCCAAGCCCTCGCCGCGCGGCTGGACGCCGCCGGTGTCGGGCACGCCGTCATCTGGGGCCGGCAACCGGACAAGCAGGTCCGCGCCGCCGCCGTCAACCGGTTCTGGGACGACCCGGCCTGCCGGGTCCTGATGGGCACCAGCGCCATCGAGCAGGGCCTCAACCTGCAAACCGCCGACCACATGATCAACATCGATCAGCTGATGAACGCCGCCCGGATGCAGCAACTCGCCGGGCGCATCCGCCGCGACGGCAGCGCGTATAAGACGGTGTACATCCACAACCTGTTGACGAGGAACACGCAGGAAGAGGGCTACCTCGACCTGCTCCAGCGGGAACAGGCGCTCGCCGACCACGTGTGGGACGAGGCCAACCAGCTGTTCGAAGCGTTGAGCCCGCTCGCGCTTCTTCACCTCATTGGACGATCCGGAGGCCGCCGGTGAACGACACCCTGTTGAAGACCACCCACCCGTGCCAGGTCCACAGCGGGCTGCACGTGCCCGCCTCCCACCTCAACCACAAGCACCACGTGTGGCCGCTGTCGCTCGGTGGGCCGGACAGCCGCACCAATCAGGTGATCGTCTGCCCCACCGGTCACTACAACATCCACGCCCTGCTCGACGAGTACGTCACCCTGCGCGGTGAGGTGCCGTGGAGCGTCATCCGCCGCTACGCCTTCGGCGAACGCAAATACGCCAAACTCGGCTACGAATGCTACGTCCGCGGCGACCTGGTCGTGGGCCCCTGATGGACGCGGACGAGCTGGTCCACGCCTACCTGGGACTCGCCCAGTCCCTGGCCCGGCAGGTCTGGCGCACCGCCCCGCACGCGCTGGAACTCGACGAGCTGACCGCCATCGCCTACGAGGGCCTGGTCAAGGCCGCCCAGCGATGGCGCCCGTACTGCGCGGAGAACGACTACTCGCCCGAGGCGTTGCAGTACTTCAAGCCGTTCGTCGTCTTCCGGGTCCGCGGCGCGCTGATCGACGCCATCCGCTCCGCCGACTGGGCCGGCCGGTCGCTGCGCACCCGCGCCAAGAAACTCGCCGAGGCCGGCGCCGACCGCGGCCTCAGCGTCCGGCAGCTGGCCGCTGCCACCGGCATGACCGAGACCGAGGTCCGCAACACCCAACGCGACATGGCCCACCGGGTCGTCTCCACCGACAGCGACGACTGCGAGCTACGCGCGCCCGCCGACGTCGAGTCGTCGGTGTTCACCCGCGGCCTGCTGCGTGTCGTCGTCGACACCGTCCGCGGCCTGCCCGACGACCAGCAAACCGTCATCGCCTTGCACTACCACACCGGTATGAAACTTCAGGAGGTCGCCGCCACGATGGGAATCACCGAGTCACGGGCCAGCGGCCTGCACGCCAAAGCCGTCCTCACCGTCCACCAGGCCCTGGCCGACGCGGCGGGGAACCACTGATGATGCTGTCCGACCACACCATCCGCAGCCTGCTCGCCGCCGGCCAGCTGCGCATCGACCCCGAGCCGACCGACGACTGCTTCCAGCCCGCGTCGGTCGACCTGCGGCTCGGCGGGAACTTCCTACGGGTCATGTTGGAGAGCACCTTCCCCGTCGATTGCACGTACCCGGACGGGTTGTTGCCCGGCGCGACGTTCGGCATCGACCCGCAGGAGTGTGTGCTGGCCACCACCGCGGAAGTCCTGACCGTGCCGAACTACCTGGTCGCGAGAGTCGAGGGCAAGTCCACCTGGGGCCGGCGGTTCCTCATGGTCCACTCCACCGCCGGCTTCGTCGACCCGGGCTTCACCGGTCAGATCACCTTGGAGCTGCACAACCTGTCCCCGCGCCGGCTGCACCTGACCGTCGGTGAGCCCATCGCCCAGGTCAGTTTCGAGCGTCTCGACCACGCCGCCGCCCGCCCCTACGGCCATCCCGACTTGCGCTCGCGCTACCAGGGCCAGCGGTCGGCCACTCCCGCCCGGGATCACGCCGCCCAGCGATGCTGACGCCGGACGAGAAGCAGGCCGGCCGCCGGTTCCGCGACGTCGAACAGGCGCTGCTCGACCGCCGGTTCGAACTCGACCCGCCTACCTACACGGTCAGCGGGCTGATCGCCGTCTACCGACATCCGTGCCCGGCCAAGAACGGCTTGTCCACGATGATCGAGCTGCGGGAGATCTACTTGCACTCCCCGCCGTACTCGGACCCGCAGGTCCCGGCCGGCCGGTTCGGGTTTCTCTACCGCGAAGGCAAGTGCCGGCACTGCGGGCACACCGCGATGTCGCGTGTCGGCCGCATTGTCGACGCGCGTGAAAGACCCCCTTTGAGTGGGTAACCGATATTTGAAATACCGACGAATCACCAAGGAGACCTACATGGCGACCCGCAACCAGCAGCCTCCCGCCGGCGACGCGCCCGCCCCTCGCGCCCACGAGGACACCTGGGGCGCCAACCCGGAGGCCAAGGAGAAGTACGCCGCGGCCAACCCGCCCAAGAGCGAGACCCCTGAGGAGAAGAAATGACCAGCACCCCGTACGACCCTGACCACGACGCCGAGCCCACCCCGGACACCGAGGCGGGCAGCGACAACACGGCCGAGCAGAACCGCGGCGTAGCCCCGGGCACCGGCGCTGCCGGTGAGGGACAGCCGGCCGACGGCGGCGCGGGCGCGACCGGCGGCGACGCCAGCGGCACCGGCCGCTGAAACAGAGAGGGCAGGTCCAGCACGTGAGCAACAGCATTGAAGGCGTCCGCCTGTCGGGCCTGCCCAATCATCCCCGGACCCGGGTGATCAAACCCAAGCCGTTCCAGCGGCCCACGACCACGGTCGCCGCCCGTGAGGTCAAACGCGACTGGCGCACCGTGCCCGCGATGAAGCTCGACTGCGGCGACACCGTCCCCGGCATCGGCACCATCAGCCACTACCGGATCACCGCCGGCAAGATGATCGTGCTCGGCGGTCTCGGCAACGTCCACACCTGGGACATGGCCGAGCCGGTCTTCGCGTTCACGGCGGCAATCGCATGATCACCCTCGTCTATTGGCTGGTCATCGCCTGGCACCGGGTGGTCGGGCACCGCTGGTACTTCTCCACGAGCTGCCGCCACACCGAGCACGAGCACTGCCGCAGCACGGTCAGCGCCCACGGAGGCACCAAGAAGCCGGGCACCTGCAAATGGTGCCCGACACGCTGTCTCTGCCCCTGCCACCCCAAGGAGACCACCCGGTGAGCGCACCCAAGAAGATCGCCAAAGGCGCCCTCGCCGTCGCGCTGCTCGACGCCGGGCTCAAGCTCGCCGCCGTCGCGGCGACCAGCTTCGCGGCCACGAAGGCGGTCAAGGCCGTGTTCGCCCGGCGTCGCAAGAAGAAGTGACCGTCAGCGTTTGATCGCTACGCCGCACCACATCCCGACCGGAAGCTGGGATTCCTCGATCCCGTGCGTCAGCTCCTGCTCGTCCGGCCGCCACCGGTGCACCGGGACGACGCCCGGAGCCAGCAGGTCCATTCCCGAGAAGAAGGCGCCCAGCTGCGCGGCTGAGCGAGCCCGCACCGGCACGCCGCGCTCTTGCGCCGCGGTGACCGAGAGTCCCACCGCCTCCGGATGCTCGTCGTCGACGACCAGGGAGATGGCCAGCGCGCTGCCTGGGACGAGCCGGCTCATGACATCGTCGATGAGCGCCATGGCGGCATGGTCGTCGACCAGCTGCAGGATCGCCAGCGCGGTGACCGCGACCGGTTGACTGAGGTCGAGAACGTTGCTCTCCTCGGACCCGAAGATCGTGTCCGGCTTCAGTACGTCGGCGTCCAGGTAGCTCACCGACCCGGTGGCGCCTGGCGCCGACGTCAGCAGCGCCATCGCGTGCGCCAGCACTAGCGGATCGTTGTCGACATACGCGACGTTCGCGTCCAGGTGGATGCCCTGCACAATGTCGTGCAGGTTCGGAGGCGTGGGTAGGCCGGTCCCGATGTCCAGGAAATTGTGGAAGTTGCCCTCCCGGGCCAGGTAGTCGGCGACCCGGGCCATGAATCGCCGATTCGCCCTGGCCGAGGTCCGGAACAGGCCGCCGCTGGCCTGGTCCATCGCCTCGGCCGCGTCGCGGTCGACCTGGAAGTTGTCCTTGCCGCCCAGGATGAAGTCATAGATGCGCGCGGCCTTTGGGCTTTGTACGTCGAGTGCTTCCGCCATCAGGTTCTCCCATCGTGAGGAGTATCACCCTATAGCCGCCGCGAAACAACCGGATGTCCGGATCGGGTGGCACACGGGTTGCAGCGACGTCCGCGTTCGTACTGATGTGCGACTCGCCTCGGCCCCACTTCCCCGGGAGCACCGAGGACCCGGCACGTAGCCCCGCTATCGGCGGTAGCACGTCAGGGCAGGCACCCCCGCACCCAGCCGTCCCGGTGGCGTAGGGGACGTGAGTGACAACAACTCTCTACGGCTTCCAGTGGGGGCCGGCAACTGTTGAGCGGACTTGCACGTTCCAGAACAAGGGCGGCACGTACCGGGTCCTGCAGATCACCGCCGGCAGGCACCCGCTCACCGTCTACATCTCCCCGACCGGCCGGTCCCTACGGGTCTTCAAGGACGGACGGGAGATGCGGTGAGTACCGCCAGCGAACACGGCCGCCTGGTCCTGGCCGCCGTCATCCCCGACCGGGGCGACCTGCTCGAAAAGGCCCTACGGCACCTGGCGCCGGAACACTTCGTCGACCCGGTCTGCCGCAATCTGTGGGTCATGTTGGAGCGGTACTACGGCGCCACCGGCAAGGTGCTGCGCCGGCCGGCGCTGGACGACCTGCTCGCGCAGACCCGCGCCGATCCCGGCAAGATCGCCTTGCACCTGGAGGTCTATGACCTGCTCGCCGAGCAGCACGCCGACGAGGCCGACTTCACCTGGTCGCTGACCCAGGTCCGGGAACTGGCCGCCGACCGGGCCACCGGCGAGGCCATCACCCAGGCCATGGAGATCCTCACCCGCGGCGCCCAGGACGAGCGTGGCGAGCCGCTACGTGGGCACGCCGACGCCCGGCAGCACCTGCTCTCCCGGTTCGCCCAGATCGACCGCGACCTGGCCATGCAAGAGGCCCCCGAGGGCGACATCCGCGCCGAGGGAGACGAGTTCCTCGCCAACTACGCCACCGGTGAGACCGCCAAGGCTCAGGGCCGCGCCCCCGGCATCAACTTCGGCATCTCGATGCTGGATGCGAAACTCAACGGGATCCAGCCCGGCGAGCTGGTCCTGGGCGTCGGCTACACCGCCGAGGGCAAGACCCACCTCGCCGTCCAGCTCGGCTGGAACGCCGCCGTCACCCAGGGCCGCAACGTCGTCTTCCTGACCACCGAGACCGTCCGCGACACCGTTCGCCGGCGCCTGGTCACCCGGCACTCGATGCTGGAGCACTTCGGCATCGCCGGCGGCCTGAACTCCCGCGACATCAAGAACTACAGCCTCACCCCGGACCAGAAGGACCAGCTCCAGACCGTCGTGCGGGACCTGAGCCACAACCCCGCCTACGGCAAACTCTGGCTCGCCCAGGTCCCCCGCGGCGCGACCATCGGCCACGTCGAGTCCCGGCTCGCCCGCATCCAGCGCATGTTCCCGGTCGACCTGGTCATCATCGACAGTCTCTACCTGCTCAACCCGGAACGCCGCCGCACCACCTACCGCGAGGAACTGACCGGCATCCTCAAGGACGCCGCCCAGCTCGGCACCACCTTCAACGACGGCTACGGGGTGCCGATCTTCAGCCCCTGGCAGGTGTCCAGGATGGCCCGGCAGGAAGCTGAACGTTCCGGCGGCTACAACAGCTCCGCCCTGTCGGAGACCGCCGAGGCGTCCAACTCCGCGCACATCATCGTCAGCCTGCTCGCGCCGATGGACAACGAGTCCCGGACCGCCACGCTCAAGATGCAGGTCATGAAGAACCGCGACGGCGAGAAGGCCAACCCGTTCGATGTCACCGTCGACTACGCCACCAGCGCCTTCGCCGTCGGCCAGCGCACCGCCGCGCCCGCCATGGAGGACGTGTTCGGCGCCGGCCTGCTCGGCGTCCTCTAGTTGTGGAGCAGGTTCGCGTTTGGCCGCTTGTCGCGGCTGTCGATGCCGATGCACGTGATGTCCGCCCGGTCGCGCACCAGCTTCGCGGCCGTGGGGTACTTGCCGTATAGAGCAACTATGGCATCGTCGTGTGCGGCAGGGTTGAAGGGCGTCTGCACCATGCGGGTGATCGTGGCCGACATCGCCGTCACGAACTTCGGCGGCAGCCCGATCATTCGGATTCCCACGACGATGCCGGAGATCCCGTTGACGAAGATCATCGGTAGGACCTTGCCCGCCGTGCTTTTGTGCGGCAACCGCGGCGTCTGCATGCCCGCGTCGATGATCAGTCGGGGATGGAATGGGCAGTCGGCCCAGGGCAGGTCGCCGAGCTTGACCGCGAACACCGCAGTCTGCTCGCTGTCGACCCAGGCGAACCGGACCATGCCGTGGTGGAACTGCTCGATTTCCTCCTGCTTCGGCCGGGGGTAAGAGATCAGCAACTCAAGTTTGCTTCCGAAAATCCACAGATGCGGCGTCTCCGGCATCGGCAGCTGCATGGCCTCGCTGTACGGCTGACCCACGGCGTACGCGGTCATGCCCGCGGCACGCAAGGAGGCGATGTCCATCGGCCGAGCATACGGCCGGTTTCGCCCGGCACAAAGCAACTGTATAAGCAAACCTCCTCCCGGTATGTCAGGTATGACCTATAACGCGTTTCGCGACATGGTGCGGCTCGACCCCGCGCGCCTGTACACCCCGGCCGAAGTCGCCAGCCTGTTCCGTGTCGACCCCAAGACCGTCGCCCGCTGGGCCAAGGCCGGCAAGCTCAACTCGATCCGCACGATCGGCGGACACCGCCGCTTCCGTGCCGACGACATCGACGCCTTGCTGCGGTTCGACGAGGACTACGGCCCGGAGTGAACCGGCGGCCGAACCCGATCGTCTACGCCGACGAGCAGGTCAGCATCGTCACCGCCTGCCGGTTGATCGGGATGCAGGTACCGGACGCCTGCGACATGGGCCGGTCGGTGAAGCTGCGCTGCCCGTTCGGGGAGATCTACCACCGCGATCACGGCGCCGAGACCGCGTTTCGGATCTACCCCGACTCCAATCACGCCTACTGCTTCGCGTGCGGCCAGCGCTACGGCCCGGTCCGGCTGGTCAGCCTGGCCTGGGGCGTGTCGAACCGGCAGGCCGCCGCTGAGCTGCTCGACCGGGCCGGCCTCAAACCGGCGACCCTGGCCGACCTGTGGGCCGAGGTCGCCCACCACGAGCCGGCTCCGGACACCACCATGCTGGCCGAGGCGTTGAAGACCTACTGCTCGCGCATCGCGCCTACCTGGGAGTGCGACCAGTTCGAGCCGCCGGTGGCCGCCGGCCTGTCGGCCTGCCTCGCGCTGCTCGACCACGTCACCACCGAGGCCGCGGCGCTGCTGTGGCTGGAACGGACCAAACGGTTCATGCATGCCCGCTTGACAACTGTAGACGACAGTCAACACTCAAGCGTATAGTGAACCGCCCATCACTACCCGAAACTGGAAAGTAGGGGGACATTGTCTTCGATTGAGGAAGTCAAGCGGCTGGAAGGCTGGTTGACCTTTCTTGAAGCCGCAGAGGAACTTGGATATTCCAAGCAGGGGCTTCACCGGCTCGTTTTCGAATCGCCGAACAACCCGTTTGATCCCGAGACAGACATCCGCGGCGTCGGCGAGCGCCCACTCATGCTGTTGCGGGAGGAAGCTGTCATGACGCTCAAGGCCCGCTTGAATCCTGACGCGCGCCACGGGAGGAGCAAAATCAACGCCCGTGCCGCCGGCCCTGAAACGGGACGCCGCTCCGTCGACGGCCGGCAACGGATGAAAAGGCCCACGTGGGCGGCAGAATATTAAGCGCGCACGCCATGGCAGCCGGCTCCCGAGACCGGATCCGGCTGCCTCTGAACCGGGGGAATCATGACGGTCTGCCGCGACGCCGGACGCACGAGCGAACTGGACTTCGTCGCCTCTCTCAACGGCCGTAACCATGACTGCCGCGGTCCGCTGCTCAGCCTCACCCTCCCGCAACTGCACATCACCGGGATCGGCGACAGCCTCGCCGGCCGCGACGACAAGCTCTGGTCCGCGGCCGACTCGACCATAGGTGATTGCGTGACTTTCACGCTGTGCGCCGCGCATTGGCTGGATCTGAGCTATCTCACCGGAATCTCCGGCACGCTCAACAGCCGACGCGACTGGTTCCTCATCGCGACCGACCTGCTGCACCGCATCCTGCGCAGCGCCGGTTGGGATCCCAAGGAGATGAGCAACCTTCTCGCGTGGCACCGCGCGCAGTTGACTTAAGTCAACACCTCAATCTAAGCTGCGCAACCACGACCTGTCCCCCGGTTGGCCCATTCGTGGGCAGGAGGCGCATATCTCATGGCTCAGTCGATCGGGCCGGCGCGTGAGAACCTCGCCCCGGACCAATGCCCGTCCGCCGCAGCGTTCCACTGCACCATTGGTCCGCTCGCCGAGGGCGGTGTGATCTTTCCAGCCCCATTCGATCTCGGCACCGCCGTGGCTCTCGCCGACAACGACACCGACGGCAGCGACGCGGTCGACATCTGCGACGCCGTCAGCGCCGAGGTCGCCGTCCGGTATCACGTACAGATCACCCAGGTCATCGACGACCGGCCCGATCTGCGCCGGCAGGTCATCGACACCGTCACCGAGCGGCAGCAGCTGCCGGCTCTGCTCGCTGACGCCCTGCGCTCCATCACCACCCCGATCGAGAGGTAATTCATGGGTACACGTGTCACACTCGTCGACGACCTGGACGGCGCCGACGCCGACGAGACAATCAACTTCTCCGTCAACGGCAAGTACTACGAGATCGACCTGAGTGTCAAGAACGCGAAGAAGTTCTACGAATTCATGCAGACCTACACCGTCCATGGGCGCCGGGTTACCGCCGCTCGGCCAGGTCGTCGCACCAACGCGCCGACCGCGCCCGCTCCGACGTCCGCGGCGACCCCTGCGGCTCGCCCGACGACTTACGCCCGTACCTCCAAGGACCAGAACAAGGCCATCCGTGAATGGGCCAAGAAGAACGGCCACGAGATTCCGGCGCGCGGCCGGATCCCCAACCACATCCAGGAAGCGTTCGAGGCGGCGCACACAAAGTAGGCGAATTTTCACCCGGAAAGCGGGCGAGGGCGTAAAGGCCCCGCCCGCTTTTTGTATGTGCGGGTATGCGACTGTTGATAGCCGGCGACACCCACGGCAACACCGAGTTCATCAGGGACTATCTCTACCCGTGCGCGGCCGACCTCGGGTGCGATCTCATCGCCCAGGTCGGCGACTTCGGCTACTGGGAGCACGTGCCGCAGGAAGATGGTTTCCTCGACGAGGTCGACGCCGCCGCCCACACCTTCGGCATCCCGTTTTACTGGCTGCGCGGCAACCACGACAACATCAAACACTGCCTGGACCGGTACGGCGCGCAGCGTGACGACGCCGGATTCGTCATCTGCCGCGACAACGTCCGGCACATCCCCGACGGGCACATCTGGACCTGGGGCGGACACCGGCTGCGCGCCTTCGGCGGCGCCCACAGCCCGGACAAGCAGTGGCGCCTCGACCAGGAGGCCAAGCTGTACCGCGCCGCCGTCTCCCGGGAACAGGCACGCCGGGCGCAGGGCAAGCCCGCGCAGCCGGTCCCGCCCACGGCAGGCCGGCTCTGGTTCCCCGAAGAGGAACTCACCGACGCGCAGATGTGGGCCTTCCTGGACGCCGACAGCGGCCCGTTGGACGTCGTGCTGAGCCACGACAAGCCCCTGACGGCCTGGCCCCGGCACCTTTCCAACTGGACCAACCTGCCTGGTACCGTCGCCAACCAGGTGCGCCTCCAGCGGGCCCTGGACGCCCATCGGCCGGCGCTGTGGATCCACGGCCACCTGCACATCCCGTACACCGACCGGGTGGAGAACACCACCGTGGTCGGCCTCGGCTGCGACGACCGCGCCGGCCGCTTCCAGCGCGCTGCCGACGCCTGGTGCCTGCTCGAACTCACCCCGGGCAAGCCCCTCGTGCGTATCGACGGCCGGATGGCCACCGAACTCATCGAATCTGGGCAGAAACCCGAATCGCCCACATACCCCGCCAGCAACGGTTAGTGTCGGAGGCGCGACACAACGTCACTGGAGCGGAGTGGAGGTGTGGACATGAGTCGCATGCTCGGCTTCAGCGCCGCCCTCGCCGAGTGGCAGTGGTATCGCGGCGGCGATCAGAAGTCACGTAGTCGCCGCCGACAACGCGCCCGGGAACGGGCCGTGTTTTCCGCCCGGAAACGGAGCGTGGAATACGGCCCGGAAACTCTCACGCCCCGGTGGACTGATCAGCACAATCCGCCATAGGATTTGCACTATTCCGCGCCGGGAGGTGAACTCATGCCAACAGGACGTTGCGCCGGCTGCGAACGAACCGGACCCGCCACCAAGATAGCGGTCCATGTTCTGAGCTGTTCGGAGTACGTCGCGCTGTACCGGCAAGACCGGGCCCGTTGTCTCGACCCGGTCACTGAATACCTACGGCACCGGGCGGCCGAGAGCACCACAGAAACTCACGCCCGGGACCGAGACAAACGACTGGCGGACAAATACGCCGTCACCGCGCACACACTCGCCCGGCAGGCCGCTCGATTCGCCACGCCGGCCGACATTCTCGACGACTGACACACACTCCACGGGGGAGTCACCAAGATGGCTGTAGGAGCCGACGAACTGGGTACCCGGTTTGGTGAGCACGAGCTGGACCCGGACCGGGCAGCGAAGACGCGCAGGATTCGCAGCGCGTGCATGGACCTGGCACTCGTCATCGACGAGACGGCCCCCGACAGCCGGGAGAAGTCCGACTCGCTGACCAACCTGGACTACGTCATGTACCAGGCCAACGCCGCCATCGCCCGCCGCGGCCGATGACCGAGCCCGACGACGCCGTCACCCGGCCGGACACCATCCGCCGGCGGGGCTCGAACGCCGCCACTCTGCGCGCCACCATCGCGAAGAAGCTCGACGAGCTGTTCCAGGGACGCACCTTCGACATCGTCAGCGAAGTCCACCTGGACGCCAATCAGGTCTTCCGTACCGTCACCGGCGCTCGCGCCCGGCACGGCTACATCCTCAAGGATCGGGCCACCGGTGAACAGCTCGCCGTCGGCGCCTCCATGCTGAAAATCATCAACAAGCGCTACCTCGGCGTGTCGCTGCCGCCGGACAAGCGCCGAAAGCACAACCGGCCCCACCCCGGCTGATCCCGCGCTTGGGGGCCGGTTCGGGTAGCCATTCTCAGGCGGCTGGGCTGGCCTCCTTCCACCCATAAAGACATCCACAACTTCATAGACCGCCGGACATCCAGCACCTAGGAGAAACGGTGACAGTGAGAGACAACGGAGCGGACACCATTTCCGCCCCGGCGGACTACGCTGCCCTCTACACCCAATACTGGGACTATGTCCTCTCCCTCGTTCGCCGCTTCGGCTTCGAGGAGAATCGACGTGAAGATGTCGCCGCGGAAATCCTGCTGCGCTTCTACGAGCGTGATTTCCTCACCGTGTTCGACCCCACGCTGGTGTTCGAGTATCAAGGCCAGCAACGGCCGGCCCGCTTCAAGTCGTTCCTCACCAAGTTCGTGCTCACCTACCTGCGCGGCATCAAGGACAAACAACGCCGCCAGGCCACCCGCGAGAAACTCATCTGTGACACCGTCATCGGCCACCAGGAAGACACCAGCTGGATCGACGTGTTCGGCGAAACCTGCCCCGGCGCCGACGAGATCGCACTCGGTCGCATCGAGGAAGAAGACCTCGTCGCCGAACTGCGCGAGTACATCAAACGTGTCCCCCGCCGCTCCGATTACGACACCTGCGACCTGCTCGCGCTCTATGACGCGGTCATCGCCCAGGTCCGCGAGCACGGCGTCTGGAACGTCACCGAACTGCGCGCCCAATTCCAGGTGTCCAGCACCGCCATGCATTCCTGGCTGTGGTGGCTGCGGGAGAACCTCGCCGCCGCTCTCGACCGGCCCGTCCCGGCCAAGCGGCCTCGGGTGGTGAAGAAGTGACCCCGAAAGTCCAGCTCGTCGTGACCTACCACGACCACACGGTCATGTACTTAC
>JACCDR010421220.1_pt1 | contig 12387 bp, 12 predicted proteins | sample 7446431 | NCBI WGS metagenome assembly JACCDR01 (sample SAMN15323443, study PRJNA562643) | freshwater metagenome | isolation source: river surface water | place: USA:Blue River Watershed | collected 2017-08-17
GGTGCCGCGCCAGTACTGAATCCTGGGCTTCCTGCGGTACACGAGTCGGTGTTCGATGTCCATCTGAGGGTTACTTGTGTGCCTGGCATGACGTTTCGCGTGGTCTGACAACTTGCATCGTTCATTCCGAGATCACAGATGACGAACTGTGATATCGTTGGAAGCACGCAAGCGCTTCCCGTCCATGCATAGCCAGTGTTGCATCTAAACTGACACTTAGTTGCTCCGTCGGAATTGGCGTGCGTCCAGCTCGTCGTGAGGTTTGGCACATTCGTTGATTCTTCTGAGTCCCACGCAGCGGCACTTCCTGGGACGCTTCCTTGACATGCCACATTGGACTCATCGCTGTCAGAGGAACTGCTACATCCCGGGTCTGCGAGGTCGACGAGTGTATCTTCCGTATCACCATTATCGATACCATCCCCACATTGTGAGGCACTGACGGTGATTGCGACATTTCGAAGACCACTTGAAACGCCTTGATTCCAGCACTCAAGTGAATATGTACCCGTTCCTGGTGGAGTGACGCTCTGATTATTTGTTCCGCTAAATGCCTTCCATCCATTCCATGATGCATCTCCAACATTGTTGGACGCCCAGCACGAGTCTGTAGTTCCGGTCACCGTCCAGGTGAGGTTGCTTGAATTCCCTGTAGTCACTGATGTTGGTGAGGCGCTGAAGGCGAGACCAGGTGGTGTTACACACGAACTCGCCGAAGCACTCCACACGAGTGGTAGTGTACATGTATTACACGTTGGTGGGTTGTTCGCTCCGTTCGCACATGACGCCGCCGTGACCGTGATGGTGGTAGACCAGCCAGAGAAGTTGTTAGTCTCGCCGCCAGCAGGAGTTTCCGTGACTATACCAGAAGCATCTACTTGATATGAGACTCTGTATGTACCAGTGGGTGTCCCTATAGGAACGTTCCACACAATGGAGAGTGTGTTTTGACCACCTGCTGGTGTATTCACTGCTACAGAACCTGCTGGCACAGTAAACTCCGCAGTTCCATCGTTATTAAGATCGAAGTAAAAACCACCAACTGCATAGCCGCCCGCAGTGATGTTTCCAGTGTTGCGAATATTTCCGGTGCCAATGGTCACATTTCCCCCTTGTACCACAGTTGAAGCGCCAACCGTTACACTCGATGGAACGAGGTCTGGGTAGCCCATAACACATGAATTTAATCCACTATTCCAGACCAGTGGTAATGTACATGTATTACACGTTGGTGGGTTGTTCGCTCCATTTGGACAACTCGAGAGTGTAAAACTTGCTGAAACTGATCGAGGTGCAGTCATCGCAACATTACATGGATTTGTCGTCCCAGAGCAGTATCCTCCTCCCCACCCACCAAAGGTATACCCACCCGAAGCTGCCGCAGTGAGAGCGATGTTTGTGCCATTTGAAACAGTTTCAGTACAGTCACCGGGACAGTTAATGCCCGATCCGGTTATCGTTCCATTTGTTGGTGGAGTAATGGTAAGCGTGTACTGGATGGGAGTAAATGTGCCGCCGACAGTTTGCGGACCAGTCATTGATACTGAACACGCACCCGTTCCTGAACAGGCACCGCTCCAGCCAGAGAATGTGTAACCGCCTGAAGGATTCGCAGATAAGTTTACGGTCGAACCTGATGGAAACGCCTCTGAACAATCGCCCGGACAATTGATCCCCGTTCCGGTGATTGTGCCATTCGTTGGCGGAGTAACGGTAAGTGTTTGGCTCGGTACGCAGGAATTTGATGCTGCACTCCACACGAGTGGTGCGCCACATTCATTTACTGTGAGCGTCGCACTATCAGACGCGCCATTCGTCGTGTGGGTACAGGTAAATGTATAGGTGCCTGCAGGAGCGCTGATCTGATTGAATGACAAACTGTTAGTGAGCGAGTGCGACGTCACCCAGGACGAGTTCACACCGTCGGAACCGATGGGGTAGTTTGTCGTACCGTTACAGACACCCGAACCGGCAATGACTTGCCACCAAATGACAGCGGCGGGTGATTGCGGGCCACGGGTGACTGTTATCGAATTACCTGCATGAACAATGCTTACTGAAAAGATAAAGAAAAGAAACGCACCTATGAGGCAGAGTGCGTACGCCAGTGTGTATGAGCGGAGTATCATACGAAAATTATACTCCCCGTCTGAAAGAAAAAGAGGCGCTACCCACACATGGGCGCGCCTCTCAGGTTCTTGTCTCCAGGTCACGGATTCGTGAACGAGTAGAGAACCTTGATGCCAAGCGATGTCATGACCTCGGTGTTCGTCAGAAAGCCGTCCAGGGTGAGCTTGAGCGAACGTTGGTTGTCGTTCGTGTAGTAGTAGGTACCGTAGCCCGGAACGTCGAGGTACATCCCGCTCTGCCCGACGTTGAAACTTGCATAGGGCGAGTCTCCGAAGTTCCCGTACGGAACATCAACAAACGTAGCTCCTGTCGGGAGAGGGCCAGCGTACTCGGGAAGGAGTTCAAGCGTAACAGGATTTATCGGGAAGACACGTCGCACATTGCCTGCAGCTATCGTCGTGCATGACACGAGCGGCGCATTGTCCTCCTGTCGCACACGATTGTATACACCACAGTTTCCAAGCGGGTATGCTGCCCCGGCCTGTACTTCGTACCCGGTACGGTTCACGAGCTCCGTCGCTCTGCCCTCCCTGAGTGAAGAGAATGGCATCACCTTGACCGACTCAATGACGAGATCGAGGCGGTAGGTGCCGAACTTCGCGCACATACCACCTTCCCAGTTGCCCATCGAGCACGATGCCTTCGCGGTCTTCGTGTCGAGGACCATACCGGCCGCCGTGACGAGTTCGACCTTCACCTCGCCGTGTCCCACTTGTGTGGCGAATCCGCCCTGCGGGCTCAGGGGTTGTGTCGAGACTTCGACACCGTTCAGGCGCACTCGTACGTCGCCGGGTTGCGTCGCGTTCGACGTCCAGACGACCATCGACTGCCCGGTCGAAGCACCGAGTGCAATCGACGCGTCGCCGACCGACGTGATGGTGCCTGTCGTCTGTACTGGTGGCGGGGGTGGATTGCCTCCACCGCCAGACGGCGGATTCGGTTCACTCCCACCACCTCCCCCACCGCACGCGGCGAGGAAAAGCGAGGCAATGATGCCGACCGCAAACGCGATGAGCTGTTTCTTTCTGCTCATGACGATTCCTTTCATAGGTGCTCTTTCGAGCGTGGTTGATGTAAAAGCATAGAGTGGAGATGCTTTCACACCATCCTACTATGCCGACTGTCCAAAATCACCATACCACGAAAGTTACTACCTGACTACGCGATTGCGACAACGGGTTTGAAGATGCGTTTGTCTTCCTACCGTCTAACAAAGTGCATGCTTAGCTAATCACATTACTTACATCTCAACACACCCGTACGACCCACACGTCGGCTCTACCTCAAAATCAACTGTCTGTGATCGAATGACCGTGTCTGTACCATTAGTACAGGTAAGGGTGTACGAGCGCGTGATTGAGTAGCTGCTGTTTCTGCTTACCGTTCGTGAACCAGCTGGGAGTGTGATGGTACTCCCTGCCCATCCTGATGGTCCTGTCGCTGAGCATGAGGTTGCCCCCGAGACATTCCATGAAAGTGTCGCACTGCTTGAAAAGCCGCCACCCGACGAAGTGAACGAGTTTATTGCGAGGAATGGACTCGTGCTCCCCCCAAAGAGGAGGTTGACTTCAGGAGTACGCGTGAGATTGAATGTTATTGACTCAGTATCTGAAACGGTACGATTTGTATCCCAACACTGTACCGTGTATCGAACCCATCCTGTTTGATTCACAAATGGCCCGAAGTTGTTATACACCTTGTCCGGGTCTGTGACGTAATAGTAATTCGGTCCAAGACCAGGAGCAGACATTGTTGTACTGAAATCACAGAACGCCGCGTTATCCGAATTGAATGCCCATGAGAAGTATCCTCCTCCTGTTAGGTTGACCGAGTTGCTCGGAGTGATGGTGACACTTGGGACCGGGCATGGTGCAAACCCGTCAGATGCATCACTTGGATACCCGATTGAACACGAGGCAGGTACTATTTCCCCTCCTCTGTTTCCTGTTGGCGAGAATGCACTGTTGTAGAGTTCGGGTGAAAGAGCTATTTCCTCCCCTCCATTCCGTACATACACACGCTCTTCACCCTGCACCAGCATACTTGTTGAGTACGCACCGATGAAGACCGCGATGATGAAGGACGCAAGCGGTCGAAGTGCGAGATACGATTTCATGGATACTTTAATTATTATATGTGAAGTGTTGTCACTCGTATCTCAAGTATAGAAGGATTCTTATCATTCTGAAAGTGCGTTATTAACTCTTTCGATGTTTTCGTCAATGTTTCGCTTCATTTCCTCAAGGCCCATGGCGTAGATATGTGGGTCGTTCCCAACATACGCAACACCCCACGCTTCCGGAGTCATCCGTGAGGCGAGGTTCTGTGCCTCAAGGAATGCGTCTTTTGCGGCATCAAGCCTACCAAGATTGAGGAGTGCTACACCGTATGCATTGAGAATCCATGCATTTCTGGTTTTTTGAAGAATAATCTCCATACGTTCAACAATCTCTTCATACTCTCCCAACTGAAAAAGCATCCATGCGAGATCGACGTATCCTGCCCATTCCTCTGGTTCAAGCGTTGTGAATTTTGCGAAATCATGTGCCGCACGAGTGTAATCACCGTTGTACCCATGTATGAGACCTCGGAGATAGTAGCTTCTCGAGAAGTCCGGGTTGTACAGTATCTCTTTGTTAACCTCAGTAAGTGCCTTGGCATATCGGGAATTGAGGAAGTACGTGCGAGAGAGCTGGTAGTGTACGTACGGTGACGTTGGATTGAGCGCTATTGCACGAAGAAAGAAGGATTGTGCTCGCACGACATCATAATCACCTTCTCCCCCAAGATGGTACTCACCGAGACGCCGCTGAATATATGCATCACGTCCATAGATGCTTCCCACCCGTTCACTTGAAACCCCGAGCTTGAGTAGTAGATTGCATCCACGTTCAGGATTCAGTAGGAGAAATCCCACGAAGGCCACAATTGCGGCAATGGGCAGACTAACACCTAGGAGTATTCTGGTACGTTTGTGTATCGTCATACGCATCAAATTATCGCTCTCGGCGGAAAAAAGATATCACCTTCATGAGTAAACCCCTGTTATGAGCCACGCGATCATACCCCCAATCTCCAATCCTCTTTGGAATCACACGAAGTATCTTTGCAATAGTGGGCCATGGCGCAATAAGGTGGTCCGCAATAGTGAGGCACGCTTGATATTTATAGTATGGAATATCGTCATAAATGACTATGATGGAATCACCGAGAGGGTTGCTTATGTCCTCTTTCATTGTGTACTCAGATATATCACTGAAAAATACGTGCTCACCTTTTTTCCGTGCGTCTATAAAATCACGGCACGCATTGCAAAATGAGCATGTCGACTGATAATACACGTGTATCTTCTTGTCGGTATGAAGTGATACAACCATAGTAATTAGTGAGAGTCTATATCGACACCCGCGTACCCCACAGTATCATATGCTCCGTAGACCCACTATGGAGTACGTACCAGATCAGTCAAAGGAAGGAATGTATGATGTCTTTCTATCGTCCGATGGAAAAAAGTTTTATGTTCTTGAAGGACTTTCAATAAACGACCCGGTGATATCCCCACCGATACAACAATTTGTACACGAGCACTATGCGTTTTTCTCTGTCATGTACTGGATTATACTCGGGTGCACACTCACATATCTCACTGGTGTGTTCATTGTCATACCACTCATGCGTCGATGTGGCTTATATTAATGGTGACGACACAACATGTATTCCCATGAAATAGCCCAAAGCAAGGTACTCCAGTGGTCACTTGGAGCATTGATGCTCGTCTACTTTATCGTATTCTCCTCATGGATTGCATCGTACGCTGGCACGCAATTCGCGATACAGAGTCTCAATTATATCTGTCCTCCGTACTTTCAAAATTGTGAGTTCTTCTATTTTCTTGATGCGCTTCCCCACGGTTACTCTCAGAGCCTCTTGTACATGGCTTTTTTTGCTACCTTCGCATGGTGCGCGTATCTTTTTTCACAACGTGCGTGGATGCTTATTCAATTATCACTCATGCCTGCATTTTTTTGGCATGCCCTCAATGCACTCTTCATCACTGACCATCGTGGCGGAAACTATGAGTACTACCTTATGGCGTTTGGGCTCATCGTGCTTTTCTTTCCCCATAAGGAATTCTTTCTCAAACTTTCTCTCGTCTTTTTTTATGTACTCTCGACTGTTGCAAAGATACATCCAAGTTGGGTCGAGGGCGGTTATTTCACGGCACTTCGTACTGGATTACCATTCTTCCCCGATTGGTCTATCCCTCTCGTTACTAATTTCGTCATCATAATGGAAATGGTCGGTGCGTGGTTTCTTCTGTCAAAGAACACGGTGCTCCAAAAAACGGTGTTCTGCTTTTTTGTACTTTTCCATCTGTATTCAGGCATTCTCGTGATGTACCGATATCCAACGAACGTACTTCCCTTCCTCCTCATTCTCTTCGGCCCATGGTACCGATACACTCCTGTCCCCCTCGACAAAAAAAGTCTGGCTGGATGGATATTTATTCTCACCCTTCTTTTCCTTCAACTGAGTCCCAAGCTTATTCCTGGTGACGAGAAACTTACTCTTGAAGCGAATAAATACGGTCTTTACATGTTTGAAGCAAACCATCAGTGCATGTCTCAGGGTGAGACGGTTATGCATGATGGTACGAGACATCCGTTTACTGCCGTGAGTGAAGTGGCACGTTCACGATGCCAGCCCTACAGTTATTGGTTCACGCTCAAAAAAAACTGTGAAAGAAACCATTCAATCAGCCATATTGTGTGGCGCTTTGATCATTCAATCAATGGTGGCCCTTTTTACCGCATAGTTGATACACAAAACGCGTGTGAGCTCACATATGATGCATTTGGGCATAACGAATGGATACGTACCAAAGATTCAGCAGAAATAATTGGATACCCGGTTCGGAATGTTTATTATTAGTTAACACGGGTGTCGAGTCGCTCAAGACAAATGATCTCGTTAGCATATGTCGGCAGAAAAAACATGCCTGTTTTTTCGTTCCTCACGAGTGTATTTGTTATCCGCTCAAGGGTTTGATAGTAGCCAAGACTCTCACCAGTCTTTAGATCAAGTTCGTGAAGACGTGCTGCATTTGTACCCACATAAAGCTTCTCTCCTATAACAACAGGGCTACCAAAGAGTCTCGTGCCATCAAGGTTTCGCTCAAACTGAAGCTCGAATGATGCGAGATCCATACAGCGCACATGCTTATCGAGTGAAGTAAAATACACTTTCCCTTTGTGCACGAAAGGTGTGCTCCAGATTGCAAAATCAGCCTTGTAGTGATGAACAAGATATCCAGATTGACGCTCGAGTATGTAGAGGAACCCGTCCGTTGCTCCGAAAACGAGATAGTCGTGATCGGAATCATATGCAATAGCCATTTTTATCTCTCCCTTGCCAAAACCGGCATCAATCGTAGTATCGAACTCCGCACCACCAAAAGTCGTAAACTCCCATTGCAATTCGCCTGAACGTGCATCGTAGAGCCTAACAACTCCCTCATTTGAGCCAATTACAACCTGCTCGTGAGACGTAATATAGGTGGGTGACGCATGTGTGAGCGCCCTATGTGAACGATCTATCCAAATTGTAATTCCTGTCCGCACATCGAGAGCTGCAATGCCCCCATGTTTCTTAAACAGGCCGAACTCAAGGCCAACAAAAACGAGGCCGAGCTCAGGAGCAACCACTGGTGATGACCCGATCCAATCTGCCTCAAACGACACCCACCGTTGTTTACCTGATTTCTTATCGAGCGCGTACAAATTCCCATCATACGCTCCAAATATAACAAGATCATTACAGAGTGCCGGGCTAGAGAATATTGATTTCTTCTTGACATGACGTCCGACACTGAAACTCCATCGCACTGAACCATCAGCCTGATCTATAGCCCAAAAAGTACGATTGTCAGACCCCACATAGATAGTATCTTCATCAAGGATTGGTTGTGACTTAGGGTTAACATAATTAAGGCTAGGTTTCTCAGATCTGAAAATCCATTTTGTTTCAAAGGGACTTGTGCGTATTTTAATATCGGGTGCGATATTCTTCACCCGCGGTCCAAGCGCTTCCGTAAAATCATTGAGTGTAAAAAGGGACTTGATCTTGATTCCCCTATTATGGAATCGTGTATAGAAGTTTGTGTCTCTGTATCGAATTATTGACCAAACAGTGTCAACCTTGTACCCAAGTTCCTCAAGAACTATTATTTGGCGCCAAAAGGAATCGCCACTGTTCATAGTGTCATCCACAAGGATAATTTTCTTTTCAGGAATGATCTTCCCTTCAATCATGTTCAGGAGGCCTGTCTTTTTTCTTGATTTACGGATAAAGAATCCATTGATGTCTCTATACTCATTGGTGTAAAACTTATTGACAATGGACATTAAAAGCGGAATGCCTCCAACTTCTAAGGCACAGAGTTGAAACGGGTACTCCCCTCTATATGTTTCATAGAAGGTACTTGCGATAAGATTTGAAACATCACCACGCATAAGCACTCTCCGGAAGTCGAATATCCACGCTTCCGGATTCTCTAAGATACTCGCGTATGCATCTTTCTTACGCACAAAAACCTCCTTTTCTATAATAGATTTCAGTGCTGCGATACCCGAATTCATTTGAACGAAATGTACGCGCACTTTATCACTTTGAGAAACCACAAACAATATTGAAGTCAACTAAAAAATAATGCTCTGAGTCTATTTGCACTTTGACAAACAAACTAGTGCTTGTGCACCCTTCAAAATGTCAATCAATGCAACAAGGACTATAATGGGTAGTATGGATTCAACTAATCTTCTCAAGTTAAAAAAGCGAACGCTTTACATTCTCGGATCGCTCTTTGCGTTGATTGCTTCGTATATCTTTATGAACGAATCATATTCAGTGAGCCTTAATACGGATATAGGTATGCCGAGTACCGCTCATGCAGATATCCCTTCAAGTGGTGATGCAGACAGTGGTGGGGACGATTGTGGTGACTCGGGTGATGATTGTTTCTAGAACATATGCTCCATTCCAAAAGAAACCTGATCGTCATAATTGGTCTTGTTGTTGTTACTCTTGTTTTTATATTCTTCTTCAACGCGCTTGTTTTACAGAAGAAGGCTCCAGCACTGGAAAACTCAAAACCAGAAACAGTGACTGCCTCTCCTGATCCTGTGCTCGCACTGAAGGACAGCAACGTTTCTTTCAAGAACGGTACTGAGCTTGTGCGTAAGGGCGAATTTGAAGCTGCACTTTCGTTACTTAACGAGGCGCGCGAACAGAGCCAGAACTCTGTGGAACGATCTGTCATCGATTTCGTTATCGGAGATACAACTTTCGAGATCAATCGCTCAGAAGGCTTGCGCCTACTCAGCGCTGTTGCAAAAAATCCAGAGTATTCTGAGCGTACTCGGGCACTTGCCATGCTCAGAGCATTCCTTATGTATTTCAAATTCTCCGATGAAGTACTCCTGCGGCAACTCTCTGTTGAACATGATATTCCCTGGACAATCCCCGAGGAAGTTTCATACCAGTACATGAAGAAACTTGATGCACTCTACCCGTTTGCGTTCGCTCGCATATGGATGATCGAGTATGAACTCAACACTATCAGGGACGGTCCTGTTGCAAAGCAACTATATGAATCATCAAAGCAAGCAATCGAATCAAACATTGAAGACCTTGAGAACTGGTCTGGTGAAGTTGTTGAGCTAACGAGCACAATGGGAGCGCATGCTCGTTTGTTGAGCAGACTCTCACTTGAGTATGATGCTGTAAGCACCGAGGAGGTATCTCGTGCCTTCGAAACACTGATTGATTTTGATGATGCTCGGGATCTCACAGTAAACAAGCAATACACACTCATCTACTATGCTGACTTCCTGAGTGGTATCGGTGATTTTGATAAAGCATCGAAGATGCTCCGTTTGGTACTTGATGAAGGACTTCACCCTGCGCTCGCTGAATCACTTCCACGATTTGATCGTTCCGTTAAACTACCTCGTCTTGAGGTCCTTCGTGAGAATAGCGCAGATCAAATCGTCATTGATTTCATATCATCGATTGGTACTGGTCTTGATTAGCAATGCGTCCATCATTTCAACATATTGTCATTGGCGTACTGCTTGTTGGGTGCGGTGTGATTATTGCACTGTCCATTGAATCTATTCGCTACAGCCGTATCGTTGAACCTACGATGTTCGGTATGGAGCCGCGAGATGTATATGCTGCGATCCAAACAGATACTGACGGGTACCGCTTCCTTGATGTGCGATTTGAGAGCGAATACGAAAAGCTGCACGCCGAATACTCGACAAATCAACCGATTCACACGCTCTTTGACCTTTGGCGCGACTTGCCTCGTGATAAGGATACAGAAATATACCTCATCTGCTCTGGCGGGCGGCTTGCTGGTGTCGCATATGGCTTCCTTCAGCTCCATGGATTCACCAACATTATTCATGTGACGGGTGGAATCCAAAACTGGGTTACTCAGGATCTCCCAACCGTCTCTCCGTCACTCTTTGAAAGTACAGGTGATTCCCTCTGAAGACGTTACTGTCTGGTTGGTTCACAGACGATTGGGTCACCGAGTTTGCGGAGCATCCAGAGATTTGAGAGCACAAGACTGCCGATGCCAAACGCCACAAGTGCATCTCCCCAGGAGAAGAATACTGGTATAGCCACAGAAACAAGTGAGCTGGAGAGAAAAAATAGAATAGCACCCCCACACGCAGCACATCCAAGTGCGAGCGTCGCTATGAGCGTACCAAAACCGCTTCCTACTCCCATGATCCCTAGTCCTTGCTTCAAATCCTCTGTGTACGTGCGCAAAAGTGTCACGTTGAGGGCTATAAGAAGTGCAGTGAATGTGATCATCAAGATTCCTTTACTATCCTCGATGAACGTACTAAGAAAAAGCGAGGCGATGAGACTCATTCGAGTACTAAATGGGAGTGCATCAAATTGTAGGAATGCGTAGGCATTTCCTGCGTGAAGCACGAGCACGAGCACGAAGAGCGCGGCCACAAAAGCGAGGAAAAGGAACCCTAACTGCCCATTGTATCGAAGAGTATGCTCTATGCCGCGAAGAAACTGTTCCTTTTCTCGGGTAAGTATATTCATGGTTGCTCGTTGACCACACGCATGTCCCTGAGTGAGTCGTACAATCGTATGACACTCCGCGCACTTGGGAGATTGAGTCGAGCCGTTTGCATACCATCGACAAATACGACTATTGTTGGGGTACCGTAAACTGTGTGCGCAAGAGAACGTTCGAGTTCTTTCTCCACAATTCGTTTCCCTTCCCCGGTAAGGCAAGTCTCGAAGAGTGCAGAATCTCTCACATATGTGTTGGCAATGTCATACACCCACTCATTGTCAGTCTGCTCTTTCTTGTACTTAGCAAACATATCTCCAATGAACAAAAAAAACTCATGGTCATCAGTTTCCCGATACACACACTCCGCAATGATGGACTTCTCAAGAGAAAGTGGTTGAATGAGTGGGAGTGGCGAGTGGCGGTACACAAGACTGAAGTCATCATCATAGAGCCTCAATAACTCGTTTTCTTTCATAAAAAGTTCGCGGCAGTGTGGACAGTCCAGGCTGAAATAATTCACAACGGTGACATTGGTTGGCGCCTTCCATTTGTAGTGATCAGAATCAGAAGGGGGTGGAACTTGTTCTTCATGTGTAACAGGAGATCCTCGCTTAGTAATATTGTCTGGTTTCAGCATGATTACTCCGAACACACTCACAAGTATAAAAAGTATACCGGTAGCGATTGTATTTCTTTTCAAGTAATTCATGGCACCTTGTAAAAAGTATATCACCGGGCATTACATAAACAGAAAAACGGGTCCGTGGGGACCCGTTATTTCTTCTTGATACCTTCGCATCACTTCAGTGCAGCTGTACCCCCAAGCGAATAGGAGGTCAGGACATCCCGAAACGTCGTTCCCCTGCCACCACCGCGCACACGTTCCTCGACATCGCGCATGACCACGCGCTTGACCTGAGGCCCATACCAGTGCACCTCGCGGTAGGCGTTCCCACGATCATCCCATGTCGTGTACTCAATCTTGAACGTGGTGAACGTACCAGCAGGGACGGTCACCTGTTCCTCGGCGGTCACTTTGGCATCGATGGTCTCACGGATCTGCCGACCACTCGCATTGATATTGTATGCGACATTCCATTTCTCCCCGACCGCGAGTGGAAACTTGAGGAGAGGGTGACTTGGCGAGA
>JACCDR011307230.1_pt1 | contig 12385 bp, 10 predicted proteins | sample 7446431 | NCBI WGS metagenome assembly JACCDR01 (sample SAMN15323443, study PRJNA562643) | freshwater metagenome | isolation source: river surface water | place: USA:Blue River Watershed | collected 2017-08-17
CCAGTTGATCACATTCAGTAATGACTTACGCCGGCGCTCAAAATAGTTTGATTCCATAATTACGTAGGCATCCGCAAGCTCTGAAGCATTCAAGCTGCCCTCTTGCCGTACTCCAAATAATCCCGGGCCAACTACCGAATGCGCATGAATAATAGATTCTTCAGAACCTTTCTTTGCATTCAAATATCGGTCTGGCAGGTTGTTTCCGTTTAAAGGAAGTATCGACGGCTCACGATCTTTGCCGTTTGAATATGTGATCCAGATTCCGCCTGTGTTGTTTGCTCCGGTTCCCGCTGCCCGAATATCTTTTTCGGTTTTATTCTTGTCTTCTTCGTTCTTTGGCATTCCGTTGTTCAGCGAAATGATTGTACCGAGTGAAAAGAAGTTGTGCGTTTCGGCGTTTCCGGTTTTTGCAATCTCAATTCCGGTGTCAATTGAAACTATACCGGCACCATAAGGTGGGTCGGGATAAATACCCGGATTAATTTTTTTACTTTTCGTTTCATCAAGCGATTGCCCGGATTCTTCTTTGTGTAAAACATAGAACGACAGCTGATTTGGATTCTCTGGATCGTATGGTTTTAGCGTTCTAGGCGTGAGTTTGTCGTTGGTCCAGTCTTCAGATAGTTTGATATTTCCGGTGAAGCTTACTTTCTCACCTTCTTTGCGTACTTCAAAGCGGATCTTTTCAAACGACAGTTCGATGATACGGCGCACGCCTTTACCCATTGGGCTAAGTCTTACTTCATATGCAAATAGGTTTGATTTTTCGTAGTTTAGTGCCGTATCGGTAATGACTTCAAGCAAGTCTTTGTCGCCGTATGCGGTTTTATTGTTGTTGTAGAATTTATTGTAAGCCTCAGTATCGGCACCATCATAAACCAAACCTCCGGCAACGATGTAGTTTTGTTTAGCACGCAGGATTCCTCCGTGCATTGCGTTGGCTCTGGATAAATAATTTAAGTAGTACGGATAAAGGTTGTCTTTGCCCCACTTGATGATACTCAACTTATCGTCAATCTCTTGAATCGGCAATGGTATGGACGAAGATTTACCGGCCAGAAATTCCATACGAGAACCCTGAGCATTATTTTTATTGCGTCTGCGGTTTCTACGTCTGCGGTTGGTAGACTTCGTCTGTTCCGATTGGTTCATAGGTTGTAATTTCTGCAACTGTTGGTTTTACATCTGCCCGACCTGTGGCAAGTTCAAGCATTTCTTCAAAGTTTTCGTCGTTCGGTGTGTCGCTTTGATAAACATGATATTCATACATTCCAATTTCAAGCTCCAAATCAACGGGCAAGTTAAGAAAAAAAATATCACAGCGCTCAATGTGAGGCGTTGTATTATCAAGCTCAATCAAATGCTCTACCTTAGTCTGGCAATTGACAAAACGCCACAGATAAATTGGTGAGGTGATGGTTATAATATCATCCGTCACAATTGGCATCTCGTTATTTGTATTCTGGTAGAGAATCAACGCCATTACTTGGTAGGTTTTTTCTTTGTCTTTGCTGGTTTTTCTTTTTTTTCAGGCTCACTAACCGCCAAAGGCTTCAGCTCTAGCGATTCAGGAATTTCAAGCAGATCGAAGCGACCTTCTTTGGCAAACATTTCAGCGAGTTCCTGAGTAACCGTCACCATTCCGGCAATCGTTGTGCTGCTTGTCTTAACGCCTAGTTTATCTTTTCTGATTTTTAGCATACTTCAAATTTAAGAAAAAAAGGGAGGCGGCCTAAACCAAACCTCCCCTTATACATCAACACAAAACTCCCCTATGAAGCTGGAACAAGAAGCGCCGCAACGATAGCCGAAGAAATCGAAGGTGCTTTTGCAAGTTCTTTTCCTACAAAGTTAAGGGTGTGACCTCTTAAATCTTCGTACAATTGACCAAGCACGCCTTCAGCGGTTTCCAAAGTCATACCGTTAACCAATCCTAAGTGTCTGTAAACAGAACCGTCAGGATCGGATTTTTTAACGATGATTCCAAAGAACCCTTTGCCGGCGTTTGCAACCAAATCAACAACAGCGTTTGAATCTTCTTTGAACATGATCATTGCTGTCTGTGCATGAAACACAGAATTGTTTGCACGGTTGCGGGTAGTTGTTTCACCAGCTGAAGCTGACTCCATATCCGGCGTCCAGCTATATGCCTGCGTGCCGTTTGACATGGTCATGGCTGTAACAACTCCATTTTCTAAAGTGTAGCTGGCACGATCGCAGATGTTATAGATGATGAACTCATCAATCCCGCCATTCTCGGCTTCACAGCTTTTGGTGTAATCATCTAATTCAATAGCCATAATTTCTTACTGTTTTAAGTGAATAATTATTCTACTGGATTATGATACCGCTGTGAAACGAACTCTTGCAAAGTAGCTAGGGAAAATCCAGTTAACACCTGATCTCCATTTTACAGAGAATCTCAATAATTCTTCAGTTTCGTTGTAGCTGAATTTGAATCCGTCCATGTCATTTTTTAAATCGGTTCCGTAGAACATATACTTGTAAGGAACTGCAAACGCATAGTTTGTACCATCCAATGAAGGAACAGAACGAACACGAGTTGTAGTTGCAGGAAGGATAAATGAAAGCTCACCGTCTACATCTGTAAACTCTAATTTTGCATTATAGTCCTTATCATTCCAGATTTGATCAATACATTTCTGAGCAGTCTCATAACCAACAATGATCTCTAAACCAACAGTTGCACGGTGACGTTTAACCACAGTAGGAATCACACCATCAAGACCTTTCAAAAGTGTGTAGGCGTTTGCGCTTGTGAATCCAGTTGTTTCAGTAACTGAAGTATAATACTTCTGCATTTCGTCAGACGCTAAGAAACGTTTAACCCATCCATCGTAATAAACTAAATTCGGATCAGTTGAAGCGGTGTCACCGTTCATCATCAAGTTTTCGTCCAATTCGTTTGCACGTTGGATATAGTAACGAATCATGGTGTCTGCAAAATTCGGAGCTGATTCATCCTGTGCATTTGCACCGGCAGCATTTTCGATTTGTGCCCATGTGTCGTTCAAATCTTCGTTACAATATTCTTCTTGGATTTTTACACGAACAGTAGTTAAGGTCACATCTGTTAAGATGATTCCACCGTCAGGTGTCCATCCGCAAGCCTCGGCAGCTTGTAACGAAGGTTGTGAAGTTTTGATTTTAATCAGCTTCGATCCTTTTACGTTATCCATTACAGATACACGTGATTTAAGGTTTGACGCATTAATCAAATCTTCCATGATTTCGGGCGACTGTTCGTCTACATACGGATCCAGTTCATCCACATCATAATCAAACTCTTGTTTGATGATTTCTTTGAAACTAAAACGCTTTTGCGATTGTCTTTTTCTGATACTTTTAAAAGCCATTTTTCTTTTTATTAAAGGTTTTACAATTTATTTTTTTCTCCATCCGGGTTTTTGAGAGCCGGAAAACTCTTTGCTTTTTGGTTTGAAAGAACCTTCGGCAACTTTTTCAAGAGCCTCAGTAAGATCTTCAATCTGCGAAGCAAGCGCAGTTATTTTGTCATTGAGTGATTTCTCAAATGCAGCTTTATGATCTGCAAGATCTTTATCAAACTGCGCCTTCATAGCCACAAGTGCTTCTTCGGTTTCGTTTGTTTCTTCTTCTTGCATATCTTCAGAGGCTGTCACCGCTGTGATCAATCCAGCTTCATCAACTGTGATCACCCACATTTGACCATCAACTTCAGCAGGGTATTCTCCAGCAGCAGCTAGAACAGGATCACCGCCTTCAGCTGGAACAACGAATAAGGCCTCGCCTTCTTTGAGTTCATTCTCCCAATAGATTGTCATGCCGTCAGCTGTCTTAGCTTCAGCGTATTTCTTTTTAGCGTCAAACTTTGGTTTTTCCTTAGTCTGAACTTTAGGATTGGCAATGCCAAGTTTTTCCCAAATAGATTTCTTTTCCATTTTTTTAGTTTTGTTAAACTTAATTTCGACTTCTTTGAACCATCCCTCGATTGAAAAACCGGTGCCGTTTTCTTTTACAAATTTCCAAGTAATATCATCCTCAACCCAATAGCTGAAGATTAAAGAGCCGGGGCGAAGGTTCTGATTTGCAAATTCAGCGGGAATATTTGAGCGATCATCTTTAATAAAGAACGACTCAATCAAATAAATTCCTTTTGCCTTTCTGCCCATGTCATGCATCAGATTCACATTGTTGAAGTAGCCACGCTTGCTAAACATTTTCATGATGGCTAGTGTGTCTTCTTTAGTGAAAACGATGTTATACTCAAATCCATTTGGATCACGTCTGTAAATCTGAAGGTCGGTTGCAATGGCAACTCCGGTGACTATCCGTTTTTCATCATTGAAGTGGTGCTTAAGCTCAACCTTATTAGGGAGCTGATTGAAGGCAATCCAGTTTTTGCCATGAGCGGGATAGTCTACCAAGCCCATGAAGTCCATGCCTTCAGCATCTTCATCTATGACCAACTTAAATACAGGTAATCTTTGCGGCATAAGAATAGTTCCTATACCCAATAGAGTAGCACGTTTAAAAGTTGTCGGTTTTTTTAGAGTGTCGCTATTGCATTAATCTTTGCAATGCCTTGCTGCATCTTGGTTACATCAGATTCAACCAGCACAACTTTTGAAATAAGCGCATCGGTTTCAGTATACCCGCCTTGATTCGGGTTGACGTTAGTTGTGGTATTGCTTGAAGAACTTGAGCCGGTATCACTACCAGAGCCAGCGGCGCTAAAGTTAGGAGGCGTAAGATTTGCGGCTGTGCCTTCAAATTTCTGAGCGGCTATGGTTGCAATCTGAGCTACACCGGCAGCACCAACTAAACCAGCCAGCACAAAGTTAGCCGGAGGCGGTGAAGATGCAAGGGCTTTAACTACTGCTGAAGCTGAATCCATTGTGGCCTTTGCAATGTTCAAGGCTTTCTCTCGGTTGAACTGACGTTTGCGAATTTCATCAACTGCTTTAGCGGCCTTGAGTTCAATATCATATTTCTGTTTAGCCGTCAAGCCTTCAACGTTTAACTCACGTTTTTTCTGTTCTTCAATTTTCTTAGCTCTATTATCGCCGATCTGATTTGCAAAATCATTGATAGCGGTTAATGTGTCAAGCGCTTGATTAGCCATTTCCTGAGTGGCTTGCAATGATGCAGCAAGTTCAGCTTTGATATTCTCTGAACCAGTTTGGCGGTACATCTTTAGCTTTATAAAAAATTCCTCAAGCTTTCCAAGCGCCACTTGAATTTCTTCTTCTGGTATTAGGTCTTCAGATTCAATGGCGAAGTCTTCAACTGAAATATAGTTAAGCGCCTCGGTCATGTCATTGAATCCCTTTTCCAATTCTTCAGGTGGTGGGAATTTGAAATTAACTTCAACGCCTTTTTTCGACTCATTCTTAAATGCAATCAAATCGGTTTCGGCGGCATAGATATTGTCACGCATTCCTTGAAGACTTGCATTTGCTTTTTCTTGCAATGCTACTAGGTCAACACCTTGACGGCGCATAGATTCAATAAACTCTTGCTCACTCATTCCTTGAAGTTGCGCTTGACGTTTATAGTAATCAACATACGATTGAATCAACGCTTCATTAAGTTCAAGTTGCTTGCGTGCAAATTCCAGCGCATCGTTTAGTTTTTGTTCCTTTAGTGCTTTAGAAGATTTACCCTCGGCCTCAAGTCTGGCAATCTCTAAATCAAATACTTCTTGTCTACGGTTTTCAGCTTCTTGCTCAGCTTTGATCTGTTCTTTGATTTGGTTGATGCGTTCCTGTGTTTGCTTTCTGTTTTCAGCGGTTTGCTTTCTAAGTTCAGCGGCGGCACGTTCACGGGCATCAGCTAGTTTTGCTTCCTCGCTGTATAGTTTCTGATAGGCAAGAATAATCCAACCGATGGGGCCAGCCAACAATAAAAGCATATCACGAAGATTTCCAAATTCATTGATAGCCCATTTAACGAATCCGACCAACTTATCAAAATTGGCGATCAGTAAACCAATACCAACGATAATTGCGCCTATACCTGTTGAGATCAAAGCGATACGGAATAACTTGAGCGCACCGGTAGATGTCCCGACAACGGTTGAGTAAACCGCTTGAGCTGCTGACATTATATTCGTTTGAATGGTCCGAGCCTTTAGCATCATGAACGACTCCTTTTCAAGGTTGGCTCTGATCTGTTCGATACCTGCCAATGCTGATTGAGCAGCTTGAAGTTTAACAAACGTCTGAGCAAGTTCTTCATTCTCGACTCCGAGCGCAGCGGTTATACCTTGAAAGGCTGAGTAACCACCGATAACAGTTGATCCAAGTTGTAAGGCGGCCTGCATATTCTGACCATCATGTCCGAGGTTGCTGACCTGAGTTGATAGATCACCTAATTCATCTTTCAGTTGTGCGGCTTTCAATAGCGCTTCTTGTCCGATTGGTGAATCTTTACCGGATTGAATGGCGATAGTCTGATACTCTTTAACAGCTTTAGCCATTTGGCGCATAGTCATTTCACCGGACTCAACTTTTTTATTGAGTTCAGTAAATGCCTTTTCAGTTTGAGATAGTTTCTTTGAGTCGCTGTTTATGTTTTCAATCTGTTCGTCAACGCCCTTTAAACCTTGCTCAACGTTTTCAATCTCTGACACGGTTTGACCCGCATCGAGTGTCATTTTAACCGCTATTACTTTCTGCGCCATAGTTAAATATTGTTTAGCTTACACACCCCCAGAATGAAGTTGTAACCGTACCAGGTGCGGCAGCGGTTGCCGGTAATGCTGTTGTCAATCCTGTTGTTGAAGTCCCACCCATTGACGGTGCGGCAGCGTTTAACTGTCCACCTGTTTTTGCTGTGTTACCTTTTAGTGTTGGTACCGTTGTAGCCGTCACCATTATTCCCAAATAATAAAGTCCTGAGTAAGTCGTGGTGAACGTACTTGTAAGTGCGAGTGTCTTTTTACTATTCGCTGCCCATGCCGTTGTGGTGTCGTTGCTGCTTGATCTGAGTAGATTTAAGCTTGAATCGTACAATCCGAATAATTGATTTGTTGGTGTGCCTGCCGCTGTTGTGGCTGACCAAAACGAAATAGAACTAACCACCGTTCCAGCTGGCAAGTAAATTGCTTGAAGTGACAAACGCCCAGTACTTAATACGGCCGTGTTGACTTCGTCGCACATATTCCTGTCAAACGTTTCATAGAGCGCCCCGCTTAACACAAACTTATTATTCAGCGAGGGCGTTATAGTATTTGAAATCACAACCGGCACGCCGTTAGCATCGTACTTCAACCAGCCCTTACCCTCAACGTATTCAGTTTTTTCGCCTGCTTGCAATATGGTTTTATGGATTACTGAGAAGTTAGAGCCGTCAGTCCATTGAATTGTATAGGTGTGGTTAACCGTGTCGTTGTTGAATATCGAAACATAGTCAATCAGGTTCTGTTCACTTGCTCCCGGAACAGGGCAAACATCTACCGCCGTAGTTCCGTTGGTTGTGGTAAAATTATTCTTTGCCTCAAAGGTCGTGCTTGTCCGTGTCCTGAAAGAACAGAATACATCTGATTCGTCACTCGTTCCTGTGGCATTAACCGAAACGGTTATTTTTTCATTTGTTGCGTTTAGTACTATCATATCAATCCTTCAACTTGTTGTTGTGTTAATCCTGAGCTTGGGGCTGGCTGCCACGTCCAATCATCACGAAGAAACTTCGAGCCGTCCGGCGTTCCTGTTATGCTGGTCTTTGCCGCTGTAACTACTCCGTTGTCAATAGTCCACGTTGCGCCTCCGCCACTTACTGTAATATCACCCTTGTCTCCATCTGATACGCCTGAAGCCCCGCTAATTGTATCGCCAGCTTCGTAGATTCTCCATATACCTGTGGTAGCATCGTAGCCTATTGGGTTAATAACTGCCATATCTTAAACTAAATATCCAAATAATTCAACGCTAATCGTGTGAGTTGTTCCGGTGCTTCCATTGTCAATGCCTAGCTTGATCGTGCTGCCAGCGGCAACGACAATATAATTACCCGATACATCAAACAAATATACGTTATTAGCTCTGGTGAATCCGGTCATATTTCGAGAAGCAAATAAATCATCTTCACCGGCGGCAACTCCTATACCTGCCTTTAACGCCGCTGTTATAGCCGTAGCAACTGAACACCTAGCAATAGCCTTTGTGATTATTGCGGTGTAGCCAGTTGGAACGGTGAATAGGTTGGTTGTGCCTACGGTTTTAGCATTGATTCCCGAAGTCAAAGATAGTCGCTGAATATCGTTGCACTTTCCAATGGTGTAAAATTCCCCTGCGATGTATGTGATTGTTATAGAATCATTCTGATTAAACAGGTATTGTGATCTACTTGACCCATCAATGTTAGCGCCTCGAATTTCAACCTTGTTGGCTGCTGCTGTTTTTTTAATCTGCCATGTCAGGCCGTCTCGGTAGTTCACCGCGCTATCAATTAAAATGATCGCATCACCTGAAGACGTGTCCGCGCTGATTCTGGTTTGGTTGTTTGGCAGCTTGGTAGTACCATTCGCAACCGGCCTTGTTGGCGATGAAGGCGGCGCTAATACTTCAGGCGTTGACACGGCAAACCGTCTACTCGACCTAGCCCTCAAAACCTTTATAAGTTCAACTCTTGTCAAGGTAGTTTGACCGGCATAGTAATCGTGTACAATGTTTTTTCTGTAAAGAACTCCGTCAATATTTACAAGGCGGCGCATGAAATTTGTATACAGGTCTGAAGACTTTAGCCAGAATGAGGCGTTCACTATTTTTCCGGCGCGATCCGTTAACTCTCTTATTGTACTGATTATGTAGGTTGAGAATAGGTTATCAGTTGTATAGGTTGTTGCCGGATAAAATACAGCCTTTGGCACTCCAAAGTTTAAATCAAACGTAGCCGTTGTCAGATCGTCCAAGTGATGAAGCTGAGGGTATTGAGTATTTGTTGTCAATGCTCCCGTGTCAGAGTTTTCAAGTGTCCAATCATCGCAGGATTTCAAACCGTTGTATAAGTAGATTCTCGGCTTGCCTTTGTATGGCGTGTCTACTCCAGACTCTGAACGGTTGACAATCATCGGAATAATAATGTCCGTTCCATCAATCGACACAGGGCAGGTCTGAGCCTGTTTAAGTTGGAATAACTTTTCACCAGTTTTGAAAGTTGACGGGACATTGTAATCATAGTCGCCGTAGTCATGGCCGAACTTTTCAAAGTACTTTAACTTGAAGTAATCCCGATCTTCGGCCCACCTGAATCTGTATACCTTACCCTCAATAGTTGAAGCTGATTCGATTTCTATCTCTGAATCCCTGTCAAGTATATCGCTCCAATTGTCCGTGTCGTCAGTTTCAAAGAAATAAGAATCAATCGGTTCCATTACCACAACGCCATCTTCGTCTGGATCTCTCATGTAAAGGTTACCCATTATCATAATGTCCTTTAAAAGATCGGCGCACTTCATAGTCGGAAGCATCCGAGACAGCTTGACTGTATCGCCGTCAACAAGCGCCGAATTGATTGCGGTGAAATTGTAAACCAAATCGTTATTCAAATCAAAGTCAACGGTTAATTCTTCACCTACTCCGCCAATATCAAAGCATTGAGTACCGTTTGTAACTATTTTGATTACGCTGGTTATAACATCGCCGGCATCAAGTTCTAAAGCCTGATTGATATTTGGCGCTATGACTGCTGATCCGGCTGTTGATTCGTTTACCAGAAATGTGGTTTGTGATATTAGCGCATCATTTTTGTAAATTTCGAATGTAACTTTAATCACGTACTGCGTGTCAACAAGTCCAAGATCAGTCAGCGCATAGTCAAGGGTAAATGATCCCTCAATATTTAGGTTATAGTTTCCGCCGTTTACCGCCGTGAACTCTCCGGTTGATTCATCGTATTGAGCATATGTATCTGTAACAAGTGTCATGGTTACAACTGCGTTATCAGAAATCACAATCCAATTAGTTGAGTTCCATTCTACCTTTTCGGCAATAGGTTCGTATGATGTATGTGGTAATGAATAAGATGCAATGCCATCACCTGTATAACTGGCCTGCCTGTTTGATGCTTCGGTTGAGTCGATTGTTACCTGGTCACCACCACCCCAGCCCCAGACTGCATTCTGAATTGGATCGGTAGAAAGAAAATTGCTGTCAACTGTTTTTGAAGACAAAGCAAAACACTTTTCGACAAACTCTTTAATGTAGATCAGCGGGTATAGTTCATTGGTTTTGTAGTTCAGTAGGTTTGTGGTATAACCGTAATGCACTAATCCGTATAGATAGCCAGAACCAACCGGAGCCGACCAGCTTGATTGTATATTGGCAATACTTAAAACATGGTCATAGTCTGACCAGTCCAATTCAGAAACAAGCAAATCACCAAGCGATTGGAATATATCTACGATCTCGGTAAACAGAACCACATGAAAACGGTTGACGCCTTTTTTTCTGACTACCTTTACCAGATTTGATGAACCATTGAACGTAACTTCACCATTCTCAACAACTCTAGCCGGATAGCGTAGTGTCGGATCATAATCAAATCCGATCAATGTATTGTTTGCGTTGGTTAAATGCAGGTCATACGTCGACGAAAAGAAGCGATTGTTGTTTTGCGTACCCGGCAACTCGATTGTCTTTGACGTGGTGCGCTTTCGTTTCTCCGGCTCTTTGGCATCTGCCTGTGAGTAAGTAATCGGAAACGGCACAGATTCATCCGTATCAATCCGAATGTTATTTATCCAAAGCTCAATCATGCGATAAACGATGTTTCAGAGTCCTGAGATATTTCAACGATGCAGTTCAGCAGCATATCATTTTCCTGAATGCCTTTATCATACGATGTATTCATTATCTCTCGGCGTATCAACGTGCCGTCCGTGTCTTGCTCCAATACAACTGGACTATAGTATAGGTTGTCCATTAACCAATGCTGTATGTCCTCGTAAAGCCAGTCAGATTCAACGGTCATTTTCTTATCCTGAGTTTTGGCGTACCCAATTTTCGAGCCTCTGGATTTTACGTAAGCCCACGAAGAACTATTCCACTCGCCACGAATGCGGGTATAACTCGAAGATTGAATGCTTGAAGATTCGCGGCTGATCAGATTAAATGAGAATGCTTCAACCGAACCGATGCGGGAAATAAAATGCAGGCGCTTTGCCGTTGAGTATTTGTGATCCGTGTCGATGTCGATCCTAAACGCAGCCACATCAGTAGTATCTTCAATGGTGTAATAGGCTGCTGCTTCAAAATTAGCCAGCGTTATACCGATTGATTCGTTTACAATTACTTCCGGCGTAACATTTACGCAAATCACATACAGCGTATTTACCGTAGCGTTATAGTTTCCAGATACAATCAGCGTGCCGTCTGCCTCGTATAGCTTAATAGTTAAGGCGATATTATTGAGGTTGTTAAAAAGCATGAGCCGGATTTGCTCACCGGTTAAATCAACCTTTGGATTATAAGTGTTGACTGGGAAATTCGTCAGGAACTTTGCATTTGTTCCATAGATGTAGTCGGCTGTATCCCACGCGGCGTAATCAACGTCGCTTAGTTTAGCCTTCCATGCTACAACGTTTGAACTTGTTGCGCTTGCTTGATTGGTTGGGGGCGTTCCGTAGTTCTCAATTACAGTAATCTTTACAAGGCAGTTATTGTTGGCTGCGTATACGATGTCACTTGAAATAGTTGGCAGGGCGCACGCATTAGAAGCGTAATGGCTGGCATCATATTTGCCGTAAATGCCGCTTTCAAGAAATACACTTTCTTCACCGACCTGAACGTTATTGATAAACACCTGAACGATAAAACTAAAATTGTCCTGTGCTGTCTGGTTGCTGCTAAAAGTCCAGATCAAAGGATTATCTGAGGGCGTGAATGATTCGGGTGTAGTGTGAATGGTTACTGCCATATTATAACATGGATTCGAATGCTTTGAAAATATCTTCTTGAAGTTGATCTATTGCATCATCGTTAAATACTTCGTCAACAAATGGAGTAGGCACGATACCTTTTTGCTTTACAGCTCTGGCAAGTACGTAGGCAGCGCCTCTGAAATCTGATTCGGTTCTCAGTTGCTTTGTAACTTCCTCACCGTTGGCGTTGGTGTATCGTAACGAAGTAATGTTCTTGGTTGCCATCCAGCCTCGAAGTGATCCGGTGCCAGTAAAAGCATCAACCATTTTTGAAGAAGGGAATGCCGATCGAAATGAGTAAACCGATCCATGCTGACGTGACAGCCCGTTAACCCCTGAGTTGATGTAATCCCAATATTCATTGGCAAGAAAATCAACGGTCATGCCGTTTTCATCGTTTCCAACTTGATAGGTTAAGGATTGAGCAAGCGAACCGGTTGAACGGCGTGAAGCAAGCCG
>JACCDR011333885.1_pt1 | contig 12385 bp, 28 predicted proteins | sample 7446431 | NCBI WGS metagenome assembly JACCDR01 (sample SAMN15323443, study PRJNA562643) | freshwater metagenome | isolation source: river surface water | place: USA:Blue River Watershed | collected 2017-08-17
AAGCTGGCAATTCGCTGGCAAGTCATGGATAAAGTAAGCGCAGGCGTTGATCTCAAATCCATCCAGAACGATCCGGCTTTCTCAGGGTCTAACGCCTCCACGCTGAGTCAATACTTTTATTGGGCAAAGCGGGAGTTGACCAAGAACCCACAATAAGAGGAGAACTGGATGGTAGAAACACCGTGGAGTAGCGTAGGGTATTTAACTTTTCGGAGGACATATTCGAGGCAGATGCCTAACGGAGAGTTTGAGGAATATGAGGACACCTGTCGGAGAGTGGTAGAGGCAGCACGGAAGCTGCCGGTTCCCTTGAGCGAAGAGGATTCTGAGTATCTGTATACTGTACAGAAGTCCCTCAAAGGTAGCGTAGCAGGACGGTTCCTGTGGCAGTTAGGAGCACCCACGGTAGATCGACTAGGGCTGTTCAGTCTAATGAACTGTTCGGCCTGTGTAGTGGATAACCCGAAGGCTTTTATCTGGGCAGCGGATGCTTTGATGCTTGGGTCTGGGGTTGGGTACAATATCCAGAAGGAGTATGTTTATAAACTTCCTCAAATCGCTGAATCATTCCGGGCGCCTGTACGACACGACCACTCGGATGCAGACTTCATTGTGCCAGATACACGAGAAGGCTGGTGCGCTCTACTGGAACGAACACTTGCTTGCGCTTTTGACGAATCCGCAGGCCAAGGGTTTACCTACAGCGTCCAGCTTGTTAGAGGCTCGGGAGCGCCTATTAAGGGATTTGGAGGGACTGCTAGTGGGCCTGAGATTCTGTGTAGCGGAGTCGCAAAGATCGGTAAAGTTATTGAAGGACGAAGAGGACGCCAACTCCGACCCATAGATTGCTTGGACATCCTGAACATCATCGGAGAGATTGTCAAATCAGGTAACGTCCGAAGGTCAGCACAGATTGCGATTGGGGACATGGATGATCTGGAGTTCTTGCGAGCGAAGCGGTGGTCAGACGGAACGATCCCTGCTTGGCGAGCTTGCTCCAACAACAGCATCGTGTGTAACGACTTTAAGAAGTTGCCGGACCAGTTCTGGGAGACGTATGACGGGGGCTCGGAAGCCTACGGCCTGATTAACCTGAAGCTATCAAGGAAGGTAGGCAGGACAGGCGATACACGGTATCCTGACAAGAACATCAAGGCGTACAACCCTTGTGCGGAACAGGGCTTGGAGGATGGAGAGACGTGCTGTTTGGGGACGATCTTCCTTCCTAACATCGAGAGTGAAGAAGAGTTGTTTAGGGTGGCGTCTGTTTTGTACAAGGTTTGCAAAGGGGCATTGGCTCTGCCTTGTCATCAGCCCTTGACCGAAGCAGTAGTCCACAAGAACTATCGGATGGGCTTGAGTGTAACAGGTACAATGGAGTGTACCGAGGAGCAGCTTAGTTGGTTGGCGCCTGTCTACGAACGGCTCCGTCAACTGGATCGAGAGTACAGCAAGGAGCACGGACTTCCGGTATCAATCAAGCTAACCACGTTGCAGCCATCGGGAACGCTTAGTCTAAAGCCGGGGGTAACTCCGGGGTGTCATCCAGCATACAGCGAGTACATGATCCGCCGCATTCGTATCGCAGCAGACCATCCCCTCGTTCAGGTGTGCCGGGATAGCGGGTATCATGTGGAATACCAGCGCAACTTTGGAGAGGTAGATCACACGACAGTCGTTGTTAGCTTCCCGTTCAAACACCGGGCAGGCGTCCGAACAGCAGACCAAGTATCGGCTATCGAGCAACTGGAACACATCCGATTCCTTCAAACAAACTGGAGCGACAACGCAGTAAGCTGTACGGTATACTACTCCAAGGAAGAGATGCCGGAGATCAAGGAGTATCTGCTCAAGCACTACAACAACGAGTTCAAGACTTTGAGTTTCATGCTTAGAGAAAATCATGGATTCGATCAGGCCCCCCTCCAAGCGATCACGAAGGAAGAGTACGAGGAACTGGTAGCCAATACAATCCCGATCACGAGTCTTCGAGGAGCCGCAGAGTTTGCGTCCCAAGACGATTGTATTTCGGGAGTCTGTCCCATCAAGTAACAGGGAGATAGAAGTGGACATTAAAGATATTATTGAGGCGTTGCAAAAGTTGGAGAAGGAGAGCGTTAAGCCCTTCGATTCGACGTGGCATCCAGACGGGTTTAGTTTGTTTGCCGATGAGGAGGGTGCTGTTCGAGTCAAGAAGGTAGACGAGCATGCGGCCAAACTTCCAAAGTCTGTGCAGGATAAGTTGTTTAAGGTGTGGTACTTCCGGGATGCCTATGAGAAAGCGGCATTCCCTTCTGAAGAAGCACGAATGAAAGCACACCAGAATCTTTCGTGGCGCCTGTGGACTGTCTTCCTGTTTCCCCCGCAGCCGTCGTGGAACGCCGTGCTGTTCGAGGTTCGGGAGAACGAGTTGAAGAATGAAGCACTAGAGGACTTCTTTAAGCCGCCATCCTCCCATATCCAGAAGACGTATCACCAGAAGGCTGTTCGATTTGATGCCGGGTCTATGGACTGGGACCCTGCCAAGAATGCAGAGTATGTCTATAGCTTCTGGAGAGATCAGGCTCGTGATGAGTGCTACTCTCAGAACATTAACCCCGGAGCGTACGGACTGTGATTCTAGTCTTGACAATCGGAACACACCAACCACGACAGGTAGAGTTTGAAGGACAGGACGAGGCCCTTGCCTTTCTGGACGGAGTTCTGGTGGCGTGTGATGTAACAGGTAACGGACTCCATGTGGAGTTCATTCCGGCACTAAGCTGATGGACTACTGGACTTGGCTGGCTAAACAGGCAGATGGTAGCATCGTACACAGGGATGGCCGATGGGTGGAGCGGGAGTACGGACCGGGGAATGTGCCTTTGGGTAACGGGGGGCAGGTAGGAGGGACACACTACCAGAGCTTGAAGGTGGAGCCTTGGGATGCGATGGAAGCGTGGATGACGCCTGAGCAATTCGAGGGATACCTTCTCGGATCGGCTATCAAGTATCTCAGTCGGTACAACGCAGAGGCAGACGGAAAGGGCGGGAAGTTGGACATCGGAAAGGCGATCCACTTCCTTGAGAAATTGAAGAAGACGGTAGGTAAGGGAGCCGTATGAACGTAAAGGAACTGATCGAAGCCTTGTCGGAGTTTGACGGAGATACTCTCATCGTGTTGCAGAAGGACGGAGAGGGTAACGGATACTCTCCACTGGCCGGAGCAGACTATGCTTTGTATCTGCCTGAGAACACATGGAGCGGGGAGGTCTACTCATCACTGGACATTGAAGAGTTAGAGCTAGAGGACGAGCCGTTAGTCCCTTGCGCAGTCCTGTTTCCGGTGAACTAAGAAAGTAAGGACTGACATGCGTAACAACAAGGAGGAGTGTATTGAGTTCTTGAGGAAGTTAGCACTGCTCATGGAGAGCACCAACGACTACAGCTACGAGGCTGGTGTCCATAGTATGACTGTGCTGTTCGGGCTTAATGATCCGCTGCAACAGAGGTATACGATATTCTCCGGAGACATTCCTCTGGAGGAGTTAAAGGAACTGTTGCGTGGGTAAGTTCTGGGAAGTGGTAGATAATCACGCAGGACTGATTGCCCTGTGTTTCATTCTGCTAGTCATCGCATCTTGCGACGTGACTGTGCATGAGATTAACAAACAAGATTGTACGGAGGTTAGTGATGAGCGGTGAAGGTAACGGCATTAAAGATTTCGTGGAGGGTCTTACAGAAACAGGCTCCCGGTGTGATGATAGGCTTACCGTCTTGTTTCAGAACGGGGAGATTACAGACATCGGGTTGCCCATCACAGGGGCATTTGCCTCTCTTGCTAATACCCCACGGCCTAGCGGCAAGACCTTGCTGGAGGAAGAAAAAGAACACTGGGCAAAAGGTACGTGGACAAGTCTCCACACGTCCGATGGCAAGTCACTTTCCCCCGAACGAGACGAAGCCTTTGAGAAACGCGGACACAGTTGGCTGATGAACTTCGCATAAGTATCTATGTGGTGAATGTGCAGGCTGCTGCACTGTAGTGCGACGAATACCGGAGGACAGGCTCGTAAACGCGATGGCCGCAGCGCAATGCGGAATGAGTAGAATCCGGAAAAGCTGGAGATCAGCACCAGCCACCACACCCTATGAAAGCCCCCGTATGTGGATAAGGAAACCGTGCCACGGAGCCGCTCAGAATCTGGCGAAAACGGCACCAGCTAGAGCGTGGATATGCTAGTCGCCTTGCGAACGGGGAGCTAAACCCGGAGCCCCTCCCACGTGATCTAGTGTATGGCAATGCAAACCTTCCGTCGATGACGGACCCGGACACCAGTAACCGGGACTTATCAAGGAGAAGCCATGAACACACGGCTAAAGAGAATGATGGCAGCGTACTATAGGATGAAGAGAGACAGGGGCAAGAAGAATAAGGATTTCAGGACTGTGGGCTCCTGTCCGATGCCGAAACAGTCAGTAAATAAAGGAGAATGATGTGGCGAGTGCTGTGTTAGAGTTTGATGATGTAACCGTACCTGATGGATGGCAGCTTTACCTGTTCGACGGGAACGACCGGGAAAACTTCCCCGAGTTCCAAGAGGGCAAGGATAACTGGGTGATGATGCGATCCTCGGCCAAGAGGTTCTGCCCGGTTGAGGAGTTGTGGGACGAGTTGTTCATCAGGTTCCCAATGGAGATCGTTGCCTACACGCAGGCGGAGAACTCCACTGTAGAGAGAGGTAAGCCCGGTAATCTGTACTTGGTGAAGTAAGGACGCTTGACAGGAGCCCAAACTTGAGTTAAACTAGTAGAACAAGTCGTGGCCCCGGACTTAAACGGGGCGATATATCACTTCGTTATGAAGGAAACCGGTTAGTGAACAGAGTCGAGAGGCGCTTCGAGCAATCGGAGGTCGGATACTTGACTAGCCTATTAAACCTAGGCAGCTAGCCGGTTTCCTTGATAGCGAATTACCAGACGTGTTACAAAGAACAATCCCGACGTATGCCCTGTGGCTTCTACCCACTTGAAAGGCTAACTGGATACATGCGCGTTCGATTCGTGCCGTCGGGGCCACACATGCGGGTGCAGTTAAGTGGTTTAACGACAGCCTTCCAAGCTGTATACCGGAGTTCGATTCTCCGCACTCGCTCACCTTTTCCGGCGCCCTTGATAGGCGCCGTTTTTCTTAGGCGCTATGTCCAGAACCTATCGTCGTGATCCCAAGACCAAGCTAAGGAAGAGAGACGGATACAAACCCGGAGTCTCGGTACTGTGCTATCATAACAACTGGTGTCCGTATTGCAGGAGTAATAGAATGATCCATGATTTGAAAGGCAGGGAGAAGGCTCTGGAAGAACTGACCCGAAGCGGAGAGGAACTAGGATTGTACGAGATCACGGAAGAGCAGAGCCTCAAGATGGAGATTGCTCCGTTCTGCTTTAAGAGGAATCAGGACAGGCTGGTAAAGATTATCCTAGACGGAGGACGTTCTGCCGTCCGTGACTTGGTGGATTTGTTCTTAGTTAACGACGCTGTTGAATCCGGGCTCCCGTTATCCACGTTGAATAGGTATGCAAAATGATTAAGTATATGAACGGACACGAGGAAACTCCAGAGCAGGCTGCCTTGAACAGCGTCCCTACAGGATGGTACAATCTTGTAGTGAAGATGCTCAACGATCTTCTTGCTGCTGGGTGGGATGGAGAGACCGCCCAGATCAAAGAGAAGTTTGGCGTGTTGCGTCTGTACACCAACGGCAACTGGTCGGAGGAGATGGACGCTATCTACGACAAGGCCGAGGCAGACTCCTTCAAGACATGTGCCGTATGCGGAGAGCCGGGGGAGATGTTCTACAAAGGCTGGATCAGCCCGTACTGCAAAGAGCACACACCAAAGGATAGGACATGAAGATGTATGAACTAACAACAGATACAGGCGAAGGTACTTACATCGGATCATGGGATGTCATCTTTGGTCTTAAGGGGCATCTTGAATCGAAAGGATGGACTTGTACCGTGACCGAACTTACGGAGGAACAAATGAAACTTGCTGATGAGTTGCCGTTTTGAATAAGATTAGAAAACTATTCCAAGAGCGTAGCACCACGTCCGAGAGGGACTGGAACGTAATTAAATACCCGCTTATGGCGGACCTTTATTGGAAAGGCGGTCCTCCTCCTAGCTCCTATGAACTTGAGTGCCAACTATTAAAGAAGTATACAGTAAAGTTGGAACTTGGGTATCAGTTCATCTGTGATCCAAAGGAGTTCGACTTCATGCACAAGCGGACTCTTGATGAGATGTCGGAGGAAGTGTATGGGGATATGCGGAAGATGGTTGTAGAGGCTATTCGACACTGCTACGCCCGAGACTTCGAGAAGACGAAGGCTTCTCTTCTAGCCCTTGATAAGTACATCAACGAATGAAACACAGCACAGGTGCTCCCACTAAGGCCCAACAGAAAAGATTTGAAATCATCTTCGAGCTAGGTTGTGTCGCCTGTATCCTACGGGGTATCCACAAGAACCCTCCCCAGATTCACCACATAGTAGAAGGTAAGAAAAGGTTAGGCCACGACTATACGCTAGCTCTCTGTCCATTTCATCACGAAGGACAGGTGCCCACCGGGTTTACCTACGAGCAAGTGAAAGCACGGATCGGTCCTTCCTACGCCAAGGAACCACGGCTGTTCAAGGAAGAGTTCGGAACACAACGAGAGCTTCTGGAATTTCAGAACACCTTGCTAGACCACTATTACAAAGTACAAGGAGATGAGGAGTAATGTACACTGAACTGTGCTACGTCCTTAGTGGGCGCCTGAGTTCTATCGTACTGAAGGACAAGCGTAACTGCCTTGCCTATTTGAAAGAGATCGAGAAGGTCTACCGGAACAAGACGCTGGATGACTGGTGGACTACTGAACTTAATGAGATTCCGTTCTAAGGAGAACGAAGTGAGTGTATGGAGAGAACTAGACCTAGCATGTATTGACGGGAAGATTAACGGAGAGCCTATCTCCGATAACATTCGGCAGTGGTGCCGTCGCCTGTCGGATGGGGTAGAGGATGAGCATGCCGATCAGTACGACAGGGGATACGAGGACGGACACAGAGATGGGAAGCAGGATAACATTGACAGCACAGACGAAACATATAAGCCACTCTGAACAGGTGCCCAAGAATGAAAGATGAAGATGTCCGTAAGAACAAAGAACTAAAGCTAGAGCGCAAGCGCCGTAAAGAACTTCGAGAGCGTAAGCGAACTCCCCAAGAACCAGTTAAAGGTAAAGTACAGTGAAGCAGACGCTACGTATCTATGGACATCCGGAGAACCTACCGTCCGACGGGTACTCCCACTACCTTATCGACCAGATAAAGGATTGCATCAACGACGGATACTCCTTCTATGATATCGTTTATGGTGTCGATGGACTACAGATCAGGCCGTACAGACTGCATAAAGAAACAGACGCAGAGGAAGAGGCTCGGGAGAAGCGGGAGGCTGGCCTTGAGTGACTCTATCCCCTTGTATCAAGTTCCTAAAGGCTCCTTGATCGACGTTGGTGGGCACCTGTTGACTTTCCATCGCGTTGACGGGATGTACTCTTACTGCACTGACCAAGACGGTAAGGTTGCTCATATCGCTTGTTGGGCGAAATTCCGCAAGGGAAATAACATTTACGAGATGGTTCAAGAGGAGAGCCCAAATGGAATTTGATGATTTGTTTGGTGTAGTGGTCGGTTTCATCTGCGTCACTTTTTCCGTTACGTCGCTGTTCTGGTCCCCGGCTATTCACGAGAGCGACATCCAGCTAGCCATAGAGGCGTGTGCCCCCACTAGCCAATTGAAGTATTTTGAGGTTGAGTCTGGAACTTATTATATGGAAGTGACCTGTAAGGATGGGCGAAGGATTACGCTGGCTCGGAAGCACAACTTGGAGTAAAGGATGGAAGACCTAATTGTGGGCGCCTGTCTTACGTCTCGACAAGCGTACCAGATTGTCAAGGATGCGAAGCATAAGTTCACCCCGCTCTGCGAGAAAGTGTACCAACAGATCGACCTGATCTACTCTCGGGACCAGAACCTAGAGTCCTGTCCTAAAGAGTTAGTGATGACCATGCTGGAGCGAGGAGCACAGAACCCTAAGACAGCCAAGCTGTACATGGATGTAGCAACAAGGGCTTATGGTCTGGATGTGTCGGTGGCGAATGTCGTCAGTCTGTTGAAGGAGGACTTGACTCACCGGCTAGCGATGGAACTGGTAGGGGCCAGCCAGAAGCGCGACGTTAAACAGGTGTCCAAACTCCTAGCCGAATTGGAGAAGCTCGGCAAGACTACCGAAGCGGACACCCTCATAGACATCTCACAAGCCTCCTCAATCACTGATCTGGTCGAGAGGCGTCTGTCCCTAAGCAACTTGATTAAGATCGCCCCCTTGCCCCTTACAGACTGGTTAGGAGGCGGGTGTATGGGAGGCCATCACATCATTGGGTTTGCTCGGCCCGAAGCGGGAAAGAGCGCATTCGGTATTACTACAGCAGCAGGCTTCATCAAACAGAAACTTCCGGGTATCTACTTGATGAACGAGGATCGGCGGGATGATATCGAGTTGCGGCTCATGTCGTGCTTGACGGAGATTCCCTCGACGGAACTTAGGCGTCCCGAAAACATCGAACGGGCTTCTGAGATTCTGGAGCGTGTGGACTATCGTAACCGAGTTCTGTTTGCAGACTGTAACCCCGGCACGATCACGGACATCGAACGGATGCTGGACAAACACCAACCCAAGTGGCTCGTGACTGACCAGCTTAGAAACCTCGATCCGGGAAAGAGCGAAAGCAATACGAACAGACTTGACACAGTAGCCCGAACTCTGCGAGACTTGTTGAAGAAGTACAATGTCCTCGGCGTCAGTCTGACTCAGGCCGGAGACTCTGCCAGCAACAAGAAGGTCTTGGAGATGTCGGACATCGACTCATCGAAGACCGGCATTCCAGCAGCGTGTGATGTTCTAGTTGGGATCGGAGTGGACGAGGAGCTTTATCTTCAGAACACTCGTATCCTTTCAGTGTGTAAAAACAAGATGCCAGAAGGAAAGGGACACGGACATTTCCCCGTCTCGTTCCACGGCAACATATCTAAATTCAAGGCGATGTAACGGAGATACTATGAGCGACCCAGACACCGATCATTACTGGTACAGCGAGAACGAGATACGAGACGTAGCGCGACAACAGGCCCATTGGAATTATATCTTGTCTGATCTAAGCTGGTACCTCCCTATGGCTATGAGTGACGATAAGGTTGTGGACGGACTGGCTAAGTGGCTCCTGTCCGATAAGGGGCCCGACTTCCGGGAGCCTCTGGTAAATGCCTTGTACGACGTGTCGGCCAAGGACTTCCAAGACTATCTCGACGATGACTACGATTGACAGGCGCCACTAAAATGATCAGCGATAATCTGAAGAACTATCTAGCTTCTCTAGTTGCGTACTACCGGAACGAGGGGCACTGCCCCGAGGAGGAGCGGATCGTGGAGATCATGGACAGCTACTTCAAACAGCTTTCCGGAGAGGAAGTATCCTGCCTGATGGACCTGCACAGAGTGGTGTCTGGAATTCTATATGGACAAAAGTTAAATGATTAGCGATAACCTAAAGAAGTACCTAGCAGGACTTATGGCGTTCGGCGTAGTTCAGGAGTCCGGCACAGATTTAGAAAAGGACAGAATCGGAGCCATCCTCGATGACCTTTACTACGAGTTGTCCGGCGAGGGGCGGGATGTCGTAAGCGAGATCAGCATGTTGCGGAACGAGATTCTATATGGACCTAAGTAGGCTGTACGAGAACATCAACTTCACCCACACAATCATAGACGGAGACTTGATTGTTTATCGAGGAGGATTCGGAGCCAAGGAAGGAGAGCCAGTAGAGAATGCCCTTCATAACTGCAAGGTTATTCTCCAGAGAATCCTAGAGTTTACAGGTACGGAGGGGTATCGCCTGTTTCTCACTGGCAAGGACAACTACCGGGACATCATCTCCGTCACGAAGAAGTACAAAGGGAACCGGGATGGGGCAAGGAAGCCCGAGCACTACGAGGAGATTCGGTCGTACCTGATTAACGCTTGGGCTGCTGAAGTCGTGAACGGCATGGAAGCCGACGATGCTTGCGGGATTACCCAGTACGAACATCTGGAAAAGGACAATCCTATTCTGGTCAGTATCGACAAGGACTTGAAGATGATCCCCGGATGGCACTACAACTGGGTCAAGGACGAGCCGTACTTTATTGACCAAGACGAGGCCGATGCTTGGTTCTGGATGCAATGCTTGACAGGCGACCCGACCGATAACATCCAAGGGATTCCCAAGATCGGTGAGAAGAAGGCCGATAAGCTGTTGGCCGGTAAGTCGTTGGCGGAAATGGAACAGGTTGTGCGAGAGGAATACAATCGGTATTACGGAGACAAAGGTGACGAGACATTCCGAGAGATGGCTAATCTCCTGTGGATGTTGAGAGAGCCTCCTAATGGGGAGTTGAAGTGGTGATTATCAATAGCTATGAAGAAGCACTTGGCTACATCAAAGGAGAGTACGAGCGAGTATCTGCTCTTGCCAAGGAAGAAGTGCCGAAGGTAATGAAGATTGAGCCTTGCGTTTTCCAGCATACTTGGGGTCCGTACCGGCTGGAGATTAATAACTACTACGGACGCAAGCCGCCAGAGACTACGGAGCAGTTCAACAACCAACTTGCTAAGTACCTATCTGAACTTGAGACGGAGCGTGGGCGCCTGTTGGCTGTCCATACGGCTAACCTTCCGGCCATCGAGAACAACAAGAAGGTCCGGACCAAGGTCGTGCAAGTTATGAAGGCTATTGGAATCCCAGACTCATACTCTGAGCGGGACTATTCCTCTAAGGCACGTACTCCTAAGTACAACAGTCACTCCGCAGGATACCTAGGAGACTTGCAGCGCAACGTCAAGGAAGACGATTCCTACAAGTCAGCAGTACAGGGCGTAGATTACGCAGCACAGCAGGCCAAGGAGTACGTCAGCAAGCAGGTTGCTGGTCTAGCCCAGAAGGAGCGAGAGGCGGCGATTGAAGAGAAGAAGCGCAAGGATGCGATGGTAATTGTCCACATGCGAGTCAAGTACGAGTGTGACCCAGAAGACTCTCCGAGAGAAGTTCTGGATGCGATCCTTAGCAAGAACAAGTATCTCCGTCTGGCGCACTACTTGGAGTTGAATCGTGGAGACTGGTCGGACGGCTGTGACTACGCAGAGTACGGGCTCCGTGGATTCACTGTCGAGACTCCGTTGGACGAGGAAATCCATTCCTCCCTCACTGCTCTGTGCGAGGACTGGTGTGGGGATGGACGGGTGTTCCGGGATTGCGAGCATAACTACAGCACACTCTTTGCTCGGGTCGATGACGAGAAGCTGCTGAAAGATTACAACACTGTCAAGGAGATGATTGAATGGTAGGATTTATTGTAGGGCTGTTGGTTGGGTACGGGTACTGTCGGTTTATTGAGGAGAAGAAGTCTTGAAAGAGCGTATTCTTTGGTTCTTTGTTGGGCTCCTGTCAGGTGCCGTAATCAGCGGTCTGGGGTACAAGGAGATTTACTTCTGGCATTTGCATCTCCTGCAAACACAGCAGTCTGTCAATATGCTGAACGAGCAGCGAGTAATCCAGTGCAAGACCGTGTACGATGATCGGACGTTGCAGCCAGTTGTAGAGTGTACCATGTCGATCAATGGCGATCCGGGTACCTGACCTTGACGCCCGCTGATATCTGGTTTTTCTTTTACGCAATCCCATGTGTAGTAAGTCTGACTGTACTGCTGATCTACGTCACACTGGCCATGCTACTAGCCCGCTTGCGCGGAGAGTCGTCGATGAACTATAATGGGATCATCGTGTCGTTCGTTCTGTCGCTGGTCCCTGTGGCTAACTTCGTGATCATTGCAGGATTGACACACGGCATCATGGCTACCTTTGGAGAGGAAGATGAAGATCAAGAAACTTGAGTGGGAATGGGAAGCAGATGATTTGGAGTGGTTTGCCTACGGGGTTGATCGTGACTACGCTGTGTCTGAGCAAGACACCTCCAGACCATTCCACCTCGCAGAGAATGGGGCACCAACAGGGACCTTTGACACGGAAGAAGAGGCCAAGGAATTTGCTCAGCAGTTGTACGAGCAGGATGTTCGGTACTTCATTAGCCAGCATACGGAGGAGTGATGCGAAGACGAGTCACTCCGAAAAAGAAGAGCGAGTATAGGAGTGGCTTTGAGGAGAAGGTGGCGAGGCGTCTTCAAGAATTGGGGGCGCCTGTTTTGTACGAGAAGGACAAGCTCAAGTACACAGTCCCCGAGTCCAAGCACACCTACAC
>JACCDR011364955.1_pt1 | contig 12385 bp, 15 predicted proteins | sample 7446431 | NCBI WGS metagenome assembly JACCDR01 (sample SAMN15323443, study PRJNA562643) | freshwater metagenome | isolation source: river surface water | place: USA:Blue River Watershed | collected 2017-08-17
CCGTAGGAGATGCACACATGAGCGCACGAGCACTGCGGCAGGCGAGGATGGCGGCAGCGCGGCAATCGCTCATCTCTCGCGACAGCGGTGCCGCGGCGATCCACATCGAGTGGACAGGGTTTGAAGAAGTCGCGATGATCCTGCGGACGCTGCCGGATGCTGTCGCCAAGAAGGCCCTGGTGCGGGCCATCAACAAGTGCGGCCGCGTCGTGCTCGCCAACCAGCAGCGGCTGGTGCCCAAAGACACGGGCGCGCTGCGGGACAGCCTGATCATGAAGTTCCGGACCTATCCGCCTCGCGGCGACAAGTTCGGCGCCCGTGTGGCGGTGATTGGCCCGGCCAGCAAGTTTGAGCGCAACGTGACGCGGACGCAGGGCAAGTGGGGCCAGCGGACCTGGCGGGCCAAGCCTGCGTGGTATGCGCACCTGGTCAACGCTGGGGCGGGCAGACACAACATGATCAAAGACGGGCTGATCGCTCGGCTGGCCAAGGGGCTCTCACCTTCGCTGCGGGACAGGGTCAACCAGCATCCGCACCCGGGCATGCGGGGTGTGCGGTTCCGTGAGCGCAGTGTCGATCGCGGCGAGCTCATGCAGATCATCAAGACGGAGATCGAGAAGACGGTCGCCCGCGAGACCCGCAAGCGGCAGAGGCTGATCGGAGCGCAACGGGCGTTGCCGTAGTTCTCGCTGGCAAGGCCGGGAGCTAGTGTCGCGGCATGCGACTTTCCGAACGTGATTGTCTTGACTGGATGAAGGCCCACGCGCCGCTGGTCGCGCTGGTGGGCGGTGCAGGCAATGAACGCATTTATCTGGCGCGGCCGGCCCAGAACGCACAACGCCCGTTCATTGTGGTCAGGCGCGAGAACACCGAACAGACCTACGGCACCTCAGCCAATCCCGTGTACGCGCGAAGCATCGCGGCGCTGGCGGAGATCATCACGACCACAGTCGTCGCCGACGACTACGAGCAGGCAGCCTCCATCAACTGGCTGGTGCGTGAAGCTGTTGAAACCAAACAGGGCACAGAGTCTGGGCCGTGGCTTGTGCAAACAGACACCATGGATGACGAGGATGACCTCACGTCGGGCAACGGCACCTTCATTGACATGGCCCGCATCACGTGGCGAGTGAATCGCAAGAGCTTTCCCACGGTGACGTAGAGGCCGGAAGCGGCTAGTGTCGGGCACGCACGGTTCAGCAGCAGGAGCACGCAGCCATGTCCCAGTTCGCAGGCAGCCAGATCCCAACGACCATCTCCATGGGCGGCACACTCATCGGCAACGTCACGGAAATCAACTTTCCCGAAGCGCTGATGAACGTGACCAAGTACACGGTCGCAGGCAGCGACGGTTACAAGCGGGCCGCGGGCCACGGCCGCGAGTTTGGCAACATGACGTTCATGCTGCCGTACAGCGATGCTGCGTACAAGTCGCTGTGGAACCAGTGGCGCTCGACGCAGACCGTGGGCGGGGCCTACGCGCCGCAGGTGCCGGTGGAGTTCATCATCGACATCGGCGCGGTCTCTTCGACCTTTGACGGGCTGATCACGCGTCTCAAGGCTCCGCCCCAGGGCGCGCTGGATGAGAACGCCATGATTGAGTGCGAAGTCACGGTTGATGGCGGCATGGATGTGACCGGCTTGCCGACGTAAAGAACACAGAGCTGGGGGGCGGGGCATGGTGGGGTGTGGGCGGATTCGTGGGTGGATGCTTCGTGGAGACTGTCGATGAGTGATCAGGCCAAGGCGTTGCTGGAAGCGTTGCAAGCGGTGGCAGGTCCCATTCCCGTGCCAGTGCCGGAGAAGATCGCGGCCCTGCTGCCGCCTGTCGATGGCGGCTGGTACTGGCGAGCAATGACGGCGGCCGAGTTGCTGCGGTTTCATGGCATGCTGCGGGAGGCTGGTCAGAGTGGTGTGTATGAAGATCAGGACGCGCCCCAAGACAAGCTGCGAGAGAGATTGCAGAACATCGCGCTGGGCAGCGACGCTGTTGCGATCAAGCTCAGCTTTGCTCTGTGCGGCAAGGATGGGGCTCTCGTGTGTGACGCGGGCGATGACCATAACGACTGGCAGGTTCGCATTCGCTCGCTGCGGCGACTGATCACCATGCTCGACATCGAGCTCATCAGCGATGAACTGCGCAACCTCAACCAGGAAGAGCAGGCCAGCGTGGGAAAAGACTCGCCGGCGCCGCGAGTGGATGGGCCGGTGGCGGCAGTCGAGCCGGCAGCATCAGCGCAGGCCTAGGCCCGCTGCTGGTCTTGCCGCTCTTGCAGCAGGCAGACAGCTTGGGCGTCACTTTGAGCCAACTGGTGGCAAGCTGGTATCCGGGCGTCGTGGTGCCGATGTGGGTGGAGACCGCCCTTTGGCAGGGGTACGCGTGGCTCTATGGGCCGGGCGGGCGTCAGCGGCTGAGCCTCGAAGTCAGCGCGCTGCGGCTGCGGGTGCACACGGTGATGGGCGGGCGCGGGCGGCTGGGTGAGCACGAGCTGTTCCCCTTCCCCACCAAAGAGCTCGAGGTGGGCCACCTGTCGCTGGAAGAACGCAAGCGGCGCGATGCTGAGAAGCGGGCGGCCAAGCTGCTGAGCGCGATCAAGATGTGGGCGATCGCCGTGGGGCCCAGGGTGAAGAAAGACAAGGGCGAGCGGAAAGCGGCAAACGGGAAGCCCTCCAGCTAGTGTCGCGGCATGAGCTTTAACATCGGCAAGATCGCGGCGGTGGTGAGCGCCAGTGACCAGAGCTTCACGTCGACGATGCGGCGGGTGGAGAAGGCGACGCTGCAAACCTACAGCCGCGTGGACTCGATCGCCAAGCGGATGACAGGTTCGATTGGCAACATGCTGAGCTCGCTGGCGGTGGGCGCGACGGTCTACCAAGGTGTTGAACGGCTGGGGGCTGCTCTTGAGCGCATCGACAATGCCGGCGACGCGGCCGATGCGCTCAACGTGCGCAGCGAGTTCCTGATGGGCCTGCAGTATGACGCGCGCTTCGCGGGCATCGAGATCGACAAGCTGCTGGTGAAGATGCGGCAGACGATCGCTGAGGCTGCGTCAGGCAGCAAGCAGGACCGCGGTGTGCTCGAAGCTCTGGGACTCAACCCCGACCAGCTCGCCGGGGCGGGGACCGAGCGGCAACTGCTGGCGATTGCCGATGCGCTGCGGGAGGTCAGCGACCAGGGCGAGCGGCTGCGGATCTCGGGCGCGATCTTCGGCGGCAAGGGCGTGGAACGCGCAGCCATGGCCAACTACCTCGCGAGGGGCAGCGGGGCCATTGAGTCGGGCGTGAGCCAAGCCGAAAGCATGGGCGTGGCGGTGGGTGCTGGTGGTGTTGCAGCGGCGTCCGCGGCAAGTGACGCCATCGACAACGCCAAGCTGGCGGTGCAGGGGCTCGAAAACATGGTGGCCATCCGGCTGGCGCCCATCGTCGAGGCTTCGGCGGACATCTTTGCCGAGAACGTGACGTCGACGAATCGCAACACCACATCGACAGACGCCCTGACGCGTGCGGCGCTCGATGTGCTGGTGCCCGTCGTCAACGGTGCGGACGCCATCAAACGGGGCACCGGTATTCTCGCAGATCTCGCGGGCATCAGCAGCTCCATCCTGAAGTTTCTGACGACGGATGGCATCTTCTCGATTGTCGAGGGCAACTTTGCTCCTCTCGAAAAGAGCTTTACCGAGTTTAAAGACTCGGCCATGAGCCTGTATGACCGGTTTGCAAATGGCCAAGGGGAGCTGGCGGGAACCCGCCTACGTGCGGACGTCGAGCAGATCATCGCCAACGCGGCCGCACAACAAGGCGCGTTCACAGCGCCCTTTGGACCGCCTGTCGAGTTGTCGAACCGGCTTGATCTGCAGGAGCTGGATCGCCGCATCAAGCTTGTGAAGGAGCTTGAGCGTGCTGAAAAGACTCTGGCCGACCAGCGAGTGTTTGCTCTTCGCGCGTCGGAAGAGCAAGCCAGAATGGAGGCTTTGAACTTTGCTTCCGGCATCGCCGAAAACGTCATGGCCCAGCAGGATCGCCTGGTGCAAGAGGCGGAGGATCGGGCGCGCCGGATCGCGGAGATTGAGCGGCAGTCGCCGGGCGGGACGCGGTTCTTTGAAGCCGGCAGTAACGACGCCCGTGTCGCCCAGTTCAACGCCAGCTTCCAGCAGGGTCAGCAGTCGGTGCAGCAGCGGCAACTGACGACGATGGAGATGATCAACAAGGCGATGCAGGAACAGAAGGACCGAACACGGCGCATCGAGCAGCTGATGGACCAGGTCGTGACGCAGATGACGTTGTCGCTGGCGCTTTGAACTACATCCAGTGCTTCACTGCCAGCCATGCCAGGTAAGCACAGATCCCAGCAAAGCCGATCGCGCCTGCAGTCATGGTCAACACCGGATGCTTCTCCCACAGACGCGACAGCCCGCCCTTGATGTCATCGGCCACGTTGGTTGGCATCTGGGCCGGCCGTGGAGCGGGCTGGGAAGCCAGCAAGTTGAAAAAGCCCAGTATCACTGCGTCGCGGGCTTGCATGTCGATGTGAAAGACGCGTGCTGACGCGTCGATCTTGATGTTGGGGTTTGCGAGCATCTCTCGGGCGTCGCCTTCCAGTTGCGGGGGAAGCACGCCGATCATTTTGTTTTCGAAGAAGACGCCCACCACAAACCGGTCTTCGCCGTCAGGCCAGACCGTGCGGACAGAGAGCGGATCATCCACGCGCAGGGCATCGGCGCTTTCGTGCTGGACAAGTTCGCCCCTGGCATCGACAAAGGTCCGCGGGTCTTGGCGGATGCGATAAATGCCGCATCGAGGGCTGATGTATCGTTCGAGCTTGCTCCAATGCTGGATAGATGCTGACGCAGTTTGAACCGTCGGTTGCCCGGCTGCTGACTGCTGCAGCTTGATCATCTTCTCTTGATTGCCAAGGCTGCGATCTATCGCGAGCAGGACGATCGCGAGTGGCCAGCACACGCACAAGGCTGGTGGTGCAATTGCGGGCAGGACAAACAGGATGATTGCAAACAACTGGAGTAATGAGCGCATATGCCGCCATGGTACGGACGGTGTCAAGACCCCTAGACAGGACACAACGTCCGCATTTGTGAGGACAAACACGACCAGCCCGGCGAGTGCCGGGCTGGTCGCTTCGTTGTCGGCCTGTCTGTGGGAACGCTCACCCAATCCGGAACCGGAAGGGTTTACCATCACGCCGTGTGATGTAGCGCTTGCCTCGCACGTGCCAGACCTGCTGTTTTGTCACCCAGCGGCCTTTCTGCGCGGGGCTTCCACCGGCGTTTTTCGCCATGGCGCTCCGACTTTCTCCAAAGGACTAGACAACCGCGAGCGCCTGGTCGATAATGGGGGAACCTGGTTGGTTCCCCCCGGCATCGTCAAGGTGCCCGGCCCTTGGAAGCCTTTGGGCTCTTCCTCGGGATCAGAAGATGTGAAGCGGGCAAGGTTGCAACTTGCCCGCTTTGCCGTTTTTGGATCACTTCATGCGTGCATACGTGCTGACGTTCCGGCCTTTGCCGGGAGTGTGAACCGTGAGAATGCCCCGCTGTACAAGGCGCTTTAACGCTTTGGGAATCGTGCCTCTGTCGGCACTGCCCGCAGCCGGGTGAGCCTCCTCAACAGATTTGCGGATGTCGTCGGTGCTGAACACTGTCCCCATCGGCTGTGCCATCACCGCGACGAGCACAGCGGCGGCGATGTTGCCAGTGTTCTCCGCTGGCTGGTGCTGCTGCTCACGAGCGGCAAAGATCTGCGGACGCGCCTTGCTGGCGGGTGCAGGCTCTTTGCGGGGCTTGGATGATCGTTCTTCGCGTCCTGCTGCGGCGCCCGTTTCCTCATCAATGACCAGCGACAGCCCCTCAAAAACACCGCATCTTTCCGCGTGCTCGAGTGCCAGGATGCCATCGCGAAGCTCTGCAATCTGCTGCTCGAGGGCGGCGATCTCCGCGTTTCTGCGAGCGATCAACTGGCGAATGCTGTTGTGGGACATGCCCGTAACGTAGCGTGTCAAGGCTGTCTGGACAAATTTGCGGATGCGATTTCTGTTTGGCGGACATTACCCTACTGCAGCAGACAGCTTTCTCTGACCGCTTGTCCACAAGAGGGGTCCTCTTCCAAACGCGACTTCACCCCCTTGTGCCCCACCTTCTCGCCCATAGATGCAGCTGCATTGTGCTCCTCTTCAACAGCGTGCAGCGGTCTAGTGTCGGCGCATGGCCACGGCGACACGCATCAAGGACGGTGGTGACCAGTTTGAGCGCGAGGGCTCGCGGATCACGATCCGCACGCGCTTCTTCGTCGATGGCATCGACCCCCTGGGCGGCACCAGCCCCGAGGAGCAGGTGCAGGCGGCCCTGCCCGCTGACGGCTCGGCCTGGCCCACCGCGCCCTACACCCAGCTGCGCAAGCAGGGTGAGACGATCGAGGAGTACCTTGAGGGGAAGACGCAGGCCTTCGTGACGGTGATCTACCGCTCGCCCAACTTCGGGGTGCGGACGGGTGCCAGCGGGGACCGCACGCCCATCATCCGCGGGGGCGTGCAGTACGAGACGCGCGAGCTGCTGCGGGACTTTCAGGACCCGCCCAAAGACGTCATGAACACCGCGGGCCAGCCGTATGACCCGGCGCCCACGGTCGAGGTGGGCGTGCCCTACTTCTCGGTCACGTGTTGGTACACGGATACGAAGTTCCGGGCGGACATCTTCCCGCTGATCAAGCAGATGCCGATCATCAACGCCAACACGTTCACGTTGGACGGGTTTTCATTCACGGCCCGCAAGCTCATGCTGCAGGTGGATGACTTTGAGAAGGAAGAGGGCAGCGACACCGACTGGTGGCGGGTGACGTGGCGCTTCCTGGTGGATGAGCGCACGCATGACCTGCGGCTGCTGAGCTTTGGTCGGGCCGCTCTGGTGGACGGTGACCTCAAGCCCATCATCAAGGAAGGTCAGCAGATCGTGGACCCGCTGCCCCTCGACGTCGACGGCGCCGTGGCGGAGTCGCCGCATGAGCAGCTCTTCTGGAAGCGGCCGGTGGTGAGCTTTGATCCCATTGATTGGGATTGACGCGGAGCTGTGTGGGGGTGTGGGGGTGGGCTGTGGGCGAGCGATTGGAGTGATGCATGTTTGTGGGTAAGAACACGGCGCGGCAGATCAAGAGCCTGCTCAACCAGTCGCGGCGCCGAGAGCAGTCTCGCGGGCTGGCAGTGAGCGATGTGCAGTATGCCCCGCGCATCGTGCGGGTGCGCAAGGTGGGCGGGGCTGCCGGCAGCGCGACCACCAACTGCACGTTCACGTATGACTTCTGGTACAAGGGCTCAACTGGCACCAGCGACCCGCTCAACAGCGCGCCCCAGCAGCCCACGCGCCCGCGCTATCCAAACTGTCAGTACTCGCCGCCACCGGATGACTCGGAGGGGCTGGCGTACTTCGACGAAAGCGGCTGGCACCTGCTCGATGTGTATCAAGAGTTCCCGCTGAGCGAGGAGTGCGAATGAGCGAAGCGGAGAAGAACAAGTGAGCGGGAAGATTCTGATCACGGGCGGGCGCGTGCAGACGGCCCAGGGACGCGTGCTGCGGGGCCAGGCTCCCGAGAACGCGTCCGTGCCCTGCCCCTGCTGCGGCAAGACGTATTACGTGCAGCTGCGGACCTGCTGCCTACAGACGGGCGGGGATGACATTGGCTCCCCCTATCCCAACGGGCTGGGGCCGTTCTACATCCCGCTGAACCTACTGCAGGCCAACTGCGGCACCGAGAGCACGGGCTGGCTGGCGTTCTTCCCGGGCAAAGACGGCGTCGCCCAGTTCTGCATGACGTACAACCTGGACCGCGATCCGCCCATTCCGGCCGGCTCAGTGCCCGAGGGTGCCACGATCGTGACCGAGGAGGACACGTTCACGTGCTACGACACGTCGATCTGCCAGAACGAAGAGATCTGCCCCAGCTGCCCGGCATGCTGCCATGAGGTGGGCATCGGCTGGCGGTGTGTGGAGGGGATCGATCCGCACCCCAGCAACCCCACCAGCTTTGTGTGCAACTTGGGACGCACGTACCGCATCACGTATGACTACAGGCTGACCTTCGAAAAACGGGAGTGGCAGTTCTGCGCAACCAGTGGGTTCATCCGCTGTGATCCGCTTCGCACGACGATGAATGTGACGGAGACCTCGGGCGTGATGACCTTCACGAAGGCCTGCCCGCCAGACAACGTGGCATCATGCACGGGCAGCGTGGTGCAGGTGTTCACGTCTCGCGTGGAGGAGTTTGGGACGCGCGTGCCTTGTGAGGGTGATCTGGTGGGCGGCAGTGTGACGGAGAACACCACGACGACGGAAACAACGTGCGAGGACTGGGGGGCGTCGCAGATACCGCTGGGTGGCGGGCCCGAGGATCCTGATGACTTCTGCGAAGACACACAGGTTGAAGAGTTCCGGTGCGGGCCAGAGAACACGGGCGACGTCTTCAAGCGCGTGACCACGCAGTGGGACTTCCGGCGCAAGTGCTTCGAGGGGTCCACGTTCTTTCAGCGCACGGACAAACAGTGGTGGAAAGACCAGGCGGTGTGCCCCTCTGCTTCGTGCCAGGCGACGGCGGCCGTGCCGTGCGTCAACGAAGAGTGCTACTTCGAGCAGACCACCACCGACGCCAGCTACACCGTCGAGATTCTGGGCATCATCGGATGCGCGGGGCCGTGGGAGACGTACGACATCAACGTGGCTAACGGCTACCCGGGATCGGCTGCGGGGTTCTTTGAAGGCTGGTATGCGCTCGGCCTGGGGAACGCGGAGGGCTTTCTGTGAACATCGTGACCCAGACACGGGCGGCGATCTGCGCGACGTGCCCGCATCATGTGCACAGTGATGAGCGGCCGGGGAACCTGCCCACCGATCAGCGCATGGCGGTGTGTGAGATCAGCAATGCGGGCGGGACGGCGGGACGGGTGCCGATACCGGTGCGGCTGACGATGGGGATGTGCCCGATTGGGAAGTTTCCGCAGGTGATGGGGCAAGCGAGCGAGCGAGCAAGCGAGCAAGCGAGCGGGGGGAAGGCGGAAGGCAAAGGCGGGTGTGGGTGCAAGGGGAAGCAGCGCGGCAAGGCGGCGGAGCAGGCAGCGCCGGGGCCGGTGGTGGTGATGTGGCCGCGGTCGGCGCGGCGGGAGATGCGGTATCAGTTCTCGCGGCGGACGCGGCGCGTGGTGGCAAGCGAGGGGTGGGCAGCGCAAGGCTCGCTCCAGTGGTACGGGCTGCCGATGCCGCTGCGGTGGTGGATCATGCTGCGGTATGGGGTCGTGCGTCAGTATGAGGGCTGCGGGTGCCTGGTGTGGCTCAAGCGGCGTGCGGCGTGGCTGGATGGGCCGCTGGGGCTGCTCGAGCGGTTCCGCCTGGGGGTGGTGGCGCCGGTGTGTGCGTGGTGGCACAGCCGGCTGATCACGATCGAGATCCCGCAAGGGACGGTGACGATCGACAACCCGGCGTGGCATCCGCTGCCGCGCGCGGTGCAGGGGAAAGACGGGAAGGGGACGGCCGCGGCGTGGGTGGTGGCGGGGCTGATGATGCTGGCGGTGCTTTGCCTTGCGCGCGCTGTCGTCTAGTGTCGAGGCATGAAGAAGCCGACACTGCTGACGTGGGCTGGTCTCGCCATTGGCATCGCCTTGGGCGTGTTTGCTGTGGCCGCGCCGTCGTGTGCGAGCAAGGTGCCCAGCCCGCTGACGGGTGATCCGGTGGGCACAGAGCAGGCACGGGCGGATCTGGAAGTGAAGGCCCGCCTGCAGGAGCAGGAGCTCAAGACCAAGCAGCTGGCGGCCCAGGCGGAAGCCGACACGCTGGCCCGGGAGCGTGAGCAGGCGGCCCGCGATGCGGCCGCCAAGCAAGAGCAGGTGCTGCGGGAAGCCCAGCGGGTGCTGACGCGCGAGACGGCCAAGGCTGATCGTGCTCGCCAAGAGGCCGTGGAGGCTCTGGCTGACACGTTTGCATCGACGGTGGAGACAAGCGGCGCGGAGGCTGATCGTGCCCTGCGTGACATCCAGCGGGTGTATGACGCCCGCGTGAGTGAGCTGACCAAAGACTTTCAGGCGGCCCAGCAGCTGGTGGCAGACCAGCAGGCCAAGTGGCTGGCGGAAGTGGAAGCGGCGGAAGCTCGCGATGCGGAGCGATTCGCGGCGATCACCACGGTGACCAGTGTGCTGGGCAGTGTGGCGACGGCCGTGGGTGGGCCGGCGGCGGGTGGTGCGGTGGACACGGTTGGCGGGGTGGTGCCGTGGCTCTTGGGGCTGGGCGGCATTGGCCTGTATGCGAAGAAGCGCAAAGAGGCCGGCGAGAACGCCCAGCTGGCGGACCACGCCAAGCGGCAACTCAGCATCGTCAAGCGGCGTGAGCAGGAGCTCGATGATGCGCTGGGCAAGGTCGTGACGTCGGTGGATGTCATCAAGACGGCCGTGGACCCGGCGACGTGGCAGACGATCAAGAACAACGTGCGCAAGGTGCAGGGTGACCAGGTCTCTGCGATCGTGGAAGGCGTGCGTAATCACCGCAAGGCCAGTGACGTCGTCGCGACGAAAGCGGAGGATGTGCTTGGGGAGGCGGCGTGAGCCCACAGCGCGACGAGTTTGGGCTTGATGGCCCCGCTGGTGGCGGCGATCGCCATGGTGATGAGGCCATGGGCCTAGGCACGTCGCGCGAAGTCACCAACGCGGACCTGCTGCGTGAGATGCGGCTGACGCGGCAGGAAGTCGCGACGCTGAATCAGCACATCGTCAACTCAGCCCGGCCCCAGGATGGCCTCTTGATGCGCGTGCATCGCCTGGAGCAGAACTGGCAAACGGCCGTCAAAGTTTTCGTTGCAGCGGTGCTCTTTCTGTTGCCCGCGGTGGGCACGGCCTTGGTGCTGGGCATCAAGGCGTGGCTGCACAATGACCACACGCCGGGCATCAAGCCTTAGGAGAATGACCATGAGCGCAGTTGATCGTTTCGCCACATACGCACCCAGCTGGGACATGCCTTCCCCGGGACGCGTCGCGATCACGCCATCGGACACCGAATCGCTGCCGTTTGTAACGCGCTCGCTGCGGATCACCGGGGCGGGCAACGTCCGGGCGGTGAGCGCTGATGGCAGTATCACCACCTTCGCGGCGGCGGCGGGTGAAGTCATTCCCGGCCAGTTCACGCGCGTGATGCTGACGGGCACCACGGCGACCGGCATCATTGCAGAAAAGTAATCAGCGACGGACACGAGCTGCACAGCTCGAGGGAGTTTTCCATGGCCTTTGCCCCTACCGCACACAAGCGTCTTGGTCTGGTTCGCAAGCTCTATGAGCAGGCCAAGACCACAGCCCTGGGCCGCATCAAGATCGGTGACAGTCGCAGCAGCTACACGCGCTATCGCCAGCAGGCAGGCACCAAGCGCATCTTTGATGTGAAGATCGCCTCCGTCTTCATCGCGGCAGAGAACAGTGCGGCCGCCAGCATGGATCGCGATGGTGATGCCATGTTCCAAGTCGCGGCGGCGATCACCAACGTGACCGCTGACGTCGCTGCACCCGGCGCCACGCTCAACGCGGCGGCCAGCGGCACGGGCATCAAGAACGATCTGCCGGTGTCGCTCTATCAGTTCATGGCCAATGCGGGCAACACCAATGCCCACTTCTCGCGGGTGTTTGTGATCTACACCACCTACGGGGGCACGGGCTCACGCGGGATGAACAGCACCAACGTGGCCACCAGCACCGGCGGCACGCCGCGGCGGGGACTGCCGTATGCCACCAGCCCGCCGGTGACGCAGGTGGAGATCTTCCGCGTGACGGACAGCCGGGCGACGTCGGCGTGGTGGCCCTTCTACGTGGAGGGTGGGCAGAGCGCTGACAACGCCACAGAAAACGGAATTGGCCCCTCAGCGGCCTTTGCGGTGCCGCCGGCGGCACCTGCAGGGCAACTGCGGATCACAAGCGAAGTGTGGAACGTCCCGGCGTTCACGCTCACGGCGGGCAACGGCCTGAGCTTCCGCTACCGCTTCTCCAACAACCCCACGCTGGGCAGTGGCGCGGTGGTGGCGGGTGTGCGTGTGCGGTTTGCCAACGTGGGACTGACGGAGTACTGCATCGCCCAGGGCGGATGGTCGCCCACAGACAACATGCCGGGCACGGCGGCGGGTATCACCAACGCAGACGCCAAGTACACCGATGACGGCATCCGTGAGTTTCTGCGCAAGATCGCGACGGAACCGCTCATCGAGATCGCTATCGAGCTGGGGCAGAATGACAGCTCGGAGCCGGGCCTTGGTGAGTGGGACGGGACCACCATCGGGCGGTTCAAAGAGAACGTGCGTGACATCATCCTGCGATGGATGCGGATCTTCCAGGAGCCCGAGTTTGCCAGCCGCACGGTGGTCTTCA
>JACCDR011498676.1_pt1 | contig 12383 bp, 12 predicted proteins | sample 7446431 | NCBI WGS metagenome assembly JACCDR01 (sample SAMN15323443, study PRJNA562643) | freshwater metagenome | isolation source: river surface water | place: USA:Blue River Watershed | collected 2017-08-17
AAAAGAGGCTGTAGTTTCTATAGAAGATAAAGATTTTTATACACACAAGGGATTTAAACCAACATCTTTCATTAGAGCTGTCCTAATAAATACACTTTCAGCAGAATTCGCTCAAGGTGGATCAACTATTACCCAGCAAGTTGTTAAAAACTCTATTTTAGTTGGAGACAAAACCGTAACAAGAAAACTCAAGGAAATTGCACTATCAATCAAACTTGAACGTGTAATATCTAAAGACCAAATATTGAGTATGTATCTAAATGAAAACCCTTATGGGGGCACAGTTTACGGTGTTGAAGAAGCGAGTCAGGTTTTTTTTGGTAAATCATCTCGTGATGTTACTTTAGCAGAGGCTGCCTACTTAGCATCCATTCCCCAAAGACCTTCATATTTATCTCCTTATGGTTTTCACAAGGACGAACTAGATGAGAGAAAGAATTTGGTTTTAAAAGAAATGTTTGAGGATGGAAAAATAACTGGAGATGAATATGAAAAAGCTAAAAATGGAGTTGTTGAATTTTTACCTAAAAGCACTTTTGGGATAAAGGCCCCGCATTTTGTAATGTTTGTAAAAGAGTATTTAGAAAATAAATATGGAAAAGATGTTATTGAACAAGGAGGACTAAGAGTAACAACGACTCTAAACTATGACTTACAAGCAAAAGCTGAAGCGATTGCACTTAAATACGCCACAATAAATGAAACAAACTTTAATGGTACCAATGATGCTTTCATAGCCATAGATCCAAAAACAGGTGGAATACTTACTATGGTGGGATCAAGAGATTATTTTGATAAAAAAATTGATGGAAACTTTAATGTAACAACAGCAAAAAGACAACCAGGTTCAACATTTAAACCCTTTGTTTATGCTCAAGCTTTAATTAAAGGTTACACACCTGAAACTGTATTGTTTGACCTTAAAACACAATTCTCTACAAAATGTCCGAAAGAGAATATGACTAGTGAAAATGGTTGTTACTCTCCTAGTAACTATGATGACAACTTTAGAGGCCCTATGACCCTAAGAGAGGCCTTGGCACAATCCATAAACGTACCTGCAGTAAAAACACTGTACTTAGCTGGTATATCAGAATCAATTAACTTGGCGAGAAATATGGGTATAACAAGTTTAGGTGATGCTAATTTATATGGTCTTACTCTTGTTCTTGGAGGTGGTGAGGTATCTTTGTTAGAAATGACCTCTGCTTATGGTGTATTTGCAACAGAAGGTGTAAGAAACCCTTATGTAAGTATATTAAAAGTGGAAGATAACAAAGGAAATATATTAGAAGAATACAAACCAAGACCGATTAATGTTCTAGATCCAGAAGTAGCTAGAAATATTTCAGACATGTTAACAGATAACGTAGCAAGAACACCTCTGTATGGAGCAAACTCGATAATATATTTTGGTGGAAGAGATGTTGCTGTAAAAACAGGAACGACAAACGATTATAAAGATGCTTGGACTATAGGTTATACACCCAATGTTGTGGTTGGAACATGGGCAGGAAATAATGACAATACACCTATGGCTAAAAAGGTTTCTGGTTTGATTGTTGCCCCTATGTGGAGAGCATTTATGGATGAAGTATTGAAAGTTACACCAGAAGAAAGGTTCACAAAACCTCAAAAAGAGGATTCTTATGAGTTAAAACCAGTACTTAGAGGTAAATGGCAAGGAGGTATATCAAGTGTTGTTGTGGGAGAAGGTGTAGATATACCATATAACTCTGTTCAAGAAACACTTTCTGGTGGAGTTCATTCTATATTATATTGGTTAGATAAAGACAACCCAAGGAGTAATATTGAAGTAATACCGGAAGCAGATCCACAGTTTGAAAGATGGGAGTACCCTATTCGACTATGGGCTCAAAGTCGCGGTTTATAAAACTATCTTATATCTATATATTTTATAGAAGATATTTTGTTTATTTCACTTAAAATACTTTCTTTATATATAAATATTTTGCTTTTATATGAAGGTGAAATTTTTATATAAATAATATTTGATCTAATATCAACATCTTCCTTTGGTATATTTATTTCTGTGTATTTTTTTATTGTATTTACAATACTCTCATTTAAAAACTCTCCTTTATTAATATCTTTTTTAAATTTCTCAAGGTATTTAGATATATTAAGCATTTTATTTATTCATCGGCATAACTAGATACAGAAAAGAATTATCTGATACCCCCTTTATTACCATAGGTTTATTATTATCAGAAAATGATAGAGATATACTATCTGAATCTATTGATTGAAAACAATCAATAATATACTTGTAATTAAAACTAATAGTTACATCATCCCCCTTCACAACAACATCTAGGTTTGTTGTATTCTCTCCAACATCCATATTCTTAGTTGATATTTTTAAACTTTTATTCTTCCCCGAAACTTCAAATATAACCTGACTAAATTTATCAGCAAAAATATTTGATATTTTTAAAGAACTCATAAAATCTTGTTTTAATAAAACTACCTCTGTTTTTACCTCTTTAGGAATGATTTGTTTATAATCTGGAAAAGTGCCATCAATAACCCTTGAGGTTAGGTATATGTCATTATATGAGAAAGCTATTTGATTTTCATTTAAAAACACCTCTACATCATCTTTTGTATCATCTAAGACCCTAATTATCTCAGAAATGTTTTTTACTGGTATTAATATTTGATTAAAATCCTTATGTTTTTTAACACCTATCTTCTTTTCTGCTAATCTAAATGAGTCTGTAGCAACAAAAACTACACTTTCCTCTTCAGAAACTATTAAAACACTAGATAGTGTTGGTCTTATAGTTGATACAGATGCACTATAAACAACAGATTTTAATCCTTTAATTAAATTTGGTGCATTAAATGTAAATGAGTTTTTATTTGATACTTTAGGAATATTTGGAAAATCTTCAACGTTAAATGATTTTATTGTACTTTCTGAATGTTTTGTTGAGATTCTTAGATTACCTCCAGTATCTTCTAGTGTTATATTCTTATCATTAATAATATTTGATATATAGTTATGTAAAATCGAACCTGAAACAGCTATTTTACCTGGTTTGTTAACCTTAACTGGGATAGTTACCTCTATACCAATATCAAGATTTGTAGCTTTTAGAGTTAATGTGGAGTCATTAGCTTCAAGTAAAATACAACTAAGTATAGGTAAGGTTATATTCTTACCTGTTATCTTCTCCACCTTACCTATAGCATAAGATAGTTTATCTTTTATACATTCTATATTCATAGTATTAGTTTAATTTATTTTATTTAAAGAATTATTACTATATAGTCTGTGTATAACTGGATAAGTCTATTTTAATCAATATATAAGCCATATTTTAGAGGTGGTCTTGTGGATAAGTATTTAATAATAATTTAATACCTATTAAATGAACCTCACTATCTACAATTTATATAAAATTATAAATAACTTATATACACACTATACACAATCTTTTACACAAAGATAGACCTCAATTGGTTTATCTCTTGCACCAAAGTTTCATCTGTTTTTATATCATTTTTTATCTTCTCACAAGAATGCATCACTGTTGTGTGATCTCTTCCACCTAACTTTTCCCCTATTGCAGGGAAAGATATATTAAAATCTTCCCTAAGAATATACATTATTATTTGTCTTGGTTTAATAATCTCCTTTTTTCTAGTTTTGTCATAGATTAACTGTTCTTCTATGTTGTAAAATTCTGAAACTGTTTTTACAACCTCCTTAATAGAAATTATTTTCTTAGGTTTAGTATTGTTTTTAACAAAGTTTTTAACTTCAGCAATGGTTAGTTCCCTACCTTTTAGTTGTGATTGGCATGTAATTGAGTTAATTATTCCTTCTAGTTCTCTTATGTTTCCATTTATTGAGTATGCTAGGTACTCAACTACATCTTTAGACATTGGATACTCACTAGTATTCAATTTAGCCTTAATAATAGCTATTCTAGACTCATTATCTGGTGTTGGTATGTCTACAGTCATCCCCGCACTAAATCTTGATTTCAAACGATCTTCCAAGTCTTGTATAAGTGCGGGATGTTTATCAGATGAAAATATGATCTGCTTATTGTTTTCATATAAGTGATTGAATAAGTGAAAAAGCTCTTCCTGAGTTTTCATTTTTCCAGAGAAAAACTGAATATCATCCATAATAAGAACATCATACTTTCGGTACTTTTCTTTGAATAAATTAGGTTTGTTTAGTTGAATTGAGTTTATTAGCTCCTGACTAAACTTTTCTGATGTCGTGTAAAAGACTCTTCGACCACCAACATTTTTTAAATGATTCCCTATTGCTTGTATTAAGTGAGTTTTACCATGTCCTGTACCTCCGTATATAAACAACGGGTTGTATACAATTCCAGGTTTTTTGATTACTGCTTGTGATGCAGCATGAGCAAACTCATTAAATGGTCCAACCACAAAACTATCAAAGGTATATCTAGGGTTTAAGTTGTCATCTTTGTTTATATAGGTGTCTGCCATAGGTAGTTCCCTGTTTACTATTTGTTGAGGTTTTTCTGCAAACGCCTTTTCTCGCATTTCCTCCTTGGATATAACATATTGAAGTGATTGTATGTTGCTGGAAATACTACGAAGAGTTTTTAAAATCATATTATGGAACTTACTAGATAACCAATCTTGAACGAAAGTGTTGGGTACACCCAAGTGAACTGTTCCATTCTCCTGTTTTACAATGAAGGTATCTTTAAACCATGTGTTGAAATTTGGTTTAGAAAGATTTAACTCCATTTCAACTAGAACACCGTCCCATAGTTTTTTGTTGTCCATCATAATCTAGATATTATATAGAAAAGAAAAAAAGATAGCACTTGTTAAATGCATCAAGATATGTTAATAATGTGTGTACAAGTTGTTAATAACAAAAAATTAAAATCATGTCTTTCACATACAAACCTAAAAAGAGAAAAAGAGCTAAGTCACACGGTTTCCTTACTAGAAGTAAGTCAAAAACTGGTACAAAAACCCTATTAAGAAGAAGGAGAAAAGGTAGAGCAAAACTATCTACAGTGTAATTTTGTGGCTATATAAAGCCATATAAAAATGTTACCCTCAAATAGAAGAATAGAAAGACGACTGTTTAGTCAGATAATGGCTAAATCTAAAAGATACCACTCAAACTCTTTTGTTTTTTATCTATATCCAATAGAAAACGATCCTAGTAAACCTAGCCAATTCTCTTTTTCTATTTCAAAAAAAGTACTAAAATCAGCAGTACACAGAAACAAACAAAGGAGAAGGGGTTACTCAATAATTAAAAATCATATTAAATCTATTAAATCAGGTTTTTATTGCTTCTTTGTATACAAGAAAGGTTTCTATACAGAATATTCAGACTTAGAAAAGGATATTGAAGGGTTACTTTCGGTATCTGGTATGATAATATAGTCAGATGATATCTATATTTCACACACTGGTTTCAGAACCACTATATAATGGTTTAATTTTCTTAATTAACAAACTCCCCTTTTTTGATGTTGGTGTTGTAATAATAATATTTACAATACTAATCAAAATAATACTTCTTCCTTTGTCTATAAAGGCATCAAAGTCTCAACTTCAGATGAAAAGTACTGAGAAAGATATAGCTCTAATTAAAGAAAAATATAAAGATAAAGGAGAGCAAGGTATAAAAGTAATGGAGTATTACAAGGAGAAAGGTATAAACCCATTTACAGCTATACTGGTTGTTTTTATTCAAATACCAATACTTATCGGTCTATACAGGGTATTTATAGGTCTTCCTGAGATTAATACAAATTTTTTATATAGTTTTATGGCTGTTCCTGAAACAATAAACATGATGTTTCTTGGTTTGGTAGATATGGGTGAAAAAAGTTTAATACTTGCCGTTGTTGTTGGAATAACTACATATATACAGACAAGTTTGGCAACAAGTGGAAATCAAGAAGATGTAAGCAAGGGAGCACAAGGAGATTTTGCAAAAGCTATGTCGTTTCAAATGAAGTACTTTTTACCACCTTTTATAACCCTAATCGTATACAATATATCCTCTGCTGTGGCCCTATACCTCTTTGTAAGCAATGTTTTTTCTATTGCACAGGAATATTACATAAAACAAAAATATCACAAATCTATAACAGTAGTTTAGTCTTGTTTGTTTAGATCCAAACTCCAAAGCGAGTTATCTCTTTTGTTGATAAACACAATATATTGTTCGGTACTAGATAGTATTGGTTTGATAACATCAATACTCTCCCCTACCTCACTACTTAAATTTGCCACTATTTCAGATATACCTGTTGTGGTGTCGTACTTCCAGATGTCATCACTGTATTGAGTTAGCCCCTTGTACCACAGTGTCAAAGCACCACTAGATAAGCCTTCTTTAGGTACAGCACAGTACACAATACCTTTTGCTCCCCAAACACACTTTTCTGGGAAAGTCTCTGGAGATATTGCAGATTGTGTTTTTTTGGTTATGTCGTAAACATTTAAACTAAATTCTCCTCCTTGTTTGATGTATAGCACCTTACTAGCATCAGTGTTTGTTAGTGCTGAAAGTCCTTTTATGTTCCCAAGCACCTTTCTACTCGAAGCATTTGATGTATTTACGAAATACATAAAACCATCAGTATTTTCTTCTGGTTTTGTGGTAAGTGCAATGGTGTTTTTATTTACATACTGTGAAATAACCTCTTTTATCGGAGAGTTCCATATAAGTTTTTTACTACCGGCATTCCAGTTGGAAAGATAACCATTAGAACCAGATTGAGTTTGTTCAATAAAAAATACACTTGTATCAAACACAGAAACATCACTTATGTTTCCAGGAAAAGCCACACCAGATATGGTGTTCTCTGTTGTTGTGCTTATATCTTTAAGTGTTAGTGAAAACGTGTCCACTGTATTGTCGTCTTCCTTCAAGTATCTTGTTATCAAAGAGTTGTTTTTATTGCCCCATACAGCATCATATACTTTTGGTATGGTTGTATTTGATATTCTACCCTGTCTAGGAGAGAAAAGTTCGGTTTCAAAAATATGACCAGTAGCTTTTTCTATATATCTTACAACTGTTCCAGCTTTTACATCTAATGTACCAGCCCCAGAAACAGGTTCTGTAGACAGTTTTCTCAATCTTTTTGTGATATCTTCGTTGTTATTATTAGTACCACCTTCTTCCTCAGTATCGATTATTGGTCTTTCTTCTGTTACCACCTCGTCACCACCGAAAGGAAAGAAATTTCTAAAGGTGTTCACTACCCCACCTGTTTCGTTTGGACTTTTTGGTGTTAAAAAGTAGTAAGCAACAAGTCCTAAAAATATTAAACCAAGTATTATAGCAATGTATGTGTAAGTTTTTTTATTCATATTTTTTATGGACAAGACAGTGGTGCTGTTCTCGAATAATTATAGACTGAGAAATGTGAACCCGAAATTTGGTTTCTTAATTGACCGGTTGCTGGGTCAATTCTAGGTGGTAATACAAGTATCGGTCCTCTATAAGGAACAAAAGGTGTGCCATCAGGATTTCGTCTTGGGGTACCATCACGGTTTGTTGTACTTTTTAAATTAAAACATTCTACATCTGTTGCAACTTCAAAAATAGGAAATAGTCCACTTTGTACTGCTGCGTCATTAAACGAATTTAAATTTGCAGTAGTTTTATTTACGGGGCCTCCATCTATGCAGGTGCCTTGGTTGTGACACTGAGACTGGTGGGTTATTGATGGGTCATAACCACCTTCGGATATTTTCCAAGGAACATTACAAACCCCATTTAATGAGTTTGCGGGACAAAGTATTGAGTTTAATTGTAATAGTCTAGGCATCATTGATGCTGAAACTCCTGAACCAATAGCACTTCCCACTGCAGGTAGCCCTGTACCTGCAAAAGGTAGACAGCCTCCACCGACACAATTACCTGTAGGTGTTACTGCTGTTACTGTTGTGGTAGGTGTTTGTTGGGGTGGTGCTGCCAGAAAATTAATATTGAAATTAAGTATCTGAGGGTTTATTGTGTATAGAATTACATATGAACCAATTACAAGGAGTAGCCCAGTGACAGCGTTTTTTATATATGTTCTACCATCTTCTTTTCCGTTAAGTGAGTCTGTTGTGGCATATGTTATGCCTCCTATGGTGATAAATATAAATGCCAGTGCAATAGCAATACCAACCGTAAGGTTAAATACTGCGGGTAAGTATTGTGAAAGAGTGATTTGTCCCCCACTCGTGTCTCCTATACCTGGAAGTTGTTGTAGTACTGTATAGTTTTGTGTGCTCTGGGCATCTACCAAAGAAAAAACAATAAAAAAACTAAATAGAGTTAAAATTATCTTGCTGTAATTTTTAATACTAATTTTCATTGCGTTTAAAAGTTAGTCCAATATTTTTTGTGGTGTATTGAAGTATTTTATCACTATTTTCAATTATTAGAGATATGTTTGATGTGCCTTCTGTACCCTCTTTCTGTCTGAAGGTTTGGTTTCTTGTGCCTACAGCATCGGTTAACGGAATTCCATTAACCAACCATTTATAAGTTACAAACTCTTCTGATCCATAAACATCAAGGAAAAATGGACTGGCAAAAAGTGATATTTCGTTTGATGTTCCAAAATTTTCCTCTGAAGATAATGCCTTTTGGAAGTTTATTCCATACAAAGGATCTTTTCTATAGAACAAAAGTGAGGGCTCAACCGGTTTTATGGCTATAGTTGCATACCCCACAGCAGATTCATCTTGTGGTACCACCTCAACAGATATATTTACATCCCTAGATATAAGCGAACCTTCGAAAGTGTAAACATTTCTACCAAAACCAGATGCACTCTCTATAACCGAACCGTTCTTTCGCCATTTGTATATCATATTTTTTGGATTCATCTCTGTGCCATTCTGGTTCACTATGTGTGGAACTGCTACTACAGATACGGTATTTTGGTGTGAAAACAGAGCTTTTCCTTTATAGAAAGGAGGAACATAACCACTAGTTTGCCATATAAGGTCTACACTAGATGGTAGAAATGAGTAGCTTTTCTGTATCAATGCTCCGTCAATGGTTTTTATTGTGAGGTCTATATTTACCCTTTGACCAATGTCCCCCATATTGAAACTAAAGTTCTTTTCACCAGCACCTGTTTTAATTGTTTTTCCATTTACTCTCCATGTGAAAGTTGCAGAATCTACGTTGGTAGAGAAACTTTTTACATAAACACCCACAAGTTCGTTAGCTTTTGGGATTTCTGGTACGAACTCTATTAAAAAATCTCCATCCCCACCGGCTGATTGTGAGTTTACCAAAGTAAAGTTTCCTAAAAACATAAATAGAGTCAAAAATAGAAAAACATAGTGTTTCATATTTACAATAATATCATATGTATTTTTTTGTAGTTTATCCTTATTCACAATTTTATTTAACTTTAATTAAACTTGCTCCTTTAGATAAAATTGAATTACTACCCATCACCTCCTTAACCTTTGTTGTTCCAATTAAATAAACAACCACCATTGTCCACGCAGGTAGTATATTTACATACGGTATCATTTCTATAACTCCACCCAAACCCAAAGATCCAAATCGTTTTGGAGTCATCATTTTGATCCCCTTCATATGAAACCATAGCCAGAAAGTCATAAAAGCAAAAAAACCTATAAGTCCAGCCAAAACATTGCCAACAAAAGGTATCCAACCTACCAGTGCTTGAAATGCATCAAAAAATAGAGAGGTAAAAATCATCAAAAATATTGTCGCCTCGTTTAATTGTGATTTTTCTTGCATATTATTTACTGTTTTCTAGATCTGCTCTAGCTTTCTTTATCGACAACACCTGAGAAGGGTCAGAGGTGATTATCTGGTCTTCTGTATAAGAAGCAATAACCTTTATAGCTACGTGTTTTAGGCCAGCAAAGAATATTCCCTCTCCCACATCGGATTCAAGTAAAAGATATTTCTCTTCGTCCGTAAGACTAAATACTTGTTGTAGCTTGTCTATTGCTGTTGGAGATTGTTTTAATAGTATTTGTATAGAAGAGTTGGTAACAATAGGTATTCCATATGGAGATTTCATAAAGTCATCTACGTCTTGAGTTATAGTAGCTAGTCCTAAATAGTATTTTCTTCCTCTCTTTGCAAGAGATAGGAGAAAAGATGCTGTATCTTCTGATTTCATCATCCACCAAGCCTCATCAATTACAAGAAGTCTTTTCTTTAGTTTCTTTCTTATCATGTTCCATATGTAGTGCATGATGATATACATAGCTATTGGTTTTAGCTCGTCTTCCATATCTCTCAGAGAAAATACTATGAACTTTCTGTTTATATCTATGTTACTAGGTCTGTTTATAAACCCAGCCCAAGTTCCCCTCGTGTATTTTGTGAGTCTTTGAGCCAGAGAGCTACCCCCTTCCATACCTGAAAGTACTAGTTCAAAATCAGAAAGAAGAGGTGGTTCTACATTTTCAAAATTAGAATCAGCAGTTATGTCTTTTAATGCATATGTTTCTGTAATTGCTCTGTCGATAATCGCATCTTCTTCTGGTGTAAGACCTCCCATCATAAGTCTAAATAGTCCAACAAGATTTATAATGTTTGAGCGCAACACACTAGAGAAAGACTCTCCTTCTCCAGGAGCAGGTATTTCAAAAGGGTTTATGTGGTGTTCTGAGTTTAGAGAAATATTGAAGTACCTACCTCCAACAGCTTCTGCTAGGTATTCATATTCTTTTTCTGGATCAATAACCATTACATCTGTATCAAACATCAGCGTTCTAAGTATCTCTAGTTTTGTCATGTAAGATTTTCCAGAACCAGACTTTGCAAATGTTATAGAGTTGTAGTTTTCAAGAGAAAATCTGTCAAAAAGTATAAGTGATGAGTTGTGTCTGTTTATTCCATACAAAATACCTTTGTCAGATGTAAGGTCGAAAGAAATAAATGGAAATAGAGAAGAAAGTGGTGAAGAGTTTAGTTTGCTATATACCTCTAGACCGTCTGTAGCTATTGGAATAGCGGCTTTGAAAGCCTGTTCTTGTTGGAAAAGTGCTGGTTTTAAGTACACAAGTTTTGCCTCCAAGATAGATTTTATTTCTGACTCCACCTTATCCAGTTCGTCACTGTTGTTGGCATACATTGTTATATACAAACCAACATCAAAAAGCCTCTCTTGTGCTTGTTGCAAGTTGTCTCGAAGGTTCTCAAGGTCTTGATATGCAGTATCAAGCATCGGGTCTCTAACAAGACCTTTTGCTTCTCTGGTGTTTATCTGGCTTTGTACCTCAGCTACCTTTTTTTGAAATGTACGCAGAACGTTTGCAGTATCGATAGGTTTTATAAAAATAGATACATCAAAAATTTTGTCTAGGTTTATTATCGGTGCAAACCAGTTGTCAGAAAGATATCTTGGGTAAGATATAACAAAGAAACTTCGAAGAACTTTTTCGCCAAGATTGATTTCTTTAGGAGTAACTTTAAGAGCACTAGGGGCAATAACATCTTTAAGCTCTAGGCTACTAGAGTCATATATTTCTTGAGGAAGTATTGTTGATATTACCTTTTCCTCATCATTATTCTTTTTTAAAAAATCAAATATTCCCATATGTTTATGATGATTTTATAGGTTTCTCTGTCTCTCCCGGGTTAAATATTTTATAAAACAACTCAATCACCTCTTCTGTTCCTAGTCTTATAACTCTAATTCCACATCTAGATAAACCCTGCTCCACCACAGAAACTCTTTGTTCTAACTGAGTTCTGTTTTCTTCAAAACTAGCTTCGTTTCTTATTTTCTCTTCTTCACTTGATGATTTTCTAAAGAAACTACTAGGGCCATTTTTAATATTTATAAGTGCTGGGTCATACGGCACAACCACGAAGAAGCTTTTTGTCATTATGTTGGTTGTTTCAGTAAATTTTCGGATGAACTCTATGTATTCTCTAGTCTGTATCTTCATCAGATCGTTCATCTGCTCCTTGTATCTTTCTTCAAGTAGCGCAATATATGGCCTAATATCTAGTCTTCTTGATTGTATTGATATTTGTACAGAAAAATCTAATGAGTTTAAAAAATCCTGAAACTGCATTACAATAGCTCGTCTCTCGTCCTCGGATTTCAGACTGAAGTTTAGAGATGATGACAAAACTATACCGCGCATAGTTCCATCTTTTAGTATGGCAATACCATCTCTCACCTCTTTTATTGGAACGAATTCTTGTGTAGCTTTAGAATTTACAGGCATATATTTATTGTAACATAAAATATTTTCTATTTATTTTGTGTTCACACCACTTTTACTTGTAAGTGGATTTAAATTTTCATTTACATCTAGTGACCATGACATTTCTTTCAGTTTACTTTCAGAAAGTCTCGGAACAAAAACTTTATTTG
>JACCDR011591251.1_pt1 | contig 12382 bp, 18 predicted proteins | sample 7446431 | NCBI WGS metagenome assembly JACCDR01 (sample SAMN15323443, study PRJNA562643) | freshwater metagenome | isolation source: river surface water | place: USA:Blue River Watershed | collected 2017-08-17
CGGGAATTGCATGACGCGTTCGAGACGCCCTATCGCTCGACCGAATCCCGGCTGCCGGCTCATCCGCCCCGAGCGACCAACCGTTTCCGCGCACCCCGTCGGGGGCGTCCGAAAACCGGAGGTTGTCGGGTTCCCCGCCCTGGTGGGCGGAGTCTGTGTCGGGAGCTTTGATGAACTCCCGCAGGAACGCCGTCGCGATGCCCAACGCCGTCTTGACCTCGTCGCTGCTGGGTCGCTGCACGATGTCGTCGATTGGCCGGCGCCCGTTTTCGTAGCCGAACCCGCGATCACCAAGCCGGTTCAGGAACTCGCCGACCGCGGCTACCGCTGGGTCGCCGGACTGCCGCATCTCCCAGCCCGCAGTGCGGATTAGGATCAGCTCGTAGGTCCAGCGCAGGTCCTGCGGGTCGGTGTCGAGCCAGTCGGCGAGGACGCGACGGTCGGCCATGATGATGCATTCGGGACGAGCGAGCAGCCACGCTTGGGCGTCGGGCATCACGAGCCGTCCCCCCGCCGGAAGTCGGCCACGACCGGGACCTCGGCGACGATGCAACCGAGGGTCTCGGCGTACTCGCGGGCGCGGTCCTCGTCCAGCGTCCTCTGGATCAGCGACGACGGCTGGCCCTGCGGGTGCGGGTCGAAGATCAGGAACGCCAGGACGTGCTCAGCCATCAGGACGCCTCCTCTCGGGCGACGATTTCCAGCCGCACCTCACGGGACGGCGGCTTCAGCGGTGGCTTCGCGCCAGCGGCCTCGTATTCGCGGCGCACGGCGTCGGTGTCGATGCGGAACGGGCTGGTGACGCTGAACTTGAGGACGCCGCGTTCGGAGCCGACGTCGACGAGTTCGCTGCCCTTGTCGTTGGGGCGGAGCGCGTCCAAGGCGCCTTTGGCGCGCTTCTCGCGCTTTTCCGCGTCGGCCTTGGCTTTGCGGGCTTCGTCGAGTTCGGTGATCCAGTACTCGGCGTCGGGCTTCTCGACGTACAGCACCGACCGGTCGTCGCGGCCCTGCACGGAGCCGTCCCAGCACAGGTCGCGGAACGGGCAGTGTTGGCAGAACGCTGAGTCGGGCTCGTGGTCGCGGGGCAGGAACTGCAACTCGGTCTCCCGAACGGTCCGCACCCACTCCAGGGCTTCGCGGACTACGGCGGGGTTGAAGTCGCCTTCCCAGCGCCACTCCTCGCCCGTGTCCCTGGCGAGGTAGTCGATGCCGACGCGGCGCACCGGATGCCCGTCTTTGATGCGGGCGGCGGCGTAGCCCATGACCTGCCACAGGTGCGAATTGGTGGGCTTTCCGGCCTGCTTGAGTTTCCTCAGCCACCACGAGGTGGTCGTTTTGACGTCACGGAGGATGTCGTCCTCACACCGGTCGAGGTGCCCGAGGATCCCCGCGAAGGTCACCTCAGACTCGATCAGCCAGTTCGCGGGAACGGCGCCCTCGTCCTGCAGCTCCTGCAAGATCCCGGCGACCGCCTCGTGGATGGCGGTTCCCATGACGGCCTGCACCGAGGAACCGACGTTGGTCATCTCGACGCCGGCCAGCCGGTAGCCAGCACGACGTCGGCATCCTCCGAGTTCGGACATGCCGAACTCGCGCTGCTTGGACCGCGGTCGTCGGCGGTCCCACTCCAGGAGGAGTTCGGCGGTGGTGGGAACGCGCGACGTCTCCGCCGCGCGCTCCACCGCTTCGGTCACGGTCACTGCTGTCCGCCGCCCGGCTCGGTGACGACAACGTCGGTCCACTGCTGCGGCTGCGCTCCGCCGACATACTCGGCTTCGGCGGCCAACACGGCGTCCTGGATGTCGGCGTCGGAGAACTGCTGCGGCACACGCGCGGGCGACACGGGCCGGTCTTCGCGCTGCGCAGCGACCTGCGCCAGGTTCGGCGGCGGAGTGTCGCTGCGCATGATCTCGGCCTCGTACTCGTCGCCGAAGCCGAGCGCCACCTCCGGGCACGCCTTCTTGCTGCAGCGGGTGACGGCGCGGGACCACAACATCGTGCGCGGGTCTTTGCTGTAGAGAGCGTTGGACGTGTACCCGGCCTGCTTCGCCTCTTCGATCGTGAAGCGCTCGATGTACGGCTCGGGGTCGTCAAAACGGGTGATCCGAACGGTCACCGCCTGGGCGGTGTCCTCGGGGACGTGAAGCTTGTGTCCGGCCTGGCGCACCTTCGCCGCCCACAACGTGGCGCGCATGAACGGCTTGCCTTTGACGACGTCGATGACCTGCATGGCCTGCATCGGCCTTAGTCCCATCTCCTGCCCGTAGAGGATCGTGACGAGCACGTCGTTGGGTTTGCCGCGCAGCGCCTCGGGGATCAGCCCGGACATGGCCAGCGCCTGCGAGAACCGGAACGTGGCGTCGAGGTCGGACAGGGGTGCGGAGATGTCCACGGCACGCTTCGGGGATGCCGGCACGGCGACCTCGCCGCTGGAGTGGCCGTTGTTCTGCTCGGGCTGCGACATACGGGTCTGCTCCTGACGTGGGGCGGGAAGGGTGGTTCGGGAGACGGGCCGCCTCATGCGGCGACCTCCGCGGCGCGATACGGCTTGACCGGCCAAGCGGTACTGATCCCGTCGATGCGGCCCCGTAGCTTCTTCTGCTCGTCGAGGTCCTCCGCCTGGTCAAGGCAGCGCCCGAGGTACTGCTTGAACGAGATCTGCTGCGCGGCGTACCAGGCGGTCTGCGCCTGCTGGAGTTCCGCGAGCGGCATGCCCCCGACGTCGGGGTAGCGCTGCGCGATTCGCCACGCCACCCGCGCCGCGGCGAGAGCGTCAGCGTCGGAGGTGTGGGCTTCGCCGATTGGCACCTGGTAGTGCTTGCAGGCGTCCACGAGCTTGCGGGAGCCCTTGCGGTAGCGGTCGACCTGCTTGTCGAGGACGAGGGGATCGATGACCGAACCCGGGTAGACGCCAGCGGGCTCGGGGAAGTACCTGCGGAGTTCCCGGTCGAGCAGCGTGAGGTCGAAGCAGGCGTTGTAGGCGATGACCGGGATCCCGTTCCGCCAGACGTGAGCCAGCGCCTCGGCGATCTCCTCCAGCGCTTCCGCCGGGTCTATGCCTTCGGCCCGCGCCCGCTCGTTCGTCACCCCGTGCACGTCGATCGCGCCCCGCGGGATCTCGACGCCCGGGTTGATCAGCCAGTTGCGGACGATGGGTTGCTCGCCCGGGTTGATGCGCACGACGGTGGCGGTGACGATGCGGTCAGATTCGACGTCTACACCGGTCGATTCACAGTCGTAGGCCGCCATCGGCCCGAGCGCCCAACTCACTGACCCACCGCCGGGATCAGCTGCTCAGCCCACCAGAACAGGTCTTGCCGCGCGGTCAGCAGCGCAAGCTCAGTTTCGGCGCACTCGGGTTCGATCTCGGTGTAGCGGAAGATCAACTCGGCGGCGGCCAGCAGTTCGTCGCAGGCCTTGGTGACGGCCTTCGCATCCAGCGGTGACCACACCTCGGCGAGCTGTCGCAGGGTCCTTTCTTCGTGACTGCCTTTGGCTTCGTCGTGCATGGACGCGATCGACACGGCGGTGTCGCGAAGCCAGGCCCGGTCGCCGGCAATGCGTGTCGACAGGAACGACGAGCGAGGGCGTCTGGGGAGGACGGCGGTCATTGGGCGGGCTCCTCGATCGTGAACGAGATGCGGATCTCGTCGTCCCAAGCGGTGAAGGTGAGCGCGTCGTCGGCGAGCACGGCCAGTGAGCTCAGCCCATGAACGACTCGATACGCGGATTCGGCGGCTTTCCAGGCTTTCCAGACCTCAGCTCCGGCAGCAGGCGACGGCACGAAGTACTCGATGCGCCGGGTGACGACCTCGCGGCTGCTGTAGGTGGCCACTACGCGGCACCTCCTCGCGCGGCAAGCCACTGCTCGGCGAGTTCCTCACGGTGGCAGCGCGGGCAGCAGGATCCGGTTTCGATCCACGTGGGCTCGTCGCGCCGAACTTCTTCGTCGAAGTCATCCCTGTATTCGAGGGCGTTGGCGGGGGCGGTCATCGGCCGTCACCGACCCGCAATATCTGACTGTCGGGCTGAGCAAGAACCTGATCGATTTCCCAGTTGGCGTGGTAGCCGCCGCGAGTGCCGCGCCACTGCGCCGTCCTCGACGGGTGCGTCTTGATGTAGGCGGTTTCGCTATCCGCCACCACGCTGCCGTCCGGCAGGTCGGCGGCGCGACCGGAGTGGGCGGTCATCGGGCGACCTCCGCTGCGTAAATTGCGGCCTTCTGCGCCTGCTTCAGCGCCTCGCCCCACGACAGCCCCTGGTCCTGCGCGTCCTGCGCCGCGTACAGGACCCCGATTGCGGCCTTGCTGAACCGCACGCCACCTAGGACGCCCGCATCGGGACCGGCGCGGAGGGTCGTGATGGTGCAGCCCTCGATCGTTGACAACGCATCGATGGAGACGCCCGCGCGATGCAGGGCGTTACCGGCGATGCAGTCCGGCTGGCCGCGCCACACGTAGTAGCAGGCGATCGTGCCGCCGTCGTTGTGGTGCTCGTAGACGAAGTCTCCGCCCCTCTGCGTGACAGCCTCCGCCCGCAGTTCCACTGCCCTCGGGGCGTCGACGGTGATTGGCTCGCTCACGCCGCCACCGCCATTCCGGCACCGACCATGCGGCGGGTGTCCGCAGCGGACCACTGCGAGCCGTTGTCGTGGTACGCGGTCGTCGGGGTGAACATCTCGCCGAGGCGGCGCTGGATCAGGTCCGCCCAGTGATCGGCGGCCACCCGCGCGGCGTCGTCACCGGCGTGACCCCGGGCGTGCAGCGTCATCGCTTTCGCGTCAGCGCAGGTGTCCTGCAGGGCACCGAAGCGGGTCGCGGCGTCCACGGGGTGCAGGTGCGGCACCAGGTCGGCGAGAGCACGCGTCAGGTCGGCGGGCGGGTTCTTGGTGAGAGCGAGCAGAGCACCAGCGGTCGCGGCACGCTCGGACGGTGAGAAGATCACGAAGTTCGACCTCCGAAGTTGGGTTCAGGTCGGGCGTGGGGCCGTTCGGGGCGCAATCCCGGCGGCCCCGACTTACGGGGTCAGGCAGACTCAGACAGCGGGCGCAGCGACTCGACGTAGGCCGTCAAGTCGTTGAGGCGGCACCGCCACGCGCTGCCGTGCCGGGTCACAGGGATCGGCAGCACAGCCGGGTCGTTGGGGTCGATGACCTCCCCGGCGTTCTGCCGGCGCCAGCGTTCACCGGCGAGCTCGTAGACGCTGGAGCGTCCGATGCCGAGTACCTGGGCGACCTCTTTGAGGCTGATTCCGACCCCGAGTCGCTGGATTTCAGCGGTGGTGCCGTCGGTGGGCAACTGGGCCTCCGATGGTTGAAGTGGACGGTTCCGTTCGGTTCGGCTACCGCGTGTGGGCGTGCAGTATCGGGCGCTTTGTGGCGCCTTTGACCTGCGGGTTTGCCGTTGACGGGGGCCGTTCCGGACTGCGCTAAGTGTCCACCTCAACCGTCAGATCCGTCAACCCCATCCGTCACGCCCTGTCCGGTGTGTCCGTGCAGTCCACTCGTAAGCAGGGGAAACGCGAACGAGATTCGCGCCCTGTCCAGTCCAACTGGCGGCACAATAGAAGCCCGCCTAGGACCGATAGGACTCCCGCATGCCCGCAGCGAAGAAACCCGCCGACCAGCCCTACGCCAAGGAACTCGGCCCCGACCCCGACCCGTTTGCCGTCATCATCCGCACCGCCATGGACGCCAAAGGCTGGACGGTCACCGAAGCATCGACCCGCATGGGCATCAGCCGCTCCACCGTGTCGTGCTGGCGCGCCAAAGACCGCCTCACGAACTTCCCCGAGACCGACAACCTCATCGCCATCGCCCGGACCCTCGACATTCCCCGCGCCGACCTGCTGGCCGCCGCCGCCGAATCCACCGGCTACCTGCAGCCCACCGGTACGCGCTCGGGGCTGGCCGGCATGCTGCCGCCCGACGTGGATGAGCTGTCGCCGGAGAACGAGAAGCTGGCGGTCGCGTTCATCGAGCAACTGATCATCGCCAGCCGCAACGCCTGAACGCCCCCGTAACTGCCCCGACCCCTGAGTTAACGGCCCCCGGGTCGAACCGGACGTGTTGCCCCCGCAAGCCGCAGTCAGGTGCCGTTCCCGCTGGTATGACCGGGGCACCTCTCGGGGAAAAGGGCAAGACGGGGGCGCAATGAACCAGCCCGCAACGGCTGACACCACCACCAGACCAGGAGACACCACACTCGGCACCTACCTGCGGATACGCGACCGCCACACCACGCTGCGCGACCTCATCCACGAAGAAGAACTCGTCGAAACCATCAGCCGCGACCAGCCACTCACCGAAGCCGCCGCGGACCTCGGCATCACCGTCGACGAACTCACCGACCGCATCGCCGCAGCCACACCCGACGAACGCGCAACCATCGAATGGCGCCTCGCCGGTGGCGTGATCGAATAGCCCGTCAGCACACGCAAGCCCCTGCTCCTGCAGGGGCTTCGTCGTTCAGGGCTCAGCCCACCCGGTAGCGCAACGTCGTCGTCTCCGCCGACACCAACCGGGTCACCTCGTGTACGACCTCGCCACCCGACCAGTAGTGCCGCACGATCTGCATCACGGGCAGACCCTCCGGCCAGTCATTGGCCGTCGCTTCCTCGAGGGTCGGGATCTTCGCCGAGATGTCCTCGGTGAACACCTCGTCGACGACGATGCCCCGCTCGGCCAACTCCCGGGCCACCCGGTGCGCTGCCGCGTCCCACACTGTCATGTCAGTGACTTGCCTCTCGGGACGCCGGCGTACACGTGTCCCGGAACCGCGGTGGGCCTCGGTGTAGCCCCACCGGCGTAGCTGCTGCATGGCCTGATAGGCGACCTGTTCGGAGACGCCGAGTTCAGCAGCCATAGTGACTGATGAGGGAATCTTGTCGCCGGGCGCGAGTTCACCGTCGATGATGCGCCGCCGGTACCAGTTGGCGACCGCAAGGTAGGCGACGCGGTTGGGGCCGTAGAAGTCAGGGGTCGGCACGACGGACCTTCCACCACGAGTTTGAGCTGTGTTGGTGCGTATTGCATCAGTTGGGCCTCGTGGTGGGGTTGCCTGCAATAGCTGCAAGTACTTTACTCGCACCGAGGCAAAACAACGCAATCCGCGACGACCGGACGAGAACACGTCTCCTTTCCTTGTTCTCGTCCGCGAATCCGAGTAGCGGCGGCGCGCGACTTCCCATCGTTTCCCCGAGAGGGGCCGCGCGCCGCTCCCTCCAATGGTCCGGCACAGGGGGGTTATCCGGCGACACCTATCGCGCAGGAGAAACGCCCCATGGACACCGAACCGGACCTCACACCCGACCTCGGCAGTGAACCGATCACCCGCGGCGTCGAACGCCACTACGCCGCCCACGGCAACGACCAAACCATCGGCTGGCTCAACTCCCGCGCCCGACGCATGGGAGGACCAGGCCCCCAGGTACCGATCGAATTGGGCCTGTGGCGCCAGTACCTCACCGTCGAACAGGCACTCCTGCCGTTCACTCTGGGCGAGTTGGCGTGGGTCGCAGCGTGCTACCCGGACGGGCCCGGCCTGGCCGCGACAGTCGCAGCGACACGGACTGCCGACGTGGTCGAGGCCGCGGTCCGGAACGATTCGTCCCGGTTCTGGGCGCTGGCGGGCGAGTGGGCGATCGACACACAGGCACTGTTCGCGTCCCTGCGGGGCCTGTCACCGGTGCAGGATCACGCGTTGCGCGACGGGTTGTCCAAGTGGGCCGAGGACGGGCTGGAGGTGTCGTTCGCGGCGCTAACCCGTGCCGGGTTCATCGTCCGACAGACCGATGAGAGGCCAGGCTGAACGCACGAGCATGAAAGACACCTATCCGTGTGGCGAATTGCCGTCCAAGGGACGAGCGTTTGGAGCGACTCCGACGCTATTGGGAGGCCCCTCGCTGCATGAATACGTGCACGGCTAACGCGCATACGCCATGCATAATCCCGCAAACCAACGTACTGGGATGTGCATAAGACGGCCGTCGCAGGTATGCATTTCACGCACCGTTCGCGGCAAAATCCCACAGACGGCGATGCGGGGCTACTAGACGAACCGCTGCACCGCCACCGGCGCCCCTCGACGGCGAGGACGAGGGGCGCCGGCCTATTCCGGCAGCTCAGACCCAGCGCCAGGCGACGACTCTTCCGGCGAGGGCTGCGACTCCACGCCCCGCACCCCCACCCACAGGCGCGTCGACTCCCCCGCCAGCAACCGCGGCGCATCCTCGGCGATCACATTCCCGCCGGCGTCCAGATACTCGCGGACGATCTCCAGAATCGGCTGACCCGGCGGCGCCCCGAGAGCCGTCGCCTCATCGGCCAGCGGCAGACGCGCCTCCACCCGATCCCGGGCCTCCACCGCGCCCAGCTCGGCCAGGCGGGCATTCACGTCCGGATCGGGGCCGGTCATGTCGACCACCACCGCAGGCGGACGCCGCCGTACCCACGTGCCCCGGCCGCGGTGAGCCTCGGTGAGACCGACACGGGCGAGCTCACGCAGGGCGCGGCGGGCGACGTCGTTGGACACGTCGAGTTGGCGGGCGATGGAGGCCGCCGACGGGAGCTTGTCGCCAGCAGCCAGCTCGCCGGCGCGGATCTGGTCGGCGAAGTGGCGGGCGACAGCAACAGCGGCGGCTTCGTCGGGGCCGTAGAACGCCACCGAACCTCCCGACGCATGGGGTCACCTGTAAGCGTTGATTGCACCAGACGACCCCCGTAGGTCGGTTAAGGCGACTAGGTCGACCAATCTTGCCTTTCGTGGCCGACTGTAGCCACGGGGATTACACGTAGGCGACAGAAGTACAGACCCGACATCCGCGACAGGGCGCACCCCGACCTAGGCCCGCGGCAGTACCTCTGGTTCGGGCTCAAACTGCGAGGTATCGAACCGGCTTCTGCGCATACCTACGCTCGTCAATTGATGCCCAACACTCCGCTACTACGCGCCTACGTCGACGAGACCGGCGACCGCGGCACCTCCGCGTCGTCCAGCCCGTTCTTCGCTATGGCCGGCGTCGTAGTCGCCGTCGAGGACGAGCCCGCACTGCGGCAAACCGTCAGGCAGTTGCGTGCCGACCTGAAGGTGCCGGCTACCAAGCCGATGCACTGGCGTGAACACGTCAAGACGTTTGAGCGGCGCCAGCACGTGGCGGCATGCCTGGTGCGGCACCCGATCGTCGTCAACTATGTGGTGTTCGAGAAGGCTGCGATCCCGCAGAACGCGTACCTGCGCCGGGATCAGATGGTGTTCTACAACTACGCGGCGAAACTGATGCTGCAGCGCCTCCTGCTCACCGCGGAGGCGTGGCCCAGCGGTCCTGGGCGGTTAACTGCGACGTTCGGGCACGTCCGCGGGTTCGATCACGCCAACACCCGCGCCTACCTGCGCACGATCGCCGCCCGGGAACGGTGGCGGCCGTACTGGCAGCTGCTCGACGGCATCGTGCAGTGGGCCGACTCGCGTACCTACGACGGGTTGCAGGTTGCCGACCAGTATGCGGGCATGTTGTCGGTGGCTTTGCGCGCGGACCAGTTCGGCGGCTTCGACCCGCATCATCTGCTGGCGGTACGGCACCAGATCCGTCGTGACGGCGGGCGTTCTTGGGGCGCCGGTTTCAAGGTGCTGGCGCAGCGGGACGCGATGGAGTCCTACCCGTGGTGGCCGAGCACCGGGCTGTGAAAAGTGGGCTCCCACGGGAACCCGGGGGGCCTCAACCGAACAGGGCCGGAAGGTGCTGGCAGCAGCACTGGCGTATCCCCCGCGGTCTCCGACAGGAGCCCACTAACTGTGATGTTACTTCGCGCAACTGTTGACGCAATCCATCTGCGGGTTGACGGAGTGTGGCATTTGCGGTAGCCGCCGAACGGCGATCCGGGCTGGCAGCGGCAGAGACCGGCCGCCGCTCGGCGGCTGGACGCGACAGCACCGACGGTGGGGCCGGACTTGAACTAAACTGGCGCCCAAAAGAAAGGGCCGAGCCGGGTGTTAGAGCACCCGCTCGGCCAGAACGACCCCTTCAACCCTTAGCCAAGGAAGGAGGCGCTTCGCCGTGCATTCTACGCGACAGAGCCGCCCCGCCGCACCCTCTCACCGTCGCCGCCGGACGGTCGTAGCGTGACCAAGCGGAAGAAGCCGCCCGAGACCTACTACAGCAAACCCGACTACAAGGGCGGCCAGTGGCACTGGATGCGCTGCCTCGCCGCATCCCACCTCCCGCCGGCGGTCAAACTCACCGGGCTCGTGCAGGCCACCTACGGAGACCACTCCGGGCGCGAAATCCGCCCATCGATCGCGACCCTCGCCGCCGCCACCGGCAAGACCGGGCGGCGCGTCACCGCCGACCGCAGCGTCCTGCGCCGCGAACGCTGGATCAGTCTCCGCTACGGCAAACACACCCAGCGCGACGGCCAAGTCGACGAATACCTGCTCAGCTACCCGGACGCGGACAGCACCCACAAGCTGGAGAAGAACACCCCGCGCTACCAGAAGCGCAACAAGTCCTACGGCGGCCCGCGGGGCAGCGCCTACTACGACAAGGCGCGCGCGAAGGACACCCGTGAGGCCGGCTGGCGCTATCAGTGGGCTCAGACCGTGTTGCGCTCCCCTGCGTTCAAACCGAGTACCCGCATCGTCGCGGCGATCCTCGCGGCCGAAGCGACGAACAAGGGCGCCGAGGTTCATCCCGGCGTCGAGTACCTGATGGAAGCCACCCGGCTCAGCCACGGCAGTGTGTGCGCCGCGCTCAAGGAGCTGCGGGCGGCGAAGGCCATCCACTGCCTGTACTCGGGGCAGCGCGACGGCGCGGGTCTGCACGACGAATACCTGCTCACCGAGCCCGATGCCGAGTGGATCGCCGAGCGCACGAACCAGCGGCTGGAGCAGAAGGAACGCGAGTCCGAGGCCCGCCGCTCAGCACTGACCCCTGGTCCAAAAAATGACCCTCCCCAGGTCCAAAAATTGACGGGGGTCGTGGTCCAAAAATTGACGCCCTACCAGGACTGCTTTACCAGGCTTGATCACCAGTCGGTCTCTTGGGATCCCGCCGCGCTGTCGCGCGGCCGAGATGACCTTTCGGACATTCGCGACGAGAAGCCAAGCAGGCCGTCTGTGGTTGACCTCGCCGAGTACCGCGCTCACCGGGCGCTACGCCAGTCCGCGAACTTCTAGCCCTGGCCACCTCCGCCCTGTCACGCCGTGGCTAACGCCGCCGTAACGCCGTTACGGCCCGGCGATACCTGCATGCATCACCTGCGTTCACGGCGGCACCTACCGTCCGCCGCATGAGCACACCGCCCGACCCGCGCCACCACCAGCCCTACGGCCGTCCCGCCCACCCAATGCACCCCTACGGGCCGCCGCCGAAGAAAAACGGCGCCAAAACCGCGCTCATCGTCGGTGCTGTCCTCACCGGGTTATGCGTGCTTGGCAGCATCATCGCCGCCGTCCGCGGCACCGGCACGCCTGCGGCGAAAACCAGCGCGCCGGCCGGGCATCAGGTGCGGTTCGAGGCGACAGCGCAGTCGGGGCGGCTCACGATGGTCAACTGGTCGATCCTCGAGGACGCCAGCGTCGAGACCGACCCCACGTCACCGTGGACGAAAACGGTGACGCTCGAGACCGCCGCCGGGCTGGTAGGTATCAACGCATCCGGCACCGGAACCGTCACCTGCCGGCTGCTCGTCGACGGGAAGGTCGTCGACGAAGGCTCCTCGGAGGGGACGGTGAACTGTTCGCGGGTGCTCTCGTCGTAGGTGCCACGTTCTGACGGGGTCGAACCCGAGGCTAGACACGCATCCCGGCAGCGGTCAGATTGGACGCTTGACCTTCACCTCTGACCGAGGCTAGGTGAACCCTGTGGCATGGGAATGGCTCGCACCGACCGTCTCCGGCGCTTCGGCCGTGACAGCCGGCGTGATTGCCTGGGTGGGTTTCCGTACCAACCGCGGCATCGCCAGCGACAACAACGAGAACGCACGCCGGATGGCCGACGACAACCACAAGAACGCCCGGGAGCTTGCCGCGACGGCCCGCGCCGAAGCTCGCCTCGAATCGACCTATACGGACCTGCTGGAGATCGTGTACGAGATCGGCATCTGGAGTGAACAGATCCGGTCCTTGTTCGGCGGCCCCGAAGACCCTGATCGCATCCCGGCTGCCCCGAAGCTCGACAACGAAGCGCGGACGGTGGCGCACGTCCAGGCGTTCGCTTCCGAACAGGTCCGGGCGCTGGTCAACGAGTGGCGGGTCACGGTGCGGCAGATCCAGGCGGCCGACTGGAGGGCCCGTCGCCTCGAGCGGCGTTTCGAAGAGGTCATGGCGCGTGAGGAGTCCAGCAGGGTACGGGTGTCCGACGAGGAACTCGACCGGCTCGATCCGGC